>JGI10211J34971_10001541_pt1 | contig 18950 bp, 19 predicted proteins | sample Etolagsediment_FD_34971 | JGI IMG/M metagenome (IMG submission 34971)
CGCCCGAATCTGAGCCTCTGCCGGTCGGTAGCACTCTTGCGGATGCGGCGATAGTAGTCCTCCACGACCACCGCCGAGAGACAATTCAAATCGGAGTCGAGGCTCGACAATGCTGCCGCTACAAGCCCAGCGAGGACTAAACCAACGATAACTACGGGAAACTCGCTGTTTACATAATACATAAAGACACGCTCTGGCTTATCTCCGATGAAGTTAAGCACCTCAGGCTTGAGGGGATTGACTCCAGGTTGGTAGTAGCTCCAAAGCATAGTACCGATGAATATAAATAGAGTCCAGACGGGAATGCACAGGAGAACACCCATTAAAGCGGCCTTTATGGCCTTTTTATCCGAGGCGGCCGTAAGGTATCGTTGGACTATTGTCTGGTCGGTGCCGTATTTCTGAATGCCGTAGAAAATGCCGTTGATTGCCATCACCCAGAAGCCGAGGTGTATCATATCCCACTTGTAACTCGGCTCGAGCGGTGAAAGGTCTATTTTCCCTGCATTCCACGCAGTAGAGACCATTTCAACGGGGCCACCGCCTTTGTAAAAAAGGGTGAGCAAAACCATAATCCCGACCCCCATCAATAAGAGCCCTTGAATGACATCGCACCAGATAACCGCTTCGATACCACCAAGGAGAGTATAAACCACCACTGCCACCCCAAGAATAATTATCAAGTATATTAAACCTTCGTTCGAGGTTATTCCCATCATTGTACCGACTGCCAGAGCCATCAGGTAAAAAACGGTACCCATCTTGGCAAAGTGCATAAGACTGAACGATAATGAGGTGTACACCCGAGGGATGAAACCGAAGCGCTTCTCAAAATACTCGTATGTGCTTATACCGATTACTTTCCGGAACATCGGCACAACAAACCAGATTATGCAGATAAGGACGACAGGCACCATTAGTCCCTGAACCAGTAGAATCCAACTGTTTTCTTTGTAACCGGCACCGGGATAAGCAAGGAATGTAACGCTGCTGATAAGTGTAGCAAGGATTGAAAGTCCGATGGCCCATGTGGGTATATGCCTGCCTCCGGTATAATAACGGTCGGTGGACTTTTGTCTTCTTGCAAATGAGCTGCCCAGTATGGCTATGAAAGCCAGATAGCCAAAAACAACCACATAATCGAGCCAATGCAATTCAGGGACCCATTTATCCACCTTCCCCGTTTGAGCAATTAAACCTGAACCGAGTAGTTGTAGCTGCGAAATATAATGGTGCATTTCGAAATCCTTTCATTAAATAGGCACTACGTCAAATTGGCCTTAATCCTGTGTCTGAACAGAACAATTGTCCACGAAAACTAATATACTGGAGAACTTATTTCAAGCTAAACTTCGAAAAACAGCTAAAAAGTAAGTAACATAAACATAATTCGATGCTGCGCTATTGCCATATCTGTTTTCCTAACCTTTTAGAACAAAAGGACTTATGGATGATTATCTACGATGTATCTGTCCATGTTTTTTTGGGCCAGGAGTAGCTGCCGGGTTTGATTGTGAGGTACAGGTTTTGTTTTTCTTCCACGCGCATCCGGACCACACCAGGTGCGAGTTCGGCGCAGGGACAAAAGCGTCTCCATCTTAAGCGGCGCACAATGGCGGATGCGGTAGCGCCACCTTCGATAAAAAGCTCTTCTATCGAAATCCGGCTGAGCACGTTCTCAACGAGAGCAGCTATGTGGTGGCGGAGCTTTCGGGCAAGTTCGGGATTTGGAGCGATGGGCTGACCGATGGTCACTATCACCTTAGAGTATTCTTGAAGGGCGGTTATGGTATCGTTCGTCCACTGCTGTAAGGGTTTGCCGGTTGGTTCATCGTTGAGAAGGAGTTCGGGCGGTATTTTCACAACGGGTATTCCGTGGCGTTGAGCTTCTTCAACGGTTTTTTGACTGTAGTGCGAGCCGGAGGCGCAGACGAACAGCACTGTCTTGTTTTGCGACGGTTTGGGTTGTTCTTCAGGTGGTTTTGCGCGAAGGCCTTTGACCTTGAGTATGGCGGCGAAGAAATCTGCGGCACCGGCGGGGATGGTCTGGTCGTCTAATTGTGCTGCCCAAGACAATATAATTTCTTTGCTTTGCGCCTCGCCGACAATAATGCCGTGAGCGGGGAGTGGTTGCTGAGGTTGCAGGATGCAGGTTGTTACAGATTCGGGCTGCCCAAGCAGTTCGAGAACATCTGACGAGGTGGCGGGATATTCGGGGTCGGTCGCGAAATCGGTTTCATTAAGGGCTCGGCCGTTTATAAAATAATGGCCGTTCGAGATTGTTCGTCCCATCGAGGGGTTGGCGGGAACGAGTAGAATTCTTTCAGCGTTTGAGGCGGCGAGCAGGGCGGTCAGTTCAGTGAGTATATGGCCTCGCATCACGGAATCAACTTTTTTGTAAATCCATTGGGCGGGGATTTCTTGGAGCTGCTTTAGCGCTTTTTCGACTTCGGTCGTAGCTTCTGTTGGTGTTCGGGAGCGTGTGTCGGTATCAACGACAATAAGGTCTGCTTTGGAATCGGGAGTTAGTTGCGTTTGAACTTCGGCGTTGAGGCCGAAACGTAGGCCAATAGCGGCCAACTCTGCTGCACCAGTCAAATCATCAGCAATAACTGCTATCATACAGTTTCCTTACGGGTTCAAGGCCTTAGACGCGGATTCCGGAAGATTTGGCTGCTTCTACCGAGGGGATAATTTCCTCTTGTTCTTCCGAGCCGGACAGACCGCCATCGCTTGCGTGTGGATTAAGTGCAGCCGCGCCAACGCTGGGTGATTGGATTCCAAGCTTTTTGCACGCATCATTTTGCCCATCGTAATGCCCAGGATGGGTTTCGCTGTTGCCATAGTTGTGTTTGTCTTATATGCCGCTGTGCTTTGCTATTTCGAGTCCGGCCATCTCCTGCTTTATTTTCTCTGTTTCTTCGGGTCCGGTTTCGTACAACGGAGGCAAGACCGCTGTGCCGCACAGGCCAAGCTCGTTCATAATGACTTTCAGCCCGGCTAAGGACTGGCTGAGGATTCTACCCTTTTGATAGACCCTGCCCATCTCGTTGGTTAGCTCCTGGAGCTTGTTTGCTGTTTCTTCATCACCTTTTACACCAGCTTCGTAGAGGTCGCGATATACCTTGGGGGTGAAGTTCCCTGTGCTTGGTACTATGCCGTCGGAGCCGAGCAGAAGCGCCATTGTAGAGAGTCCGGCGGAGCCGGTGAAATGAGAGAAGTCGTCCCTGTCCTTCCACATATTGATAGCTTCTTTGAACCGCTCTTCGTTCTTTTCGGAATCTTTTAGGCCGACAATCTTGGGATGATGGCTGAGTTTGTCGATAACATCAAGGGGAATTGACATATGGGTTGTTATGGTTATATTGTAAACCATCATTGGGCCGGGGATGCTCTCAACGAGCTTTTCGTAATACTTCACCATGTGGTCGGGGGTTAGAGGATAATAGCTGGGCAAATTGACGACCACAGCATCTAATCCAAGGTCAAAGTATTTTTTGGCAGCTTCGACGGAGGCCTGGAAGCAATTACTTGCTATGCTTGCATAGGTGGTAGTTCGACTGGCGGTTTGCTTGACGGTTGCCTCGACGAATGCAGGGCGGGCTGAATCAGGCACAGATGCACCTTCGCCGGTGGTTCCGAGCACAAAGGGACAGGCGCCGCCGGCCACTATGTGCTCTGTTACCCGTTTTGCGGCGTCTATGTCAATCTCTCCTTTGTCCGTAAAAGGCGTTACCATAGGAACTACTACGCCTTGATACTTTTTTTGTCCACTCATTCGTTGGTTCCTTTCCTTTTTACTGTGCCTTTGTAATTCAATCGGCTTTTTGTAAATTTGCTTTGGGCGGCAGAAAACCTGCTTGGCGTATCTTTGCTCAATTTTCTAATAAACTCATAACTTCTTTTTCTATGTCCTCGGCCCTGAGTCCGAATCTCTTTTGCATTTCCTCGTTTGTTCCGGATTTGCCAAAAACGTCCCTCACTCCCATTCTTCTGACTTTCACAGGCATCTTTTCGCAAACAACTTCGGCAACCGCCGAACCCAGTCCTCCGAAGATGTTATGATTATCCACGGTTACTATTTTTCCCGTTTCTTCTGCTGCTTTTATAATCGCTTCCTCATCAATCGGTTTTATCGAACTCATATTAATAACTCTTGCGTGAATACCTTTTTCTTCCAGAGATAAAGCTGCGTTGAGTGTATCCTCAACCATATCCCCGTAGCTAATCAGGGTAATATCTTTGCCCTCTTTTAGGGTCACGGCTTTTCCCAACTGGAATTTGTAATCGTGGGGCACCATTGAAGGCCTGGGGTCTCTTCCTATTCGTATATACATTGGTCCGTCGTACTGGGCAGCAAATCTAACAACCTGCTGGGTTTCCTGAGCGTCTGCCGGCTGAACAACCACCATGTTGGCAATTGACCTCATAATGGCTATGTCTTCCAAAGCTTGATGGGATGCACCATTTTTCCCTACAAAAATGCCTGCATACAGCGCTAAAATTTTGACGTTCAGTCTGGGCAGCGCTATGGAGACCGTTACCTGGTCGCAGGCCCTTCTGGAACAAAAAACGCACAGAGTCGAGGCAAAGCAGGTAAAGCCGACGGTGCTTAACCCCGCTGCAATGCCCATCATATTCTGCTCCGCGATACCTACCTGTATAAATCTTTCAGGGAAACGGTCTTTGAAAGCGACGGTTTTAGAGGCGGTGCAAAAATCCGCATCCAAAACCATGATATCCGGATTATCCTCTCCCAACTCTACAAGGGTCTTGCCTAAAACATTTCTGGGCGCTGTTCTTTCCAACATTTATTTCTTCTCCTTCATTTGTGCTAAAGTAGTTTTTATTTCTTCCTTCGAACAACCAAGCTCTGTAAGTGTGTTCTCGACCTGTTCCGAAGTCATCGACACTGAGTGGCTCTGCCATGTATCTTCCACGTATGAAACGTTGCGTCCTTTTACGGTATGAGCAATTATCATGGTTGGTTTCCCTTTTATTTGTTTTGCTTCATCATAGACGTTGATAAGCTGGGTAACAGAATGTCCATTTACTTCAATCACATGCCAGCCGAAAGCAGTCCACTTGTCATAAAGCGGTTCAAGCGGCATAACCTTTTCGGTTGCTTCTGACAAGGCAAATTTGTTGTAGTCTATTGTCGCCACTAAATTGTCAAGCTTGTATTTGGAAGCAGACATTGCCGCTTCCCAAATCTGCCCTTCGTTGCATTCCCCGTCTCCCAACAAGGCATATACGCGAAAATCCTTGCCCTTTACTCTGGCGCCTATTGCCATTCCTACCGCTGTCGATAAGCCTTGCCCCAATGGCCCCGTGCTCATTTCAATGCCCGGACACACCCCTCGCTCAGGATGCATCTGAAGGGGACTGTCGGTTTGGTGAACGGTCAGCAAAATGTCTTTGGAAATATATCCTACCTCGGCGAAGGTAGCGTATAAAGCCGGGCAGGCATGACCTTTGGACAGGACGAATCTATCCCTGTCCTCCCATTCAGGATTTTTGGGGTCAATTCTGAGCTCGTGAAAGTACAGAACGGCCAGTATCTCGGCGATGGACATCGAGCCGCCGAGATGGCCGGTGCCGGACTTTGCTATCATTTTGACAACGTTAATCCTGGTCCGATGGGCTATTTCTTCTAATTTTTTTACATCTGCGTTTTTTTTACTCATTCTTATTTTCTCCATACTTGTCACTCAATTCCTCGCAAAGGTCCATTGCAAACAATATACGTTCATCTGGGACATCAATCTCGATATCAGGCAGTCCGACATCGCAGGGTGCCAGCTCTCTGGCGATATGCTCGAAGTCGGTGCGAATTTCGTCCTCAGATTTGTTTGCAAGGTCCATCGAGGTGTAAAGTATATTCCTGCGCGTGCTGGGAAACAGGCGTTTTGCTTTTTTGAAGTCGGATGTTATGCCCATATCGAGGTATCCGAGATTAGGCACAGTTGCATAGCCATCCATATACGGGTCCACCACCCAGGCACAGTTGTGAATGCCGAAGTTCTTGAATTCGGCTCTTATTTTCAGGTCGTATGGTAAAAGATGTTCTTCGTAATGGTCTGCACTTATCATATTCACGACACAGTTAGCAATTGTGGCGAACTTCTCATCTACACCTGTCTTCTTTTGACGCTCGTGCAGCTTCTTTGTGCCCTGTACGATTGTGGTTGTGACGCATTCGAAGATGTGGTGCGCGCGGTCCGGTGCGTCGAGCAGGTCCATAAAGATTCTTTGTCCGCGGAGACGGAAAGCGATGTTTAATACTCCCTGCCAATTGATGTAACCTCTTGCGGTACCTGTCAATTGCTCGATTTTGTCAAGCTGGTTGAGGATTCCCTGAAAAAACTCATTGTTATCGAGGTCCGGTGGGGACAGTGAATTCACCTGTTCGTCGGTAAGCGGTTGGCTGTGCGGTGCGGGCCACTTGTCGGGGAAATACTTTATCGATTGGCCAAACATAGCAGGCAGCACGACACAGCCATATATTCCGGTTATCAGGTCAGGGGGTTTGCCGTCGTTTGCGCCGCCGATGTTACGGCCGGGAAATCTGCGTTCTACCTCGTCGCTCATAAGACGGTGACATTGTAGCCTGTAATCGGGGTCGGCGTGCCATCGGCTCGAAAAATCTATCCCGCAGTACTTGTGAAACCAGGATGGATTGAAGCCGGCTTCCGGCCGCATAAAGGGTTCCGTGCCATCTACCGGCGTCCGTGTCGGGGGAGCGCCGAGCGCTATGTAGTAGCGGAGTTGATGGCTGTTTGTCAGCTTGCGATGACCCATAGAAATTAACCTGCCATAAAAATTAACCTGTACTACCTTATACCCGGAGGTTGCACTGCAACACGACAATTGCTGCTGGACCTTGTGCGATTTCTGTCATTACCGCTCAATTCTACCTGCTCCGTGGGGACCTCCTGTCTAAAAGGTGTAGGGTACGATGGTGCCACACACGGTTCTTTTTCTTATTTGTACGGTGCAAAAGATATTAGTAAAACAAGTAGTATGCTGCAAAGAGACTGCTTTGTCAAATAATGATTTTTCCGAATTGACAGATTTTAAGAGACGGGGGATGAGAGCTTTTCTGCAACTGCAATTTTTCTAAAGACCGTAGCAATCTCAGCGAATCTCTCTTTATCCGCTGTCTCTGCGAAGCTCGGAGACATTTCGGCCACAGTGTCCCAAAAATCAATTACTATCGATTTAGCGAAATCACTCATTACATACACTGTTTTCAAACAGATTGCGACTTTGCTGTCGTTATTAGAACTTTATGTTATCTAATACTTTCCGAAGCGTCTGAGCCGAGGATTCAAGGGCGTCTTGTTCGTCCTTAGAAAGCTGGGCCGTTATAATCCGCTCAACGCCGCTTTTACCAACAACACATGGCACGCTTAGACAAATATCATCAATACCATACTCACCCTGTAACAATAATGAGAGCGTTAGTATGCTGTGTTCGTTCCGTAAGATTGCCCCTGAAATACGAATTAAAGACAATCCTATAGCATAATACGTCGAGCCCTTGTAGTCGATAATGTGATAGGCTGAATCGCGAACCCTGCAGGCAATATCCTCATGCCCCTTTTCAGAATCGCAGCCTTGACAGATGATGCAATAGTCCTTCATAGGAATACCGGCGATGTGTGTCATACTCCAGGCAGCAACTTCGCTGTCCCCGTGTTCACCGAGAATGTAAGCATGAACGTTTCGTGTATCAATACCACAATGCTGGCTTAACATAGAGCGAAAACGCGCACTGTCAAGGACGGTTCCTGAGCCGATGACACGCTCGCGGGGCCAACCAAGTCGTCTTAAAGCCACCTGAGTTAGTGCATCAACCGGATTTGTCACCATAACTAAGACAGCATCAGAACCACACTTTTTAATTTCATCGCAAATTGATTTAACTATGTCGGCATTGTGTTGAATAAGCTCAAGACGAGACTGGCCGTGGATTTGCTTGGTACCGGCCGTAACAACAATCAGGTTCGCATCAGCGCAGTCGGAGTAATCACCTGGACGAATTTCTACGGGCTGAACGAAAGCCAGGCCCTGTTCGAGGTCCATAATTTCCCCTTTGACTTTTCTTTGGTCAAGGTCAATCAGAACAATCTCTCCCGCAAGGCCGGTATGCATCAACGCATAAACGTAGGTAGTACCGACAGAGCCGGCGCCTATCACAACTACTTTTCTTTCTTGCTTTTGCATTTTTTACCCCTTTTGTGTGGCAAGCATACCTCTGTTTTTTCGCCATCCTGTAGCATGTTATTTTCCCTTCATAGAATAATCACCAGGTATCGGTAATTACAGGCATCCGGTTCAAAATGTGCCTGCGGATGCGCACTGGCCAAACCCCGTCATCCTGCTAATCGTCGATTGGCTCAAACTCGTCTTTGGCCACGCCACACTCGGGGCAGACCCAGTCGTCGGGTAAGTTTTCGAAAGCAGTGCCTGCCTCGACTCCGTTGTCAGGGTCACCCACAGCCGGGTCGTAAATATAGCCGCAGATAAGACATTTGTATTTTTTCATTTTTATTGCTCCTTTGCTTGTTTGTTGTTTAGGTTCTATGTTAATGTATGTTGCAGCAGTTTTTGGCGTCCTGCCATGCTTTATATTGCGGTAGTAGGCATAAGTCATCGGCTCACTGTTTTCGTTGAGCGTTTCGCAGGCGACAATTTTGGCGATAAATAATGTGTGGCTTGCAATGTCAATGCTTTCGGCAACTTCCGCCTCAAGAAAAGCAATGGTGTTATCCAAAATTATTGGTGCGCCGGTCTGACCAAGTTTGTAATTTACTTGTTCAAATTTATCTATGTCTCTGCCCGACCTGAACCCGAACTTGCCGATAAAGGGCATCGGCGCTTCCTGTGAGAGAATAGAGACGGTAAAGACCTTGCTGTCAGTAATGCACTCGTGAGTCAGACTTTGTCTATTGACGCTGACCGCTACCGTCGTCGGCTCGGGGGTGAGCTGAAATACGGTATTGATGATACAGGCGTTGAATCTTTCATCCTTTTTCGAACTGAGGATACACATACCGTAGCTTAATTTGAACAGCGGTTCCAAATTCAGCATTTGCGCTTCCTGAGGCACTTTCGTCATCGGGAACTTTCGGAGGCCGAAACGTATTCGGCTATTTAAGAGCTTTCAATTGTTTGAGCAGGGTAGTAATATGGCTTAGTTCTTCCAGGATAATGGCCTCGACTTTGCCCCTGCCGGCCCGCTCAGGTACGAGGTCCTTTAGGCCGAGATAGAAAAGGGCCGACTCCTTTTCAGAATTCAGAGCTATTTCGAGAATTTCCTTTATTGGCTCATTGCCCGTCAGTTCCTTTGTCGGGGTTATTTTGCCTTCGTAGCCACGAGCATCGGCCATTGCCTGGAGGTACATTGCGGACTGGTTATCAGGGTCGAAAATCATTTCTTCTTTTTCCCACTGACTAAGTTCTTTTCTCATTTTCTGGTAGGTTTTGAGGTGTCCATCCTCTATAGCAGCCATATCGAGCAGCATTTGCCTGGTTTGCTCATCTGAAGTGTTTTCGGCTGCTTTGCGATAGAATTTGGCACCATTCGTTTCGATTTCTTCGGCCATCTCGAAAATTTCGTCTGCGTTAAAGGTAATAGGCATTATTGTTCTCCTTTAGTTGTGGGCGGCGTAAATACTCGCTGGCCCAATTCGCTATCAATCATAAACACTCCACCGGGTGATTTTTCTACCATTTTCAGTTTTTGCGCCACCTTGTCAACGGATGATTCCTCTTCAACCTGCTCGTTGACGAACCATTGCAGGAAACTGCTTGTTGCGTGGTCTTTTTCTTCAATAGCGAGATTGACGAGGTTGTTTATCAATCCCGTTACTTTCTGCTCGTGTTTATAGGTGGCTTCGAAAGCATCCAGAGGCGAGTCCCATTCGGTCGGCGGCGCCTCTATGGCTTTTAATACGACCCTGCCGCCGCGTTCATTCACAAAGTCGTAAATTTTCATTGCGTGCATCAGTTCTTCCTGGGTCTGGACTTTCATCCAATTTGCGAAGCCGGGCAAATTGACAGATTCAAAATAGGCGACCATTGACAGATACAGGTAAGCTGAGTACAATTCTGCGTTAATCTGCTTGTTTAAGGCTTTTTCTATTTTTTTGCTTATCATTTTTTTTTACTCTCCTTTTCCTAATTTATGAATATTATAATGCTACAAACTTTTTCAAAAGCCGTGCTCCAGGGTGATTAGAGCAGCCGGAAAAACTAACTATGGCTTGCCTCAGGGTGTTTAGCTTTATTAAAGACCGCAAAGAACAATACACCCAGCAGGACCACAGCCGATACATATTTAATAGCCGGCGGCAGCATCCAGGCAGGGCGAGTAGCTGTTTCAAAGTCAAGGCCGGCGGCAATGTAATCGAGCAGAATGCCGCTTAAGAACGCACATCCTGCGACGGTTGCCAGATAGATAATCGCTGTTGTTCTGCCTAAAACTTTCCAGATGGTTACAAATGATGCGGCGTTGGTAGCTGGGCCGGTCATAAGAAAAACCAGCGCTGCTCCCGGCGTTAATCCTTTTAATATCAACGCCGCTGCCACCGGCACTGATGCAGTTGCGCAGACATAAACCGGTATGCCCAAAAACATCATTACCACCATTGCAAAAATCCCGGTGCCCAATTTTTCCGCGAAGTAACCATCCGGCACCAGAGCAGATATAACGGCCGCAACGACCAGTCCTATCAGCATTGCCTTACCAATGTCACGCGGCAGTGTGACAAAGCCGTATTTTAATCCTCTGGCAAGTCGGTGGCTGTTTCTATCACCATCGCAGCATTCATCCGTGCGTTTTTGTGGCACCCGGTTTTCATCTTCTGAGCTTCGGGCGAAGACGTTAACCAGGCTGCCGCCGACAATGCCGGTTGCGAACGCTGCCAGTGGTCTGAAAATGGCAAATAGAGGACCCAGAAGGCTCAAGGTTACAAAGATACTGTCCATACCGGTTTGGGGGGTAGATAGCAGAAACGATATGGTGGAACCCTTGCTTGCTCCGTGCTTGTGTAGTGACACTGACACGGGAATAACACCGCAGGAACACAAAGGCAGCGGCACTCCAAAAGCAGAGGCCTTGACCAGGGGCCATATACCTTTGCCGCCGAGATGCCTTTCTACAAGCCGCTGGGATATAAGAACCGAAAGGATTCCCGCCACCAGAAAGCCAAACAATAGGTAGGGTGACATTTCAGCCATAGTGTCCCAAAAGCCAATTATTATCGACCTGATAAAATCCACCGTTACACACCACTGTTTTTAGACTAAACCCTAACTTTCTATTGTTTCGGTCTTGCCTACATTGCCCTGCAAATCGTTCGTAACGTCTTCAAAAGACGTCTTCACGCCGCTGCAGGCGAGGGCTTTGCGAGCAATCCGTGTCAATCCGGAGCAGCAGGGCACCTCCATATGAATTACCATCAGACTGTTGAGCTTATTGGCCTTCAATATTGTCGCCAGCTTCTCGATATAAAACTCCGGCTCGTCCAACTTCGGGCAACCCACAACGATACTTTTATCTTTCAGAAACCTGTTATGCAAATCGTCCATCGCAAACGGCACACAAACCGCGCCCATCACATTTTTCTTCGTCTATTTTAATTATGTTCCGCATAACCATCTCGAAATCCCTCATTTTGAACTTTTTTGTTCATTATCCTCATCATGGGATTTCTTCATAATACCCAGGCATTGCTCGGCATATTTGCACCACTCGGCGCAGCCAAGATTTATTTTTGGATTAAGTACAGCCCGCCCGAACTTTCGGAACTTAAGCTTCGACTCGTCCTTGAAAAACTCCATCTTACTGTCGCAGCCGGGACATTGCACTTCGAAAATATAGTCGTGCTTCCAAAATCTCTGGTCTTGTCCGGGACATCTGACCATATAATTATCCTCACTTACTTTAGCAAATCAACGTCTTTACGCGCGAATCATCGTCAGCAGCATTTTAAATTTTTCCTCGGCGACTACAGCATGCGGCACATTGCCAGGCATTATAATAATCTGACCTGCCAAAACTTCTACATCTTTACCGCCTATGGTGAGCTTTGCGCTTCCTTCGAGAATTTGAACGACCGCATCGTAAGGTGATGTGTGTTCACTCAAATTTTGACCCTTGTCAAACGCGAAAAGCGTAATTGTCCCGATGGGTTTGTCGAGTATTATTTTACTTACGATAGAATCGTCCGAGTATTGAACGAGCTTTGCCAAATCTTGTCCCTTACACAAACATGCTTGTAACAAGTTTACCTGTTTTTTATCATTCATTTCGCTCAACTATCCAGGAATTGTGCCAATCAGCAGATTTTCGTTCTCCCTAAGATATTCGGACCTGCTGTTTAAGTCCTCTATCAGACACAAACCGGTATTCACCGGGTGCTTTCAATATTACGTCATTATTATCTACAGTTATTCTAATATCTTGTTCTGGCTTTCTTTGACGTATTACGTTAGCCAGCAAAAATGCTTTTTCGAGTCCATCGCCGGTTTGGTAATTTGCCACTTCATCGGGCTGAGCCAGTCGCCTGCCGTCGTAAATCGAGGTATTTTTCATTTGTCCGAGCCACGTGTATACTTCTTCTACCGACATTGAATCGGCCATTTGTATCGAGACGGGATTGCGTTCTACCGCTGCCTTGATAAATGGGGCCCAATCGCAACTCTCCATATCTCGATATGCATAAAAAGCAAGGTCCGCAGTGAGATTGCTTCGGCGTACCCCCTGCAAATAATCAATTACCTGTTCTCTGCTCTGTTCAACACCTATTTTAATCGGTTCAGTGTGCAGATAATTCTTGTCCAGAGCCGGCAGCTTGGCTTCAGTGTGCACAAAATCGGCCAATTCACCTACAAACTGCTCCGCATCAGGCATAACCGGCTCAATATACCTTGTTAAGGCCGTTTTGCCTTTGGGATTTCTTAAATCAACCTTTTCTTTTTTTATAAATTCTTCAAGCTCATCACAGCGAATTCTGCCGGGCAGTTGATACGGAACAAAATCTTCATCCGAAACCTCGGCAAGCAGTTTATCGTGGGTTCTGTCGGCTATTCTGTAATTGCTGGTGTGCTCATAATGAAACAGAACCTCTGCCTTTAAGAATTGCGCCTGCCCCCGACACTCGTGGCAGATTTGGAAGAATTTTTGGTAGTCTCTATTGGAGCGCAAGAGACTTGCAAAGACCGGCAACGTCAATTCTGTTGATAGATACGAGCCAAGCTGCTTGATAAAGTGTTGATAAGCTGTTTTATCTATTGTTGCGTTGTCGTAAACACAATGCACATAGCTGCTGCGATGTGCCACAATTGTAACGTTTTCATTCCGGAGTGCTCGCTGGGCCTTGTTGGAAATTTCGGTGCCGTTGAACCACATTGTTTTCGTAATGAGTCTTCTGTTGTTGGTTAGAACCCCGTCCTGAATGTCGATGAAGTTTTGCGAGTGAAGTGGCGTAAGTATCATATAGATATCTTCAAGTGGTATTCCGCAAACGACAAACGCTGCAGCGGCATACAAAGCTGCAAGTGATACACATTCCCCCGCTCTTTTTTCATAGCCCGGCTTGAGACGAAAGGCATCCATCGCCTCCACTGTTTCAGTCTTCCAGTACGGAATGATGTCGCTGTCATATTTATCCAGGCCGAAATGCCTGCGGATATCGACATCGAAATAATACTTGTCTCCGTGATAGCCGAATAGCGCATTGCTCCGGGCAATCTCCTCAGGCGTAATGAACTTCTCAAAGCGCTTAAGCTCTTTGGCTTTGCTGGTAAGGCCCCAGGTTTCAATGTCAAGATTAAACTCATATTCGTCCATTATGAATTGTTTGAGCCGCATCAATTTTTTGTAGCTGCTTTTGCCTTGAAGCTTTTTGAAGCAGTCCAGCTCTCGCCATCTCCAGATAATCGGGCTCATAATATCAGCCAGCACCACGCTGTACATCAACTCCGGAAACACAAAGATTTCCATATCTGAGAGCGTTATTGCAGAGGTGTATTTTTCAAGCTCTTCCGAATTCATTTTGCCCAATCCTCCCGTTGCAAACAGTACTCAAACAGCTCGCACAAGTTGCAACCACTGCGGTGTTGACCCGTACACTCTTCCAGTATGCCAATTCTCGACAGCGCAAAGTCATACTTTGTGGGGTCAGCCGGTTGAATTTCTGCAAAACTTTCTGTAATTTTTACCGCAGTTGACAAAGAAACCGTCTTACGGTCATAAAACCCTAAGAACCTACATAGTCTGCTCATATGTACATCCACCGGCGCAATTAGATTAGCTTTATCAATCGACTTCCACACTCCTGCATCCACCTCATCATCTCTGACCATCCATCGCAGAAAAAGATTGAGCCGTTTGCAGGCACTGCCTCTTGTGGGACTTGCCAGCAAATACTTAAGCCCCCGGCTGATGTGCCCGCTGTGCTCAGCGGCATAAATGTCCAAAAGCGAATCACAAAAATTCGACAACGCTGGGATAATATTCTTATCGCTGGGATTGTAGCCCTGAACAAAAAACTTTTCGATGCTACCGAACCTATTCAAGACAATCTGTAATAATTCCAGCAAATCTGAGATATCGTCTCCTTTTGTGAAACGATGCTTAAAATCTTTTAGCTTTGCTTTTCTTTCCTCATCAAAGTTTTGTACGAACTTTAAAGGACTATTTCCCATACGGCCTAACAAACGGATAAGACTTTTTTCTATCTGCCGTACTCTGCCGTAAGCAAGAGCAGATGCCAAAAATGCAGCGATTTCCATATCGGCCGGCTCGGAATAACGGTGTACGAACTGCAAAGGGTCGGGCTTTATAAGTCTGCGATGGTTGTACTTTCTGTACAGTCTTTCCAGGGTATCCTTTATTTGAGTGGTTCGTTTATTCACCAAGCACCGCTGATTTGAACTCGTCAAAAGCCATCTTTTCTATCATCGCGCCTAATCTCTGATGCGGCTTGGCATTGGCTTTATAATATTCAATAATTTTTTCGACTAATTCAATCGCTTCTTCAGTGGTAATATTTTTGACCAGCTCTTTGGATAATCGCGGCCTGGCGCCGCCGTTGCCGCCGACCAGCACTTTCCAGCCTTTCGGCATACCAACCAGGCCAATATCTTTTATACAGGTTTCGGCACACTGGTTTGGGCAGCCGCTTACACCAATTTTGAGTTTGCCGGGCAATTCCAAACCATGATATTTCTCGTTGAGTTCCAGGCCCAGAGTGAGACTGTCCTGTATGCCGCGTTTGCAGAATGTCGTTCCCGGACAGGCCTTAATGCTCCTGACGCAAAGTCCGACGGCAAAGCCGGGCGACATCCCAAGCTCCGACCAGATGCTGTCAATATCCTTTTCATCTATCCCAACAATTGCGATTCTTGCAGCGCTGGTAATCTTCATTGCGGCGGCTCCGTATTTTTCCGCTGCGTCAGCCAACTTTCGCAGCGTCTTGGGTTGCACGACGCCGCATGGAATATGTGGAGCGACTGCATAGGTTTGTTTGTCCCGCTGAATAATTGCTCCTTTTTCGCCATCCTGCAGCATTTTCACTCTCCCTTCCACAATCCGTGAATATTACAATATTCTCTGGCGCTGACAGAATCAGCATGAATACTAAACACCGCCTCAGGTGCCATCCCCGGCTCTAAGAATTGCCTATATGTGCTGCCATCGGCAAGCAACTCAATCCACTCAATATAGTGTTTTTCCTCCATCGGATGAGGAACGCTGCCAACCTTTACTTTGAAGCCGGAATCAATTTTTTCAATCACCGGTACGTGTTTTTCTTTGCCCTCATCCGCTGTTTTTTCGACAAGGTTGTTCATCGGTTCGCCGCAGCAAACCAACTCGCCGGCGCCGGCGTGAAGTACTTCTACGATATTGCCACACACCATACATTTGTATATTTCCAGTTTCTTAGCCATAATCTACCCCTTTCGTGATTCGAAAATTTCAATTTATGATTCCAAGCTCTTTGTGTTTGTCTAAAATTTCATCAGCCAGTTTGTCCAAAGCTATAAAGTCATTATCTTTTGGGAAACCTTTCGTTATTACGGGCTCTAATATTTCGACCTTGAGATTCGGAATTAAATTTGCTATTTGCTCTACCATTCTGCCTCCCCATCCGTATGAGCCGATAATCGAAACGAATTTTGCCTTTGGCCTGAGCGCATTTGCCAGAATGCAGGCGTACGCAGCCTGTGGGTGCGCACCAGTCAAAACCGTTGGAGAACCGACTACGATTGTAGCGGCATCGACAAGCGAGATTGCCAGTTTGCCGATGTCGGCTGCAGTAAGATTAAATTGCTTGACGGTGATGCCTCTTTCAATCAAAGCATCCACGAAATACTCAACCATTTTTCTGGTGCTGTCATGCATTGAAATATACGGCAGGACCACTTCGTTCTTGACAATGTCGCTGACCCAATCTTTGTAGGCATTAATAATAAATTGGGGCTTATCGTAAATGGGGCCGTGACTTGGGGCGAGCATATCTATTTGCAGATTCGCTGTTTTTTCGAGATTACTCCTTATCGGCGCTCTGAAGGGCATCATTATCTCGGCGTAATATCTTTTTGCGGCTTCGTAAACAGCCGGCGCATCGTCAACAAACAAGCTGCTTGTGGCAAGATGTGAGCCGAAGAAATCGCAGGGGAAAAATATTTTATCCTCCTGCAGATATGTGCCCATCGTTTCAGGCCAGTGGACCCAGGGCATGTAAATGAACTGCAGGGTTTTGTCGCCGAGCGAAAGTGTCTGGCCATCATCGACAGTGATGAATCTGCCCTCGTCTATGTTCAGCAGGTCTATGAGCATAGACTTACATTTTGGGTTTGTTACCACCTTCGCATCAGAATAGAGCGTCAGTACGTCAGGTATGGCGCCGGAATGGTCCTGTTCGGCGTGGTGGGCGATGACATAGTCGATTTTGTCGATGCCGAGTTGGACAAGGTTGTCTATCAGCACATCTGTTTTTGTTGGGTCAACAGTATCCAGCAGGGCGTTTTTTTCACTGCCCATTATCAGATAAGCGTTGTAGCTTGTCCCATCCGGCAGTGGAATCAGTTCGTCGAAGAGCCGCCTATCCCAGTCAATTGCGCCGACTGCATAGATATTTGGTTTTAGCTGCCTCATCTCTCCACTTCTTTTGCTGCTTTCAACGCAGCTTCGTAGTTTGGTTCATTCGTTAACTCATCCACTATCTCTATGTAACGGACAACCCCATCTTTGTCTATCACAAAAACAGCCCTGGCAAGTAACCGTAATTCCTTTATCAGCACACCATACGCAGCCCCGAAAGCAGCTTCTCGATGGGCTGAAAGCGTCTGGACATTTTTGATGCCAGCGGCACCACACCAGCGTTTCTGTGCAAAGGGAAGGTCCATACTAATAGTGAGCACAACTACATCCGGGCCCAATTGCCCCGCCTCTTTGTTGAACCTGCGGGTCTCAATGTCACAGACAGATGTATCGAGTGAAGGCACGGAGCAGATAATGCGGACTTTACCCTTGAACGATGACAATTTAACCGGTGAGAGGTTGTTATCAAGTGCTTCAAAGTCCGGTGCCGGCTCACCGAGCTTTACTTCATTGCCTGTCAAAGTCAAAGGATTTCCCTTGAACGTAATAATATCCGTTCTTTCCATAAGCTCATTTCCGCCTTTCTCTTTTCCGCATCCCGAAATCAAGGCTGTAACTGTTACACAAAAAATCACTAACCTGATTAGAGATCTTAAATTTCCCATTAAAAAATTTATTAGTTTACTCTTTTAATAACCAACGACATCCGTAAAAAAAGTAAGCCTGGAATTACTAAAGTTTTACTGTGTCTTATTTCGCAGTTGCCTTGACTCTGTCCTCCTGGCTCATGTCAGCTAATTTTGTGACCTCTTTAATATCCAGCCCTAATCCTTCCGCTACCCGACGGCCATATTCGGGATCAGCCTTATAAAAGATGGCAGTCTGCCTTAATTGGATTCGCTTTTGTGCGCCGCCAAGATGCGAGACAATGTTATCGATAAGATGATCTCGATCAACATCGGTCATAACTTTTCGGTAGAGATCGCCGGCTTGGACAAAATCATCATTGGGATGGGAATACTCATGGCGTGCTGCCATACCTGAAACCTCAAAAGGCGGTTCGCCAATTTCAGGCTCCGGTTCAGGCCCACCCATACTATTGGGATAGTAATTAGGCCCACCACCGTTAGCATCCAAACGCATATACCCATCACGTTGATAATTATTCATAGCTGCTGCTTTCGGAGCATTTATCGGTAAGAGTTGATAGTTAGGTCCTAACCGGTAGAGATGAGCATCATTATAGGAATGTATGCGTGCCTGGAGCATCTTATCCGGCGAAGCAGCTATGCCTGGAACAAAATTTCCAGGCGAGAAAGCCGCCTGTTCCACTTCTGAAAAGTAATTTTCAGGATTTCTGTTCAGAACCATTTTTCCTACCTCAATGAGCGGAAAGTCACCGTGCGGCCAAACTTTAGTGATATCAAAGATATCAAAACGATAATCTTGGGCCTGTTCTGGTGTCATTATCTGAACGCAAACTTTCCACGATGGAAATTTGCCCTTTTCGATTGCCTCACGCAAATCGCGGGTAGCATAATCAGGATTCTCACCTGCCATGCGAGTTGCTTCGGTGCGGGTAAAGTTCTCAATTCCCTGTTCCGTCTTAAAATGGTACTGGATCCAGAAGTATTCGCCTTTCTCATTATACCACTTGAATGTGTGGCTGCTGTAGCCGTTCATATGACGAAAGCCTTTAGGTGTACCACGGTCGGAAAAAAGTATAGTTACCTGATGAATCGATTCAGGCGTAAGAGACAGAAAGTCCCAAAACATGTCGGGATCAGGAGCATTTGTTGCAGGATTTCGCTTCTGAGTGTGAATGAAGTCA
>JGI10211J34971_10001542_pt1 | contig 18948 bp, 16 predicted proteins | sample Etolagsediment_FD_34971 | JGI IMG/M metagenome (IMG submission 34971)
GGCACGTTCCCGTTTTCATCTGGGTATTCCGCTTGCGTTCGTACTCGTTTTTGTCGTCTGGTTCATCAACGATAAAACGGTATTCGGGTATCGTGCGATGGCGGTGGGTACCAACATACGCGCGGCTCATTTCGGAGGCATCAAAACAACACCGGTACTGCTCGTAACGGCACTTGTTTCCGGCGGGCTTGCCGGGCTTGCCGGCGTCGGGGAGGTTGCTGCAATTCAGTACCACCTTCTTTCCGATATTTCGCCGGGGTACGGATACACCGGTATCGTTATTGCGATGCTGGGAAATCTGCATCCGATCGGTGTGATGCTTGCGGCGATATTTTTCAGCATTATCAACGTGGGGGCGCAATCGATGAGCCGGATAGCCGGGGTGCCGAGCTATATCACCGGGGTGATGGAAGGGATGGCGCTTCTGGTGATGCTGATTTTCCTTCTGATGAACGAATACAGGATACGGGTGGTACGATCATGATTGACGAAATTTTCAGTGCGGCCTTTATCACCGGTTTACTGGGCGCGACGATGCGTATGGCGACGCCGATCATTTTTGCCATGCTGGGAGAAATTCTGAGTGAGCGTGCGGGAGTCCTGAACCTCGGAATCGAGGGAACGATGCTCTTTGGCGCAATGACGGGCTTTCTGGTGACGTTGAATACCGGTTCGCTGTGGATGGGCGTCATCATGGCGGCGGTTGTAGGAATGGTGATGTCGCTGCTGATGGCGTTTCTTGCCGTTTTTCTGGGGCTGAGTCAGCACGTTTCCGGACTGGGCATTACCCTCCTGGCGACGGGACTTGCAATGTTCATCTATCGGTTGCAGTTTGGTTCCCCGGTTGTTCCACCGATTGTCGACCCGTTCACGCGGATCGAGATCCCGCTGTTGTCACAGATTCCCATCATCGGACAGGGGCTCTTCAATCAGTACTCATTGACCTACATCGCATGGCTGCTGATACCGGCGGTGTGGGTACTGCTGTACAAGACCAAAGCAGGGCTCATCATCCGGACGGTAGGCGAGAATCCCTTTGCGGCCGATACGGTCGGCGTCAACGTGAATCTGACAAGGACGCTGTGCCTGGTTGCGGGAGGTGCGCTCATGGGCGTGGGCGGAGCGTTCCTGACGCTGGCGCACCAGAACATGTTCCTCAAGGACGTCGTCGGCGGGCGAGGGTGGGTCGCCGTCGCGATGGTCATTTTTGGAAACTGGGGGCCGGTCAAGGGAACACTCGGTGCGCTGATTTTTGGCCTCCTGGACGGGTTGCAGCTCCGCCTCCAGGGGTTGGGACTCCAGATACCATTCGACGTGTTTTTAATGGTGCCCTACGTGATTACGATTCTGGCGCTTATCGGCGTCTCGCGGAAGGCGTCGGTCCCGGCGGCTCTGCTGCAACCGTACCGACGGGAAGACAAAGGAGGCTGAGTGATGAGCACGAGTACACAAATGAAATATATCGGAAAGGATATTGAACGGCCCGACGCCGTAGGCAAAGTCACCGGAAAGGCTACGTACCTTGATGATGTGAAGCTGCCGGGCATGCTCCACGCGGCGATTCTTCGTCCCGATATCGGCCACGCAAAAATACGCTCCATCGATACGACGGCCGCCGAGACGATGGAAGGGGTGGTGAAGGTCGTCACCGGACAGGGATCGGAAATCTACTACGGCGACAACATCGCAGACCAGATTCCGATGGCGGTGGACAAGGTCCGCCACGCCGGCGAGCCGGTTGCCGCGGTAGTCGCGGAAACCATCGAGCAGGCACGGGCGGCGCTCAAAGGGATAAAAATCGAATACGAACCGCTTCCCGTCTACACCGACGCCCTGAAGGCGATGGAAGAGGGGGCCGCGCTCATCCATGAGAAAAATGGAGAGTACTGGCACCTGCCCGGCCTGAAGCCGCTTCCCGGCACCAACGTGGCGTGTCACTACACGCTCACCAAGGGCGACGCCTCCGCGGTGATGGCCGATGCCGAGGTGACGATCGAAGGGGAGTTNGACTACCCCCTGGGCTCCTGCGCCGCGATGGAGCCACACGGTACAATCGCGTGGTTTAAAGAGAACGGCCAGATAGAAGTGTGGTCTACCACGATCTGTCCCTTCATCGTCCGCGAAGACCTGGCGCATACCTATCACCGGCCCATCGGTGAGGTACGCGTAAAGGTCGTGGACCTGGGCGGTTGTTTCGGGTACAAGTCGGACGTCACCATCGAGCAGACGGTTGCCTATATTGCAAGCTTCGTACCGGGGTATCCGGTGAAGTTCATGTCCACCCGAAAAGAGGACTTTACCAGCAGCCTCCTGGGCCACGGCATCAGGACGCGAATGAAGATCGGCGCAAAAAAGGACGGGACGCTGACTGCGCTGGAAACGCGCGTCTACCACACTACCGGAGCGTATGCCGATACGGGCGTAAACGTGATCATGGCCGCCGCGCACAACTCCGGGGGTCCGTACGAGTTTCCCAACGCGGACCTCCAGGGGTTCAGTGTCTATACCAACACGCCGCCGGTGGGGGCGTTCCGGGGGTACGGCCATCAGGAATCGCATCTGGCGGTAGAGATTCTCATGGACCGGCTGGCCCGAAAACTCGGCATGGACCCGTTTGCACTGCGTGAAAAGAACTACCTTGGACCGGGAAAAGAGACGACCCTTGGCGAAAAGCTCTGGCCCACCAACGGTGACGTGAAAGCGGCGGCATCAAAGGTGCAGCAGGCGCTTTTTGACCACGACAAACCGGGAGAAACCGAGCGCTACTTCTACGGTCGCGGATTCGCGGCAATCATGAAGTCACCAAAGGGCGCTCCCTTCTCGACCAAAGGGGCGTACCTCAAATTCAACCATGACGGAAGCGTCACCATGAACATGGGCGGCGCCGAGGTAGGACAGGGTTCGCGAACGGTCGTCAAGCAGGTCGCCGCCGAGGCGCTCAAGATATCCCCGGATCGTATTACGGTCTACAACGATATCGATACGCAGTACAGTCCGTACGAGTGGCAGACGATCGGGTCCATGTTCACCACTCAGGGTGGTCGCGCCATCGTTCGTGCGGCCGAAAAAGCGATTGCCATGCTGAAGAAGACCGCCGCGCAGGTATTGCGGATAGACGAAGACTTCGTCGGTTACGACGGCGAAAAGCTCTTTCTCACCAGCGACCCCAGTATCAGCGTTCCCGTTACTGAGGTAGTCCGCGGTTACATGTACCCCGACGGCATAACGGTGGGTGAAGTTGTTCAGACCACCGCCGACTCGCGTCTGCCCCGGTATATGTCACCCGATAAAAACGGGCAGGGGAGCATGGGAGTGACCTACACCTTCGGTGCCCAGGGGTGCGAGATTCGCATCGATAAAAAAACGGGCGAGATATTTGTGGACCACTTCGCATCCTCATTTGACGTGGGGCGCGTAATCAATCCCAAAATCATTCGCGGCGTCGTTGCCGGCGGAGTCGTGATGGGAATCGGGGCGGCGTGTTACGAAAAGCTCGAGTTCGACGAGAAGGGGAAGATGAAAAACCCGAGATTCAACCAGTACCACATACCGCGGTTGAACGAAGCGCCGGCGAAGCAGACGATCGAGTTCGTGGAGACGCCCGGCGAGATCGGCCCCTTTGGCGCTCGCGGTATTGGCGAGCATCCCCTGCTTGGCGTTGCGCCGGCAATCGTGAACGCCGTCTACGACGCCATCGGGGTGGAGTTCTCGGAAATACCGCTCACGCCGGACCGGATACTGGCGGCGCTGCAGCAGAAACCGACCGCCGGGAAGGGAGCCTGACAATGGAAAAATACACATTCACCGTGAACGGAACGCTTCACACCGTAGAAGCGGAACCGGCCGCTAAACTGCTGGACGTCCTGCGGGACCGGCTGAACCTGACCGGTGCCAAGCGCGGCTGCGACAACCTTTCATGCGCGGCGTGCACCGTCGTCATCAACGGTAANGCGGAAAAGAGCTGCATGTTCCCCATGAAAAAGGTGGAGGGCGCCCGGATCGTGACCGTCGAAGGTCTCGCGAAGGGAATGGACCTGCACCCGGTGCAGCGAGCACTCGTTGATGCCGGAGCGGTTCAGTGCGGGTACTGTATTCCCGGTATCGTTATGGAGATCTACGCGACGCTGGAGAAAAACCCGAATCCAACCGACGAAGAGCTCTTCACCCCGCTGAACGAGCACCTGTGTCGATGCACCGGCTACGAGGCAATAAAAGACGGTGCCAAGCTGGCCGTGGAGTATATGAAGGGAGCCGGGAAGTAACCCGTTTCGAATTCTACTTGACACAAGACTAAATGATGGTAAGATCGAAGAAGGTGTTGCGTAACACCTAATTAAACAGGTGCCCGGATCATGGAGATACGGGTATCAAGGAGGATTTGTTATATGAAGAAGGCGTTTGTCGTATTTGTCCTGGCAGCCGTACTGGTTGCCGGTGCGTTCGCCGGTGGTGGACAGGAAACCACCCAGGCCGCTGCTGCCGATACGTCGGTCAGCATGTTCCAGCTCAAGGTCGAAATCAAGGATGCGCTGGATGGGTATGCTGCCCTCTATTCCAATGCTACCCCCGGTGTAACCGTCAGTATTGAAACACTTGGTGGTGGTGGAGATTACGGTGGAGCAATGAAGGCGAAGGCGCAAGGCGACCAGATGCCCGATATCTTCCAGATCGAAGGTATGGGTGGGTATGAAATCTGGAAGGATTACATTGCCGACCTGAGTGGCGAACCCTGGGTGAATGATACCGACCTCGAACTGATTGTAGACGGCCGAGTAGTCGGCTTCCCGGTTGCTATTGAAGGGTATGGTCTGGCATACAACGCCGATATCCTCGCGCGCGCCGGAATCGATCCTGCATCATTGACAACCCGCGATGCGTATGAGAGCGCATTCCAGACGCTCGAAGCCAAAAAAGCGGAACTGGGCATTGACGCTCCTGTTTCGATGGCGGCTTCTCTTGCCGGCGGTATGTGGTGGGTAGCCGGTCAGCATAACCTGGCAGCGTACTGGGGCGGTGGACTCGACTTTACCGATACCAGCGTGATCGAAGCAGCTCTCCAGGGAAAAATGGACGAGCCCCGCTTCCGCGAATACGCCCAATACGTTCAGCTTCTCTTCAAGTATGCCGATCAGGCAATCCTGCTGAACGGAAGCTATGACGACCAGGTTGGTTCTTTTGCGCAGGGTCGGACTGCGTTCCTGCATCAGGGAAACTGGGTAGATCCGAATCTTGCTCAGCTTGGTGTGACCTTCAAGATCGGCTATGCTCCGCACGCATTCCTGAATACTCCGCAGGAAGGCCTGTACCTCTTCGCACCCAGTTGGTACGTCGTGAACAACCAGAGCCCGAACGCGGAAGCGGCCAAGGATTTTCTCGCTGCTATGGCAACCACCGCACAGGGACATAACTACATGGTGAAAGAGGCGGGAATGATTCCAGCGTTCAAGTCCGTGACCCTCGCTCCCTCCGGACAGCTCAGCCAGGCACTCATGGCGGCGAATGCACGCGGCGGAAACTACGGTGTATTCTTCGGTATGCTTCCTGATGGGGCCGGTCAGAATGTTTTTGGGCCGATCTACGATCTTTTTGCCCAGAATCCGGATGACCTCGAACAGTTCGTTTCAGATATGAAGACTGCAATCGCAGGTCTCCCGAACATGTAATTGGTATCAGGCGTACGGTCCTTGCGGGCCGTGCGCCTGTTTTTTTATCCACGTATCAGGTCTATCATATTCCCGGGAGCAAACTGGCATGAAACATAATCGTCTGGTAAACATTTTATTTCTGGCACCTACCGTCTTCGCATTTCTTATGATTATCATTGTGCCGTTCTTTTTTGGTATCTATTACTCGCTTACTGACTGGAACGGGGTCAGTCCTAACGTGAATTTTATCGGAATCCGCAACTTCGCCAAGTTGGTATCTGCTCCTGATTTTTTACATTCGTTCCTGATAACCATGACCTTTACTGTCATTAACGTTGTTCTGGTCAACGTCGTCAGTTTTTTCCTTTCACTGCTCGTTACCAGTGAACTTCGCTTCCGGAACTTCTACCGGGCGGGGTTTTTTGTTCCCTATCTCATCGGCGGAATCGTCCTCGGGTATATCTGGCAATTCATTTTCAACAGTATTTTCGTGGAAATGGGAAGCAGCCTCGCCATAGGGATTCTGAAAGTATCGTTCCTGAGTCGGCCCGAAACGGTGATCTGGGCAATGTCGGCAGTAAACACGTGGCAATATGCCGGGTACATCATGCTGATCTACGTAGCGTCTATTCAGAGCATTCCCGCTTCTCTTATGGAAGCCGCGCAGGTTGACGGAGCCGGTTTTTTCCGACGCGTCTTTAACATTCTGATCCCGATGATGGCAAACGCATTTACGATCTCGCTCTTTCTGACTCTGACAACATCATTCAAGCAGTTCGATACGAATTTCACTCTGACAAACGGAGGGCCGGCAACGCGATTTCTTGAGGCGCCGGTCAAGGCGAGCCAGTTGCTCGCGATGAATATATTCAACACCGCCACGGCCAACCGCATGGCAGAAGCACAGGCGAAAGCGGTGGTTCTCTTTGTAGCCCTCGTTGTGGTTGCGCTGATTCAGGTCTCGATAAACAAAAAACAAGAAGTGGAGATGTGATGAGCCAGGTTACGACATTGCAGAATAGCGGACGGAAATCTGCCCAACCAAAGTTGGAGACGAATGGTCTCAAGTCCGGAAGGATTGCCCTTGAAGGCTTTTCGATCCTTCTGTTTCTCATGTTCATGTTCCCGTTCGGAATGGTCGTGCTGAACTCGGCTAAGACCTCCCGGGAAATCCTCACCAACCCCGTTGCACTGCCCGGAAGCTGGGGGCAGTTGTGGACGAATATCATGCTGATCTTCAACAATCCGACGGTAGATTACCTCGGTGCCTTTGTTGACAGTACANTGATAACGGTTTTCTCCCTGCTGGTTATCGTCGTTTTTTCTTCCATGGCGGCGTGGGTGCTTGTCAGGAATAATACCAGGGCGTGGTCGATCTGGATTTTCATGGCGTTTGTTGCCGCTATGGTCATCCCGTTTCAGGTACTGATGTACCCTCTGGTTCGCTGGTTGCGGGTCTTGGGAACGTTTGTCCATATCAAGCTTCTAGGTACGATACCCGGAATTGTATTTGCGTACCTTGGCTTCGGCTCCTCACTCTCGATCTTCATTTTTCACGGGTTCATCAAGAACATACCGTATGAACTCGAGGAAGCGGCGACAATCGACGGATGTCCGAGGCACCGAATCTTTTTCGAGATCGTTTTTCCCCTGCTGCAACCGATTATCGTTACGGTCCTGATCCTGAACGGAATATGGATCTGGAACGACTATCTGCTTCCACTGCTGGTTCTTGGATCGAATGGCGTTGTACAGACGATTCCCATCGCGGTGACGGCGTTTGCGGGCGCATACCTGAAACAGTGGGATCTTATTCTGACATCAACGCTCATCGCGATCATACCGGTGATTATTCTGTATCTGTTTGCGCAGCGGTACATCATCAAGGGAATGGTTGAGGGTTCCATTAAGTAATACGTTCCGTTTTTCAACATACATAAAACCATTTCGCAGGTGAGGAGGATAGCGGCTATGAAAGTTGTACTCGTAGGCGCGGGGAGCATCCAGTTCGGTCTTGGTATGCTCGGTGACATATTTCTGAGCACAGTACTTTCCGGCAGTGAAGTTACTCTGCACGATATCAACGCGACCGCGATGGAAAAAGTCTTGCAGAATGCAACCCGATTTGTCGAAAACCACGGGCTCCCGTTTACCGTTAATGCCACGACCGACCGGAAGGCAGCATTCCGGAACGCGGATTTCATCATTTCGTCAATTGAGGTCGGGAATCGGTTCCAGCTCTGGGACGACGACTGGAAGGTCCCCATGCAGTACGGGGTTCACCAGGTGTACGGCGAAAACGGCGGGCCCGGCGGCGTTTTTCACTCCCTGCGGATCGTCCCGGTCATCCTGGATATCGTGAAGGACGCGGTAGAGATCTGTCCGGATGCTTGGATCTTCAACTTCTCGAATCCTATGACGGCTATCGTGACGACCGTAAAGCGCGTGTTTCCCGAGGCAAAATTCGTCGGAATGTGCCACGAGATCGGGTGGCTGAACCGGTGGTTGCCGCGGATGCTGAATATGAACCGTGACGATCTCCAATTTGTCGCGGGAGGGTTGAATCATTTCAGCTGTCTGCTCGATCTGAAGGACAGGCGTGACGGAAAGGATTTGTATCCGGACGTTCTACGCAAAGCGCATGACTTTTTTCTGCACGAGGTCGGCTACAGCGATATCTACGATGAATACCGTGAGACCGGCGTGCTCAGGGGCGGCGAACGGTACGAGAAGATATCAAAAGGGAAGCAAAGCCGCTACGAATGGGCGGATCGGAAACTGGTACAATTCATGCTCGAGCGGTACAACCTGCTGCCGATCACGGTCGACAGCCATTTTGGTGAATACCTGAGCTGGGCGTGGGACGTGGTGGATCACCGTGGAATCATCGATTTCTATGACTGGTACAAGGCGGCGCTCACGACTCCGCGGGAACCGGAAATCAAACTGGAAATGCACGAACGGGTCGTCCCGATTATCGAGGGAATTCTCGGAGATGCGGGGTTTGAAGAGCCGGCCGTAAATATTCTGAACGACGGACTGATCGATGACCTGCCGTCGTGGATCGCCGTTGAGGTTCCCGCAGTAATCAATACGCAGGGAGTGACCGGTATCAGAATCCCCGATATGCCAAAGGGTTTTCTTGCGCTGTTGCGAAATTACGTCGGTGTCTATGACCTTACCGCCGAGGCGGTCATTCACCGGAAAAAGGATTACGCAATTCAAGCAATCCTCGCGAATCCGGTTGTGCATCAGGCGACTAATGTCAAGGCGATGGTAGAGCGGATGATCGATGTGCAGGGCAAGTGGCTGAATTATTTACGGTAGTTTTTTTTAACCGGAGGGCGAAGCCGATTTTCCGGATTTTTCGGGGTTGGAGCGCAGGTGCTGGAGTGAACGTCGCGATATGTCCACGATCAAACAGATAGCGAAAAAAGCCGGGGTCAGCCCGACGACCGTTTCGAATGTTCTGAACGGGAACACCGCGAGAGTGTCGGCCAAGACCCGGGATAAAGTAGAGATCATACTTCGGGAAGAGAACTACATTCCGAACATGGCCGCCCACATTCTCGCACACAACAATTCCCGGATCGTCGGGGTTATCATGTTCATGGAACCGCGGCGAAACGAAACGGTCCTGGAGGATCCGTTTTCATCCACGATTCTGGGAGCGATCGAGGTGGAACTGCGCCATAACGGATACTTCATGATGCTTCACACCACCAGCGATCAGGATGAGGTTCTCCGGCTGGTACGCGCATGGAAGCTTGCCGGCCTTATCCTCCTCTGGGTTCCAAGCACCATCATCCCCGTACTGAAAGAGAATATTCTTAGTCCCGTAATATTTATCGACAGCTATGTATCCGATGATATTCCGTCGTATCTCAGTGTCGGCCTGGAGGACAAGCAGGGAGGGTATGAGATTGTCCGCTACCTGCTTTCCATGGGACACCGGGAAATGGTTTTTCTGGCGAACGACTCCGTTTTTCCGGGCGCTGATTATGCCCGTTTCTGCGGCTGCCGGGAGGCATTGGAGGAAGAAGGTCTGACACTCGACGAAGATCGTTTTATTGCTCTCTCAAAAGACCGCAAGGAGCGATTTACATTGTATCGCCGCCTGTCAACCAGACCGTTTCCCTTCACCGCCATCGTTTTTTCCGCCGACTACTACGCGGCCGAAGCGATTACGTTTTTCCAGGAAGTCGGCGTTGAGATCCCGCGTGATCTTTCCGTTACCGGTTTTGACGATAACATCTATGCCCGGCTTATTCGGCCACGCCTCACTACCGTACATCAGGACGTAAACCGGAAAGGCCAGGCGGCGGTAGATCTCCTGATGAAGTCGATGCACGAGGAGCCCCTTCCCATTCCCCACGTCCGGATGCCGGTTCGCCTCAAAATCCGGGAGTCGGTAGGTCGTATCTGACCGGTTTGCAGGTTTTCCAACAAAACCTCATCGAATTCTAGTTATTTCCTCATGCAATTCCAACAGAAGCGTATCTACTATCCCCCTACATTACACAGGAGGAATAGATGCGTATTCTCAAGATCAGTGCGTTTTTTGTGCTTTTGTTCGTTGTTGCCGGCATGGCGTTTGCCGGTGGGAAGCCGGAAGCGGCACCCGAATCGGGCGTCTCTGCGGAACCGGTGGAGCTCCAGTTCTGGTTCGCCTTCAGCGACGAACCCCGGTCGGCCTGGATACAGGATCGGATCGCCGAGTGGAATGCGGCAAANCCCGCATACCGGATGGTCGGTGAGCGGAAAGGAAGTTACCGCGAAACGCTTCAGGCGTCGGTACTCGCTGCGCGTCAGGGAGACGCTCCGCATGTAGTACAGCTTTTTGAAGTGGGGAGTCAGCTCGCGTTCGACTCAGGTATCTTCAAACCCGTCGGTACGATCGGATCGTTTTCCACCAGCGATTACATCGAGCCCGTTCTGAACTATTACACGATCGACGGTGAGGTCAATTCGATTCCGTTCAACAGTTCTTCTCCTATTCTCTATACGAACAAGGATCTGATGCGTCAGGCGGGCCTTGACCCGGAAGATCCGCCGGAGACGTACGGCGAAGTTATTGCCGCTCTGGAGCAGGCTCGAGCCGCCGGAATCGAAGCCGCCAAGATCGGCTTTTGCCTCCATTCATGGTTTTACGAGCAGTGGGTAGCCGAGCAGGGCGCCATGCTTGTCAACAACGATAACGGGCGAAGCGACCGGGCAACCGAAGTCCTTCTTGCGAGCGAAGCGTCCCGGAACGTCGTAAGCTGGATCAAAGAGCTTAACGACAACGATTTTTATACGTATACGGGAAAGTTCGAAGACTGGGGCGGCAGCGATGCGATCTTCCAGGAAGGGAAGGCGATGTTCCATATTACCTCGACCGCAGACGTCGGAAACATTGCCTCGGCAGTCGAGGGACGTTTTGAAATGGGTACCGGCCGTCTTCCTATTGCCGACGGTGCAACGAGAAACGGCGTCGTTATCGGCGGGGCGAGTGTCTGGATTCTTGATGGTCACCCGCAGGACCAGCTCGAGGCGGCCCGGGACTTTGTCCTGTTCATGACCAACACCGAGAATATGGTCAGCTGGCATAAGCTTACCGGATACTACCCGGTCCGGAACTCTTCAATTGATGCCCTCGAAGCGGAAGGGTGGTTCGAGAAATATCCCGAACGGACAATCGCCTTTACCCAGCTTACCGAGACAAAAACAAATGCCGCGACCGGTGGCGCCCTGTTCGGCACCTTCGTGGACACCAGGACAATCGTCGAAGAGGCGATCCAGCGTGTACTGCAGGGCGCGGATGTAACCGAAGCACTCGAAGAAGCGCAAGTGCTCGCCAACAAAGTACTCGCTGAGTATAACGCCAACTTCTGACGGTCGAGAGAAAAAAGTCCCGTTCGAATGGGAGCGGCTCGTCGCACGGCGGGCCGCTCTCTGTTGGGTAACAGGAGGATCGCTGATGATTCAATACAAACCTATTTTCAAAAACGGCGTGCTCGGATGGATCGCACTCGCACCGACACTCGCGGTTCTGGTGCTCTTCCTCTACTATCCCGCGATTCAGTCGGTGGTCCTCAGCTTCTATCGGAGTAATCTCTTTCTGGGAACGCGAAGTTTTATCGGACTGGACAATTACCGCAATCTTTTCTCCGGACCCTTTTCGCCGGCGTTTTACCAGGTTTCAGTCCAGACGGTAATCTTCGCGTTTCTGGTCGTTTTTCCCGGTCTGGCGGTGAGCGTAACGCTGGCGATGGTCGCCAACCGGAAAGTTTCCGGAGCCAGGATTTACCGTCTTCTGCTTATCTGGCCGTTCGCGCTTTCACCGGCTGTTGCCGGCACGATTTTTTTATTCATGTTCAATCCCGAAGTCGGAGCGGTGAACCAGGTACTCCATGCGCTCTTCGGGATCAAACCGCGCTGGCTCGACGATCCGGCGCTCGCGTATCTACTGGTTGTTCTGGCGGCAATATGGAAAAATATCGGGTATAACATCGTCTTTTACCTGGCCGCGTTGCAGAACGTACCGGGAGAGTTGATCGAAGCCGCCCAGATTGACGGCGCGGGTTCGGTCCGGCGCTTTTTCCGTATTACCCTCCCGATGCTCAGCCCGACGACATTTTTTCTGGTATTCACCAATATTTCGTACAGTTTTTTCAGTGCGTTCGGCCTTATCGACGTACTGACAAGCGGCGGGCCGGTCGGGCCGCCCCCCCTTGACAGCGCGGGTATCACCTCGATTTTTATCTACAAGATCTACAACGACGGATTTGGCGGCAGCAGCAATATCGGATTCGCCGCCGCACAGGGCGTGCTCCTGATGCTGATCGTCGCGAGCGTTGCCGTGGTGCAGTTTCGGACAACCGGCGATAAAGTCCACTACGGAGGAATATGATGCGACCTGTTCGCGTAAAAACCAGCTGGAACCGTACCTGGTGGGTACATCTCGTACTCGGTACGGCAGGATTTCTGATCGCAAGTCCGATTCTTTTTGCACTGATAAAGGCGACGCAGACGCGCGGCGTGGTCATGTCGCCGAGCATGGTGCCGGGGGCAGAGTTNTTCGGGAACCTGGGAATCGTCTGGAACACGCACCACCTTGGTGTATTTATGAAGAACTCTTTTGTGATTGCCGGCGCGGTAACGGTAACAAAAACGGCCTTGTCGCTGGTAGCGGGGATGGTGCTCGTCTTCTTTGATATCCGGTTCAAGAAGGCCGTTTTCGGATTTATTCTGGTAACGCTTCTGCTGCCGACCGAAGTGCTGATTGTCGGTCTTTTTGATCTGGTCTCTCTCCGTCCGCCTGAATCGTGGGCCGCATTTGCCCAATGGATTATCGATCCCCGGCGTGTTCTTCTGGAACCGGTACCCTTCGGATTCGGATGGACGAACAATTACCTCTCCGTCATCGTTCCGTTCATGGCGTCGGCGACGGGCGTTTTCCTCTTTCGGCAACATTTTCTTTCTATCCCCCGGGACCTTGGTGATGCGGCGAGGATGGACGGCGCAGGCCCGTTCCGGTTTCTCTCGAATGTCCTGTTACCCATGAGCTTCAATACGATAGGCGCGCTGGCGGTGATCCAGTTCGTCTACGTGTGGGACCAGTACCTCTGGCCCCGGGTAGTAATCCGGCAGGAGGCAAAACAGGTGGTACAGGTTGGTCTGAATCTGATTGTGGGAACCGGTGACGGCGTCTACTGGGGCCAGGTTATGGCGGGCGCCATCGTATCGCTGTTGCCGCCTCTGATTGTGTTCATCCTTTTGCAGGAGCAGTTTATGCGAGGATTCGCGCTCAGCAGCGAGAAATAGACCGGGTCAGGTTATTGATCCGGTACGATCTGCCGGAGCTTCTCTCGCAACGTTTTGCGGTCGATGCCGAGAATCCGGGCAGTCTCGCTCTTGTTTCCGTCAACGCTGTCAAGAACGCGGCGGATGTAGTCCAGTTCAACCTCTTTTAACGTGCGGTCGAGATTCGTTTCCCGAGTGGTGGAGTAACGCATGGATTGGGGCAAATCGGCGGTATGAATCGTCTCTCCATCCGAGAGGATGATCATCCGCCGGATGGTGTTTTCGAGTTCACGAACGTTACCCGGCCAGGCATAGCGGCGAAGAGCGATAATCGCTCGATCGTCCAGACGGGGAATAGGTCTGTCCGACTCGCGGGCGAACCGTTGAATAAAGTGCTTCGACAGAAGAAGGACATCTTCATCCCGTTCCCGTAAGGGCGGTACGGTCAAGGCGACGACGTTCAGTCGATAATACAAGTCTTCCCGGAAGAGCCCTTGTCTCACCAGCAGTTCGATGTCCTGGTTTGTTGCCGCAACGACGCGTACATTTACCGGTTGCGGCGTCGACGAGCCTACCCGTACGATATGATGGTCCTGCAGGACCCGAAGGAGTTTGACCTGGAGAACGGCGCTGGTTTCCCCGATCTCGTCAAGAAAGATCGTGCCGGTGTCGGCGGTTTCAAAATAGCCGTGCCGTGCCTGAGCGGCGCCGGTAAATGCCCCTCGTTCGTGGCCGAAAAGTTCGCTCTCCTGTAGTTCTGACGGAATGGCACCGCAATTCACCGCGACGAACGGACACTCTTTTCTCTCGCTCAGGTAGTGGAGCGCGCGGGCGACGAGCTCCTTCCCGGTACCGCTCTCGCCGCTTATCAGAACCGTTGCAGATGTCGGCGCAACGCGTTCGATCAGCTTTGCCAGTTTCTTCATTGGTGGAGAAACACCAATGATTCCCGGGATACTTTCGGCGACGTCGTCCGCGTTTCCCTCGGTCGAGAGGCGGCGACCCAGCCGTTCGAGAGCGTTTGAAACGACTTCGAGGAGTTCGTCATGAGTAAACGGTTTGGCAAGGTACCCGTCGGCACCGGCTTTTACGGCGTCGACGGCTCCCTTGACCGTTGCGTACCCGGTGACCATGATCACCTGAGTCAAGGGAAAATTGTCATGCACATGACGAACCAGGTCCATCCCGGTTTGCCCGGGCATTTTCATATCGGTGATGACGAGGTCAACCGGAGTATCGGAGAGAAAACTGGTTGCCTCTCCCGTACCGGCGGCGGTGTAAACCACAAAGTCATGCTTCGCCAGGTGTCGACGGATTACCTCGACCGTGTTGGGTGCATCGTCAACGACCAGGATTCGGGCCGTGTTGGTATCAGTCCCGATTTCCATGAATCATCTCGCCCGTACCGCTCTTTTTCGGAAGGCTTACTTCGAATCTCGTACCACGTCCCGGGGTACTGTCAACCGCGATTGTCCCGCCCAGACTGGTTACGATTCCGTGTGTTACCGCGAGGCCCAAGCCGGTTCCTTGCCCGACGTCTTTCGTTGTGAAGAACGGGATAAATATTCGTTCGGATACTTCGCGGCTCATGCCGATGCCCGTATCCTGCACTGATACTTTCACGCGTGATACCGATTCCTTCGTAGCGATCGTAATCGTTCCGCCTTCAGGCATCGCCTGAACGGAATTCACCAGGATGTTCATGAGAACCTGTTGGATCTGGGCGGAGTCGCCGGGTACGGTCGATAGAGTCTCCTGAAGATCGAGGATGAGTTCGATTTCATTGGTCCTGAATCGACCATTCAGAAAATCGACGGTTTCCCTGATGAGCACGTTGATATTGATGTTGTCTCTTCCGGCAGGGAGTTTTCGGGCGAAAGTCAATAGTTCACGTACTACTTTTCGCATTCGAAGTGTCGCTTTTTCGATATGGTGCAAATCTGCTCTGACATGACCTGGGAGGGTCGGCTCGTCTCCGATGAGCTGGGTGAACCCGAGAATGTCGCTGAGCGGCTCGTTGAGTTCGTGTGCGACGCCCGCTGAAATCTCGCCGACGGTCGAGAGGCGATCGGCGTGACGAAGTTGTGACTCGAGGCGCCGCTTCTCTTCATCGAATGCGTGCCGTTCGAGCATAATTTCGATCTCTCGCGATAATGCTTCGATCAGGTTTTTTTCTTCAGGAAGAAACACACTCTCGACGTCGTGGATTCCCTCGTGAAGACTCCCGACTCGAATTTCACCTCGCTGACGTTGCTCACGGAAGAGCGGCGCCCTGATCATTGATGAACACTTGTCGAAACCGTCCGCCTGGTATTTGCGGGCATCTACCAGGATTGCGGCGCGGATTTCGTCGGGATATTGGAATCCCGGTGGGATAACACAGAGTATTTCCTGAAGTAATGTATCGAGTGTCGCGTCGCGTCGCTGGGCGATATGGGACACACGGTACAGGCACGTCAGTTCTTTTACCCGCTCCCGTAACTGGAGCTGACTCCTTCGCGTAGAAATAGCCCACCCGAGGAGGAGCGCAAGAAATTCGAGAAGATCAACGGAATGAGTATTCAGAAGATCGGGGTCCGACGAGCGAAGTTCGAGAATTCCCAGAAGTGATCCATTGGCACCCGGCTCGGATTTCCGCAACGGGAGGATAACAAGCGAGCCCGTCCAGAGAGGGTCGTCGGGCGACTGAAAGAAAAAGGTGCCGTGTTGGGTGAAGTGCGACGCGTAGAGTTCCGGTACCCGGCCGACGACGATCGATCGACGAACGGCCTCAAGAAGTGACGTGTCCGAGCGATCCGACAGGTCCGAGTCAATTCGGCAATACACCGGTTCGGTTCCGTCACCGTTTCTGATCCAGCGGTAATGAAGTTCGTCGTCGTGACTACGGACTTCTATCGTCTGAAAGCCGGAATAGGAGAGAATCTCTGCAGAAATCTCGGACAGGAACTCACGACGCTCGGGTCCGAGTGTACCTCGTTTCAGTATAAGACCTGCGAGTTTTGTGAAGTTGACCGTATTTTTCTCCATCCCGGTTGACCCTCATGAGAGTCTACGCCGCCCCGGATGATCAGTCAAAGGGCGGCGAAAATCAGGAGTGTTGAGCGGCGACTTCCGGGTTGCGTCCGGTTGCCCCGGTTGCGCCGGAAACCCGCGATTTCGACTTTTCAAAGACCAACCCGACCTCCGGTGTGCCTCTGTTCGTCCGTACGACGTCGGCTCGGGCGAATAATTTCATGCCGGTTTCCGGTGATTCGACCCGCAGTAACCCCGACGCTCGGATGCCGCTCGGAAACTCGACAATTCCGAAAAGTAAATATCGGTCATTGAATCCGACCGGAAGCGCGGTCAGGCGCGTCCAGGTAAGCAGCGTACACGGACCTTTCAATTCCTCTACCGGCCACTCGGCGAATTTGCTCCCGGTTGGATCGCGTCGGGTTCCACACGTATGGCATACCATCGGAGCCGGATAATATTTCTCACCGCAGTTCGGGCAGATATGTGCGAAAATTGCCTTTTTCTTCGGGACGTACTGAGTAAAATCAACCATATTGTCCTCCTCTTCGTTACATTTTTGAGCAGACCGTGCTCACAACGTTATTTCCAAACCCGCCGAAGTTAACCGCAAGACCGTGTTTCGGATTTTTCACCTGGCGTCCTTTTTCTGCTTTTCCTCGAATTTGTTTCACAAGTTCGTGAATCTGCGAAACACCCGTCGCTCCGACGGGATGTCCCTTTGATTTCAGCCCGCCGGAAGAATTGATCGGAATCTTCCCGCTGATAGTCGTGTCGCCGGCGGCGATCGCTTTCCGTGCCGTACCACGTTCGAAGAATCCGACTTCTTCACTTATTGCAATCTCCAGAATAACGAATGCATCGTGGAGTTCGGCGAAAGAGATATCTTTTGCCGTGATATCCGCCATCGCATAGGCACGCTGTGCGCTCAGTTCGACCGCTTTGAGATGGAGCGGGTCTTTTCTGTTGTGCACGCAGTGGGTGTCGGTTGCGGAGCCGATTCCTGAAATCCTCACCGGTTCGCTCTTTTGAAAGTATTTCATCGCCGGGGAATCGGTTGCGCACAGGATCAATGAAGCGGCGCCGTCGGAGACGGGACACATTCCGTAAAGGCGAAGCGGAGTCGCCATATACGGATTCGCGGCTTCCGACTCTGAGTCGTGTGATAGTGCATCAAGGGAGCACTCGACTTTTACGTGAGCAAACGGGTTTTTCATGCCGTTCTGATGGTCCTTCACGGCGACCATCGCCAGTTCGCGTTCGGTAAGACCGTATCGTTCCATGTACATGCGAGTGAACATACCGCCAAAACCGGGAAGCGTAAGTCCATATGGGTATTCGACTTCCGGGTGAAGGAGCGTCGCGACAAAATCGGTTGCTTCCCACCCGGTAACGCTTCGCATGAGTTCTCCACCGGTAACCATTGCGACTTCTACCATACCGCTCGCAATAGCCATCCAGGCGGTCTTAACCGCACTCGCGCCACTTGCGGGTCCGTTCTCTACCGTTTCGGCCATAGCCGGCTCTATTCCGAGCCTGCTGACCAGCGAGGACGCAATTGCCGTCTGGTGATTCAGGATTCCGCCACCCATATTTGCGACGAAAACCTGCTCGATAAGCCGGCGATGATCGCCAATCCCTGCATCATCAACAGCATCCATAGCTGAGTATCCCATAACGTCGACCAGGTCATACTGGCTTAAATTACCAAAAGCCGTATGACCAATTCCGACTACTGCCACTTCTCTCATGATTCATTCCTCCTGAAACCGGGGATTTGAGGGTATTCATCGGGAGCTATGAGGATATCCGCCGTTGCAAGGACGGAAGGATCAACAGGGCGCGTACCAAATACCTTTTCCGGTTTTACCGAAAAATAGAGGTCACGGGTGAGCGAGTAGGTAGGAATTCCACCAAGCTCATGTTGGATTGCCGGGTATTCGCCCGAGAGGTCTTTCAGTCCGTATTCGATCATCCACCGACGGAATCCAATTGGACTTTCTGCTACGATATAGACTTCGTCCTGCCTCAGGTATTCGATGTGATGTTCCATCTTTGCGGCAAAAAGCTGCGCGCCAATCCGGAGACCCCGTTTGATGGTGATCGTGTGCAGGCTGATTCCGATTTTTTCGGTCATCATCCGGCTGGTAACGATACCGCCGATTACTCCGTCGATTGCCCCGACCAGGACAAACTCACTTGCAGTTCTGTCCCGAACCCAGCCCAACAGCTCCGAATACATTCGTGCCGCGACTATGTCATAGTAGTCGCGGGCAACTCCGATCAAGGGATACACGGTTTCCAGTAGTATCGCCGCTTCTTCTTTGCGGGCTTGCCGTACAACCAGCGTTTCACCCGTAGCGAGGATGATCGATTTTGGTGGATACGGTGTCATTTGCAGCTGCGGTGCGCGCAACTCTTTTTCCAGTTCCATGGCAACCATCGGAAAAACTCCTTTTCTCATAGATTTGTTCCATGTAAAAAGCAAAAAGCGTTCCAACCCGTA
>JGI10211J34971_10001543_pt1 | contig 18944 bp, 30 predicted proteins | sample Etolagsediment_FD_34971 | JGI IMG/M metagenome (IMG submission 34971)
GTGTCCATGGAAGTTGTTCTGATCACTCCCATCGCCATGGAGAAGGAATTGCGGTTTGCCATTCGCGAGGGCGGCAGGACCGTCGGCGCCGGTGTCATCAGCGAAGTTATTGAATAGGGGAGTATGGAATGCTAACCAACCAAAAAATCCGGATCCGCTTAAAGGCGTATGATTATAAATTGCTGGACCGCGCTGCTCTGGAAATCGTCGATACGGCCAAAGAAACTGGTGCGAGGGTGGCAGGACCCATTCCATTGCCCACGGTGATCAATAAATTTTGCGTGCTCAGGTCGCCGCATGTGAACAAAAAATCGCGGGAACAATTCGAAATAAGAACCCATAAGCGGGTCATGGATATATTGGAACCGACACAGCAGACCGTTGATTCCCTTATGAAGCTTGATTTGGCCGCTGGTGTGGACGTGGAGATCAAGCTGTAGCAGATAAAGACGTATTGAGAAAGACTGAATGTCCTTTTGAAGTGGTTCAAGGTGAGTGCTACGGATTCCGTGGACGGTGATATTGGAGTTGAATTGTTATGGTCAACAAGCTTTTTGGCAAGAAGATAGGTATGACAAGGTATTTCCTCGAAGGAGGAAAGAGCGAACCGGTCACCGTCGTGAAAATCGGGCCCTGTGTCGTGACACAGAAAAAAACCTTTGAGAAAGAAGGTTACAATGCCATTCAAATCGGTTTTGGGCCTAAAGATGAGAAAAAAACCAGCAAACCCCTTAAAGGGCATTTTGAGTCATCCGGCGGTAAATGTTTTTCTTATCTCAATGAGGTGAGAGTGGATGATGTGGATGCATTTGAGTTGGGACAGGAAATCAAGACCGATATTTTTTCCGTCGGTGATACGGTTCACGTTCGAGGAAAAAGCAAAGGTAGGGGATTTGCGGGCGTCATGAAACGATGGGGATTTAGCGGGGGTAGGAAAACGCACGGATCCCGTTCTCATCGAGTGCCCGGGTCAATCGGTTGTAGCGCCGACCCCGCCAAGGTGGTCAAGGGTAGAAAAATGCCGGGCCAGATGGGGAATACGCATGTGACCACGAAGAATTTGAAAGTGGTTGATATAAGGCCCGAAATGGACGTGTTGCTGCTTAAAGGGTCTGTTCCCGGTGCGCCGGGAAATCTTTTGGAAATTGTTAAAATTTCCTAGGATTCAGAACTGTTAAGGGGTGGGTCCTTCGGGTTCGGTCACCATGAACGAGCGATTAATTTTAAACACAATCATGCAGGCAGGGGCGTCGAATGGCTGTCTTGGACGTATATAACTTACAAAAAGAAAAAGTCTCGGAAGTGGAGCTGAACGAGGATGTATTTTCAGTTCCAATAAAGAAACATGTCCTTCATCAGGTCGTTGTTGCACAACTGGCGGGGCGGAGATCAGGTACTGCGGCAGTCAAGAACAGAGCCGCTGTAAAAAGTTCCAGTGCCAAGCTTTGGCGACAGAAAGGTACCGGAAGGGCGCGGGTTGGTGCAGCGTCATCTCCCACCCGAAAAGGCGGTGGAGTGGCTTTTGGCCCATCCCCACGAAAATACGATCAAAAGGTCCCTAAAAAGGTAAGAAAGGCTGCCTTGCGAATGGCCCTTTCGGACAAAGTTCAATGTGATCAACTGATTATTATTGATGATTTTGCCCTTCCTGAAATCAAGACCAAACGGTTTGTGGAGGCTATTGATCAGTTTGATGTGCGTAAGGCGCTGATTGTGACCAACGAGAAATCGGAAAACCTGGAAAAATCGTCTAAAAACGTGCCGAAGGTAAAGGTAATGCGACATGAGGGATTGAATGTTTATGACATCCTGAAATATGACACCCTTTTTCTTGAGCGGATGGCCGTCGATAAGATACAGGAGGCATTGGGTTCGTAGTGGATATCTACCAAGTGATCAAAGAGCCGCACATCACGGAAAAAGCCAACCTGCAAAAAGGGGAAGTGAATCAGGTTTCCTTTAAGGTGCACAAGCAGGCCAATAAAATTGAGATCCGGCGTGCCGTAGAAAGCCTCTTCAAGGCCAAAGTATTGGATGTGCGAACAATGAACATGCGCGGCAAGAGTAGGCGAATGGGAAAGCATGTAGGCCGGAAGCCGCATTGGAAGAAAGCAATTGTTCAGCTTGCTCCGGGCGAAAACATCGAGTTTTTTGAAGGCATGTGATTTCACAAAGAGCGTAAAGCACAAACAGATAAGGTAATTACAATTTGGGATTCGGAGTAAAGTATGGCCATTAAATCCAGCAAACCCACATCTCCCGGTAGAAGATTTCAAACAACTTCTACCTTTGAGGACATAACGCGGAAAAAACCTGAAAAAAGTCTGCTCAAACCCCTGAACAAAAAGGGGGGGCGGAACTCAAATGGTCGTTTGACCTCCAGACACAGGGGGGGCGGTCACAAAAGGGCCTATCGGATTATTGATTTTAAACGGGATAAAGATGGGATTCCGGCCAAAGTTGCCTTTATTGAATACGATCCTAATCGATCCGCTAATATTGCACTGTTGCATTATGTGGATGGCGAAAAAAGGTATATTCTTTCCCCCAAAAATATTTCCGTGGGAGATACGCTGATGTCAGGAGAGGGAGCGGAAATCCGAATTGGGAATGCTCTCCCCCTCAATGTGATCCCCTTGGGGACACATGTTCATAATATAGAACTGAACATCGGACATGGTGGGCAGATGGCAAGGGGCGCTGGAAGCTACTGTCAGCTGATGGCCAAAGAGGGTAAATATGCACAGGTGAAATTGCCTTCCGGTGAGGTTCGATTGATTCCGCTGGCCTGTAAAGCCACCATCGGTCAGGTAGGTAATTTGGAACATGAGAATGTATCCATCGGCAAGGCCGGCAGAAAAAGATGGATGGGAAAAAGGCCCCATGTGAGAGGTGTCGCCATGAATCCTGTTGATCATCCCCATGGCGGCGGCGAAGGAAAATCTTCCGGTGGTCGACACCCGGTTACCCCCTGGGGGGTACCGACCAAAGGGTACAAAACAAGGGTACGTAAAAGCAGCGACAGATTTATTGTTAAACGCCGAACCAAATAGTCTTTGCTGGTTTTGTGTGCTTCAGTCGAAATATTTTGAATAGATAGCAGTGAAATAGGAGGGGATGCTTTGCCAAGATCTCTCAAAAAGGGGCCCTTTGTCGATGGGCATTTGTTAAAGAAGGCCGAGGCAGCTAGGGAAACAATGAGCCGAAAGGTTATTAAGACCTGGTCTCGCAGGTCCACGGTGCTTCCTGAGTTTGTAGGCCTGACTTTTGCGGTGCACAATGGTAAAAAATTTCTGCCCGTGTTTGTTTCAGAGGACATGGTCGGCCACAAGCTGGGGGAATTTGCGCCAACGCGTACATTCTACAGCCACGCAGGGGACAGGAAAAGTAAGCTGAAAGGGTAGACGCCTACAACTATCCCATAGTGAAGGCCTGAGAAAATAGACTGAATCGTGGAGAAACCAGGAAATTCAATAACCGTTACAATTTCGGTTTTGAAAGATTTGTGAGATTGAATATGGAAACCAAGGCAGTTGCAAGATTTGTGAGGATCTCCCCTCAAAAAATTCGAGTGGTTATGGCACAGATCAGGGGAGAAAGGGTTGAAGATGCCCTGGGCATGCTCTCTTTTGCCCCTCAAAAGGGTGCCAAAATCCTCAAAAAACTGGTCGATTCCGCGGTGGCCAATGTGCAGGAAAATACGGATATGGATGTGGATAACCTCTACATCACTAAAATTTATGCGGATGAGGGACCGACCCATAAGCGGTGGCGCCCCAGAGCCTTAGGACGGGCCACTAAAATCCTAAAAAGGACCGCTCATTTAACCGTTGTGTTGGACGAAAAGGCATAAGCTGGACGTTCTTTAACCAGAAAAGATCTCTTGAACACACTGGAGGTGAATATTGGGACAAAAAGTTCATCCAATCAGTTTTAGATTGGGAATTATCAAGAATTGGGATTCAAGGTGGTTTGCTGGAGACCAGTATAGCACCTTTGTTTATGAAGATTACAGGATTCGAAAATTCTTGAAAAAACGCGTTTATCAGGCCGGTGTGTCAAAGATTGAGATCGAAAGAGCCGCAAGCAAGGTTCGCATCAGAATGCATACTGCGCGGCCCGGCATTGTTATTGGAAAAAAAGGCATTGAAATCGAGAAAACCAAAAGAGATCTTGAAAAAATGATCAAACGCGATGTGATTCTCGATATTCAGGAAGTGCGAAAGGCCGAGGTTGATGCGCAACTGGTGGCGGAGAACGTGGCGACTCAGCTTGAAAGGCGCGTTGCCTTTAGACGCGCTATGAAAAAGAGTGTGACCTCAGCATTGCGATTCGGCGCTCAGGGAATAAAGATTGCGTGCGCGGGCAGGTTAGGTGGCGCTGAGATGGCACGGCGTGAATGGTATCGGGAAGGGCGGGTCCCGCTTCACACGATCCGAGCGGATATCGACTACGGATTTGCGCAGGCATTTACGACGTATGGTGTTATAGGTGTAAAAGTAACGATTTTTAAGGGTGAAATCTTGCCTGAAAAGACACAGAAAGTAGGAAGAGCCGATGCTTAGCCCCAAAAAAGTCAAATTTCGAAAAAAGCAGAAGGGTCGAACCAAAGGAAAGGCATTGCGTGGTGGTACTCTTGGGTTTGGTGAGTTTGGATTGCAGGCGACGGAGTGTGGCTTAATGTCTGCCCAACAAATTGAATCTGCGAGGATCGCGGTAACACGGCATGTGAAGCGTGGTGGAAAAGTCTGGATCAGGGTTTTTCCGGACAAGCCCGTTGGTAAGAAGCCCCTTGAAACCAGAATGGGCAAGGGAAAAGGTGCACCGGACGGTTGGGTTGCCGTTGTCAAGCCAGGCCGCGTCCTGTATGAATTGGAAGGCGTTTCCAAAGAAGTGGCCGGCGAGGCATTTCGTTTGGCAGGCCACAAATTGCCCTTTGCCACCAGATTCATCAGCAGGAGAGGTTAAATCATGAAGGCGAGGGAACTTAAAGAGCTGAGCGTAGAGGAACTGGAAGAGCGCGCAAAGGAAACGAGTCAGGAACTCTTCAATTTGCGATTTCAGAAGGCGACCGGACAGCTTGGAAACACGGCCATGATACCGAAGACCAAAAAGAATTTGGCACGTGTAAAAACAGTGATCAGGGAAATGGAAATTTCTGGCGCGAGCAAATAGGGTGAGGTAGTGATGGCAGAGCGTGGACAGCAAAGAAAACTGGTTGGCACGGTTATGAGTAATCAGGCAGATAAGACCGTTCTGGTAATGGTTGAGCGGCTTACAAAGCATCCGACCTATGGAAAGTACCTTCGGAAACGTTCCAAGTATATGGCCCATGATCCCCAAAACAGTTGTGGTATGGGTGATAAAGTGAGAATCGTTGAAAGCCGCCCCATCAGTAAGCGCAAAAGATGGGCCGTAGCTGATATTATCGAGAAGGGGAATATTGCGGCTTAAAGTTGCGCGATATTGATTCATCGGAGCTGAGCAGATGATACAGACTGAAACGAGATTAAGAATAGCTGATAATTCCGGAGCCAAGGTTGTCTCCTGTATAAAGGTTCTGGGTGGTTCCAAAAGGCGATATGCGTATGTTGGAGACATTATCGTCGTGGCGGTTAAGGAAGCGATGCCCAACTCCAAAGTGAAAAAGGGTGACGTGGTCAAAGCGGTCATTGTCAGAACAGCGAAAGAGATCAGAAGGCCTGATGGATCTCATATTAAATTTGATGATAACTCCGCAGTCTTGATCAATCAGCAAAGTGAACCGATCGGGACGAGGATATTTGGACCGGTTGCAAGGGAATTGAGAGGTAAGAATTTCATGAAAATTATTTCTCTGGCTCCGGAAGTTCTTTAAAATGCGGTTGATTTCTTTTTTGCGGGACCTGAGAATCTTCAGGCAGGAGTAAGTAGCGTGCGGAAAAAACATCCAAGAATAAAAAAAAATGACAAAGTCATTGTGCTTGTTGGAAAAGAAAAAGGAAAAATNGGCACGGTTTTGAAAGTTGACGTTGAGAAGGAAAAGCTGATTGTTGAAAAAGTCAACATGATTAAAAGGCATTCAAAGCCAAATCAACAGATGGGACAGGGTGGCATCGTTGAAAAAGAAGCGCCGCTCAAAATTTCAAATGTGATGCTCGTCTGTGACAAATGTACCGAGCCGACACGTATCGGAAAGAGCGTATTGGAGGATGGGTCAAGGGTACGTGCTTGTAAAAAGTGCGGAGAGCCCTTAGACAAGTAGTCAAGTTCTGCTGATGCAGGAACCCCTTTTGTGGGGAATCTTGCTTTCCGCTTTGTGATTTAACCAGATGTTTTTCAGGTTCAAATATAGAGAGTCTGAAACCTTGGAGGGTGAATCGTTGTCTCGATTGAAGGAAAAATACACTTCTGAAGTGGTGCCTGCTTTGATGAATGAGTTTAAATATTCGAGCAGTATGGCGGTACCTCGAATTAAGAAAGTTGTGCTGAATATGGGCCTGGGTGAAGCGATCCAGAATATAAAGGTTCTTGATGCGGGTGTTAATGAACTCAGTATGATTGCGGGTCAAAAGGCTCTTGTGACCAAAGCCAAAAAGTCAATCGCCGGATTTAAACTCAGGGAAGGCATGCCCATCGGATGTATGGTAACGCTCAGGCGGGACCGCATGTACGATTTTCTGGACAAACTTTTTAATGCTTCATTGGCGCGTGTGCGCGATTTCCGGGGGATTAAAGGTAAAGTTTTTGATGGCAGAGGAAATTGCAGCATCGGCATAAAAGAATTTATTGTTTTTCCTGAGATCGACTATGACAAAGTTGATAGAATGAAAGGCCTGAACATTAGCATCGTCACAACGGCTAAAACTGATGAAGAGAGTCGCTTTATGCTGAGGCATTTGGGGATGCCTTTCCGAAACTAATGCTGTTTATTGAATGAGGGGGTTATTTTGGCTAGGAAGTCGCTTGTTGTAAAAGCCCAAAGGAAACCAAAGTTTTCGAGTCGTCAGTACAACCGTTGCCCGATATGTGGACGGCGGAGGGCCTATTTAAGGACATTCGGGATTTGCCGAATCTGTTTCAGGAACATGGCCTCAAGAGGAGAACTCCCTGGGGTGGTTAAATCGAGCTGGTAAATGTTGGAATTCTTCAACCCGGTACAAGGCGGTACGGGTTTACAGTAATCAGGGGGCAGAGTGAACAATGAGTATGACGGATCCGGTAGCTGATATGCTGACGCGTATTCGAAACGCGTTGCAGGCAGCACATGAAATTGTTAACATTCCAAGTTCCACGTTAAAAATCAATTTGGCCAATGTGCTGAAGTCAGAGGGTTATATCAAAAATCTCAGAATCATTTCTGATGGTCAACATCGTTACATCAGGGTATTTCTGAAATTTGATAAGAACGGCGCTCCCGTTATTGAAGGGCTCAAGCGCATCAGCAAACCAAGTTGCCGAGTTTATGCGGGTTATGACGAAATCCCGGAAGTATTAAACGGGTACGGCGTGAACATTGTTTCGACCTCCAAAGGGATCATGACGGACCGCGAGGCGCGGAAACAAAAGGTGGGTGGTGAAATTCTCTGCGCTGTTTGGTAGATTCCAAAGATATCATAAAATGCAAAAAACCGGAGGTTTTTGATGTCACGCATAGGTAAGCGGCCCATCCCGATAACAAAGGATGTTGAGGTCAAGGTAAATGGGGATATGATGACCGTAAAAGGTCCAAAAGGTATCCTTGAACGTCGCATACACGATAAGATTAGTGTTGAAATTAATGATGATAACGTGTTGCTTTCCGTACGCGATAGCCATAGGGAAACGCGGTCGCTTCATGGACTCTTTGGGGCACTTGTTTTGAACATGGTGACTGGCGTGACCAAAGGTTTTGAAAAGACACTTGAAATTGTAGGTGTTGGCTATCGTGCGGAGCTGAATGGCAGAACTGCCATATTTAGCCTGGGTTATTCAAATCCTGTTCATTTCGAGCTTCCTGACGGCATTGATGCAAACGTAGACAAAAGCAAGATCGTGCTGACGGGGATTGATAAAGAATTGCTGGGCAGAACCGCCGCCAAAATTCGAAGTTTGCGTAAGCCTGAGCCTTATAAGGGCAAAGGCGTTAAGTATGCGGATGAAAATATTCGGAGAAAGGCCGGAAAGGCCGGGGCGAAATAGATAGATCGCGCGAACAATAATCAAGGGGTTGGCGAAATGGGTGCCGAGAGTAGTGTCAAGAGAAGATTAAAACGCAAAATGCGTGTCAGAAAGAAGGTAAGAGGAATCTCAGAGAAGCCTCGGTTGTGTGTTTTTAGAAGTGGAAAGCATATTTATGCTCAACTGATTGATGACACGAAAGGGCAGACGCTGGTTGCAGCTTCTTCTCTGTCAAAAGACCTGGCTTCTGAGATCGGCAAGAATGGTGGCAACAAAAAGGGCGCCGCCATCGTTGGGAAGGCCATTGGAGCCGCTGCCCTTGCAAAAGGGATAAAGAAAATTGCGTTTGACCGAAATGGGTTTTTGTACCACGGACGAATTAAGTCTCTGTCAAACGCGGCTAGGGAGAGCGGGCTCCAGTTTTGAAGGACTGGCTTTCAAGGTTTTTGCGACTGAGAGAAACGAATTTGGTTTTGGGGTTCCTCATTCACTTTGAAAAAATGGATTTGCGGGACATAAATGCTGTTTCTGACGAAAGGTAGGGGAGAGTTCCATTGTTTGAGGGAGATGATGAAGTTCAGCTAATTGAAAAGGTGGTCCACATTAACCGAGTGGCGAAGGTTGTAAAAGGTGGCCGACGGTTTAGTTTTAGCGCCATCGTCGTTGTGGGTGATGGCAATGGGACCGTTGGTTGTGGACTTGGGAAAGCAAACCAGGTACCTGAGGCGATCCGGAAAGGTATTGAAAAAGCCCGGAAAGATATGACTTCGGTCAGTTTGTATGAATCCTCTATTCCTTATGAGATTATCGGCAAATGGGGTGCAGGGCGTGTTTTGCTGAAGCCCGCAGGGCCGGGTACCGGTCTTATTGCAGGCGGTGGTGTGCGAGCCGTGTTAGAGGCTGCGGGGGTGCAGAATATCCTGACGAAATGCCTGGGGTCCCATAATGCGCATAACATTGTAAAAGCCACTATCAAAGGATTAAGGTCTCTGCGTGATCCTGCCGAAATCTATGCCAGACGTGGCAAGCTGCTGGAAAACGGCGTTGAAGCTTAAGGTTTGACGCTTCAATAAATTTAATTAATTGAAATAGTTTAGAGCTATTGAATTTGTTTTCAATGCTTTTGTAAGAGAGCCTGAAATCATGGAAGAGACAATTAAAGTTACCCTTGTCAAAAGTGGCATTGGTAGAAATAAGAAAATACGCGATACTTTAAGAGGGCTCGGCTTGACCAAGTTGAGGAAGACTGTTGAGTTGAAAAATACGCCAGCGATCAGGGGCATGATTAATAAAGTTTCATTCCTGCTAGAGATTGGTGAATGAAAGATGGGAAACGGCAATGAAAATCAATGAGCTTTCACCCGCTGAAGGGTCAAAACGTGGACGAAAAAGAGTTGGTAGGGGCCCCGGTTCAGGACATGGGAAAACCAGTTGTCGCGGGCACAAGGGACAAAAGTCCCGTTCCGGCGGCGGTGTCCGTCCCGGCTTTGAAGGGGGGCAAATGCCCATACACCGGCGCCTGCCGAAGCGTGGGTTCAAGAACCCTTTCAGGAAAGAATACAGCGTGCTTAATGTCGGTGATTTGAGTCAATTTGAACCCAACAGCCATCTTGATCCGGATGCTTTGAGAGAAGCGGGTCTGGTATGGAAGATGCTGGATGGTGTTAAGCTGCTGGGTAGCGGTGAAATTTCTCATCCACTGGTGGTTCGAATTCATAAGATAAGCCATTCGGCAAGAGAGAAAATTGAGGGTGCCGGGGGCACGGTGGAAATTCTTTAAGTAATTTTCCAATGCTCTGGCGATTTCCTTACAAAACCATGATGCGGGACGTTTGAAGACAGTTCCTTTTCGAGCAAAATCAAAGTGCGTTTGGGATTGGAATTCCGAGTGCAAGTTGAGAATTCGGAAAAAGGTACTTTTTTTAATGCCTCGATGCGAGATGATTGAATGATTGGTGGCCTGCAGAATATTCCCAAAATTCCGGAATTGAAAAAAAAGATTCTGTTCACGCTGTTGATGCTGGCGGTTTATCGCGTCGGTTGTCACATTCCAACGCCAGGAATTGACGGGGCGGCACTTTCGGCTTTTTTTGGTGCGAGGCAGGGAACTCTTTTTGGACTGTTTGACATGTTTTCAGGCGGCGCCCTCAGCCAGATGTCGGTTATGGCTCTCGGAATCATGCCCTACATCAGCGCCTCGATTATTTTGGAATTGATGACCGTTGTAGTCCCCTATCTTGAAAAATTGAAAAAGGAAGGGGAGCAGGGTCGAAAGAAAATCACCCAGTACACGCGTTACGGAACCGTCATTTTAAGCGTTATTCAAGGTTTTGGTATCGCGGTGGGACTTGAAAACATGAGCAGTCCAGGGGGTGTGATGGTGGTCCCTGTGGGGGGTTGGGGTTTTCGAATGTTGACCGTCATTACCCTCACGGCTGGGACATCATTCCTCATGTGGCTCGGTGAACAGATTACCGAAAGGGGTATCGGTAACGGGATATCGCTCATCATTTATTCTGGCATTGTGGCCGGGCTGCCTGTGGCGGTCATGAACAGCTTCAGGCTTATGGGAACCGGCGAATTGACGCCTTTCTTTATGGCGCTAATCGTGGCCCTTATGATTGTTGTGGTCGGGATTATCGTTTTTGTGGAGAGAGGGCAGAGAAGGATTCCAGTGCAATATGCCAAGCGGGTGGTGGGCCGCAAGATGTATGGGGGACAGACGACGCACCTGCCCTTAAAGGTCAATACGGCAGGCGTCATTCCGCCAATATTTGCATCCTCCATCATCATGTTTCCAGCGACCATTGCGAATTTTCTAAGCGTTGAAGAATACCCCTGGCTGCAGTATGTGGTCAATGCGCTGGCGCCTGGCCATATTGTTTATACCCTGATTTATGTGACGTTCATTTTCTTTTTCTGCTACTTTTACACGGCGGTTCATTTTAACCCGGTGGATGTGGCCGATAATATGAAGCGATCCGGCGGGTTCATTCCGGGTATCAGGCCGGGGAAAAATACGGCTGAATATATTGACCGCGTATTGACACGGCTGACGTTTTCCGGTGCCATATATGTTTCGGCCGTTTGCGTGTTGCCCAATATTCTGATTTATCATCTGAATGTCCCCTTCTATTTTGGAGGGACCGCGCTTCTGATCGTGGTGGGCGTTGCCATGGATACCACCAACCAGATTGAATCTCATATGCTGACACGTCATTATGAGGGGTTCATGAAGAAAGGCTTTGGCAAGACCCGGTAGTTTTTTTGTCTTAAAGTCTTGAAACGTGTTTCCAGCGATTTGTGAATATTTTTCTTCGGCATTTTGAAAAGCGTATTCAACCCGCAGGACGGCGGTTATGGGCGAAGGGGATTCTTTTGAAGTCGAAGGTGTTGTGATTGAAACTTTGCCGAACGCGGAATTTAGGGTCGAGTTGAAGAATGGCCACAGATTATTGGGGCGTATTGCTGGAGAAGAGAAGCAGAATTTTATCAGGATTTTACCAGGGGATGTGGTGACCGTTGCGTTATCTCCCGATGATCTGAACCGGGGACGTATCGTATATAGAACGTGATTTAGTGCATCATTTTTACGGACAAAGGAATTTCAAGGAACGGGTGCGGTTATGAAAGTGAGACCATCGGTTAAAAAGATGTGTAAGAAGTGCAAAATCATTCGGAGACATGGTATCACGCGGGTGATATGTGAAAACCCTCGTCATAAGCAGCGACAGGGGTAGTGTCCCACCGTGGCAGTTGAATACCAAAAGACTGTGGCTGGGGACTGTTGATAGAGAAAAAGGTGTTTAAGAGGAGCTAAAGATTGGCAAGGATCGCAGGCGTCGATTTACCAAGAGGAAAGAGGATAGAGATCGCTCTGACATATATCTATGGCATTGGGAGAACGTCTTCCCAGAAAATGCTTTCCGAAGCGGGTATTGATTGGGATACCAAGTCGGATGAGTTGACCTCTGAACAGATCACCAGTATTCGAAAAATCATCGACGAAAAGCATACCGTTGAGGGTGATCTCAGGCGAGAAGTGTCTATGAACATCAAGAGGCTTATGGACTTGGGTCTCTATAGGGGTTTACGGCACAGACGCGGGTTACCCGTCCGGGGGCAGAGAACCAGCACCAATGCCAGGACGAGGAAGGGCCCCAGAAGGGCAGTGGTAGGGAAACGGAAGTAATAGAGAATTGAGGAAATAGAATGGCAAGAGCCGAGAAAAAGAAGGGTCGCTCCAAGCGGGAGAAAAAAAATATCCCGACGGGGATTGTGCATATCCAGTCCACTTTCAATAATACCATTATCACCATTACAGATACCAGCGGTAATGTTATTGCCCAGTCCAGTGCAGGAAGAGGCGGTATAAAGGGCTCAAGAAAGAGCACCCCTTTTGCAGCACAGATTGCGGGGCGGGATGCGCTCAGAAAGGCGATGGATCAGGGGATGCGTGTGGCTGAAGTTCGGGTGAAAGGACCCGGGGTTGGTCGTGAAGCCGCTCTTCGTTCGCTGCAGGTAGAAGGGTTTACGGTTACAATGATCCGCGATGTAACGCCCATTCCCCATAACGGTTGTCGGCCTCCTAAAAGGCGAAGGGTTTAATGTGCTGTACTCTAATTTTTTTCTATTAATAACCGTGTGTTTGCCTAAACAAACATGCGACATAAGTATGCAAGGTAGGAGGGGCTAGCTTGGCCAGATATACGGATTCTTCATGCAGGTTGTGCCGACGCGAAAACTTGAAGCTTTTTCTCAAGGGAGACCGTTGCTTCGGCGATAAATGCGCGTTTGAAAGGCGGGCGTACGCGCCTGGACAACATGGTCAGAGAAGAGGGGGTAAGCTTTCTGATTATAGCCAGCAGCTCAGAGAAAAGCAAAAAGTCAAAAGGATTTATGGCATTTTGGAGAAGCAGTTCAAGGGCTATTATTACAGAGCTGAGAGACAAAAGGGAATTACCGGAACAAACCTTCTGTTGTTGCTTGAGAGCAGACTGGACAATGTCGTGTACAAAATGGGGTTTTCAACCTCAAGAACGCAGGCCCGGCAGTTGATCAGACATAACCACTTTTTGGTAAATCAGAAAAAGGTCAATATCCCTTCGTATCAGGTCAAAGTGGGTGATGTCGTTGAAGCAAAAGAAAAAAGCCGTGAAGTTTCCCAGATTATTGAGGCGATGGAGACTGTGGTCAGGCGGGGTGTTCCGGGCTGGATGGAAGTGGAGAAGGAAGCTTTTAAAGGAACAATGAAAGGACTTCCGAACCGAGAAGAGCTCACGATGCCGATCCAGGAACAGCTTATTGTGGAATTGTATTCAAAGTAGGGTTTTCAGGCTGAAACGCTACCGAGGTAGCATTTCAAAACTTGAAATAATCAATGGGGGAGGCTTTTTTTGGCAGATCTAAAAAGCAGAAATTGGCGGGAATTGATAAAGCCTAAACGGATTGAAATCGATCAGGAAACCAACACCAATACCTATGGCAAATTCGTCTGCGAGCCACTTGAGAGGGGTTTTGGGATTACGATTGGCAATGCGTTAAGGCGAATTCTGCTATCATCCCTGCAGGGAGCGGCGATTGTTTCTGTGAAATTTGATAACGTCGTTCACGAATTCTCCAATATGCCCGGTGTATTGGAGGATGTTACGGATATTATTCTCAATCTGAAGGAGATTAAACTTAAGACCCTTGATGTTGAGGAGGCTGTTGTTCGCATCCATCGAGAAGGNGAAGGAAATGTCACTGCAGGGGATATGGAGACGGACGGTTTTGTTGAGATTCTGGAGCCCGATCAGCACATCGCCACNTTGAACAAAGAAGGCAGTCTCGACATGGAAATGGTGGTCAGGATGGGGAAAGGGTATGTTCCCGCTGAAAGGCTTAAAGATGAGAATACGCCGATCGGCGTTATTGCCATTGATGCGGCGTTTTCATGTGTGAAGAAAGTCAATTACGTGGTCACCAATTCCAGAGTTGGACAGGTTACGGATTACGACAAACTGACGCTGGAAGTCTGGACGGATGGTAGTGTTTACCCTGAAGATGCAGTTGCATTTGCAGCGAAGATACTCAAGGAACAGATGAACCCGTTCATCAATTTCGAAGAAGAGGTCGAGCCTGTAGAGGAAGAAGAGGTCCGTGAGGACGAAGATGTCAACGAAAATCTTTACCGTCCTGTATCCGATCTTGAATTGTCTGTCCGGTCTGCCAATTGCCTGCAAAATGCGAAAATCAATCTGATCGGGGAACTGGTTCAAAAAACAGATGCGGAAATGCTCAAGACAAAGAATTTTGGGCGAAAATCGTTGAACGAAATAAAGGCTATTCTAGCGGGTATGGGGCTTTCCCTTGGAATGAAGCTTGATTTTTTTCCACCTTCCGAGGAGTATGATGAAGAAGGAGAAGAATCAGATTCAATGGAAGAAAATGAAACTTCTAGTGAACCTGAAGAAGCCGACGCTGAGGCTTTAGAGACGGATGATGTGCATTCTACTGAGCAAGAGCTTGAAGTAACAGAAGAAAAAGGTGACAAATAGGGATCAGGAATAGGGGAATAATCGATGAGGCACAGGAAGGCTGGAAATCATTTAGGGCGGAATACAAGTCATCGCAGGGCGATGCTGAGAAATATGGTTACGTCACTTTTCAAACATGAGCAGATCGAAACCACTGACGCCAAAGCCAAAGTGATCAGGCCGATAGCTGAAAAAATGATAACGCTCGCAAAGAGGGGCGATCTGCATGCACGACGTCAGGCTCTCAGCTATATGCAGGATAAAGAAGTCACTCACAGGCTTTTCGATCAACTGAGGGATCGGTTTTCGAGTCGTGAGGGTGGATATCTTAGAATCGTCAAGAAGGGCTTTCGAAAGGGAGATGGCGCTTCCATTTCTGTTGTACAGCTTGTGGCAAACGACAAGGGGGAGGCGGCTACAAAGAACTGATTGTGAGAGAGATTTTGGGTCTTGTGACCAAGCCTTTCTGCACTGTTTTTTTCTAATTTAAAGATGCGCCGGTTCGCAGTTTTTCGCCAGAGAGCCGGGCGGTGAAGCAAAAGACAGGTTATGAAACCAAGTGGGAGAAACAATTGAAACCCTCTTGTCCGATCCGGGCAAGAGGGTTTTTTTCGGGGGTTAATCGTGAGGACATTCGAACATAAGGACCTTCTTGGCATGGAGGCGTTGTCCGTTGCTGACGTCAGTTTGATTCTGGATACTGCTGATTCCCTGAAGTCCATTTCCATGAGAGAAATTAAAAAAGCGCCCACGCTCAGAGGTAAGAGCGTGGTCAATTTTTTCTATGAGCCCAGCACCCGGACCCGATCTTCCTTTGAAATTGCCGCAAAAAGACTCAGTGCGGATACGTTCAGCCTGTCTGCTTCAACCAGCAGTATGGTTAAAGGTGAAACGCTTCTGGATACCGCCCGAAACCTCCAGGCAATGAATCCGGATGTTATTATTCTCAGGCACTCCTCAAGTGGCGCCCCTTATGTTTTTGCGAAAGCGGTTAAGGCGTCTGTTATTAATGCCGGTGACGGCATTAACGAACATCCGACCCAGGCGCTGCTGGACCTTTACACCATCCGGGAGAAAAAAGGCGGTATCGAAGGTTTGAAAATTGCCATTATCGGGGACATTGCACACAGCCGGGTGGCGCGGTCCAATATCATCGGGCTGTTGAAGATGGGTGCCAGTGTTACGGTTGCCGGTCCGCCGACACTGATTCCCAAGGGGATTGAGGCCATGGGTGTTTCCGTTACCCATGATCCGGTAATGGCCGTAAAAGATTGCGATGTGGTCATGCTTTTGCGGGTTCAGTTTGAGCGGCAAAGTAAAGTTCTTTTCCCGAGCGTTCGAGAATATGCTACCTTTTTCGGCCTCAACGAAAAAGCGCTCAAAAGTGCTAAAAAGGACGTGATTGTAATGCATCCAGGGCCTTTAAATCGTGGCGTTGAAATTTCCAATGGTGTTGCAGACGGGCCCTATTCCGTCATTTTAGAACAGGTGGCCAATGGTGTTGCAGTGCGTATGGCGGTGCTCTATCTTCTGATTGGAGGCTCGAAAAGTGATAACGTTGATTAAAGGGGGGTCGGTTGTCAACCCTCATGCGGGTACGGTGGAAAAACGAGATTTACTCATCGAAAAGGGTAAAGTGTCTCGAATTTTACCAAAAGGGGCTTTGGGCGAAACGCCATCGATTTCAACGACCCTTGACGCGTCGGGCAAAATGATCATTCCGGGTCTGGTGGACGTCCACACGCATTTGAGAGAGCCGGGGTTTGAGCACAAAGAAACGATTGCCAGCGGCGCAATGGCTGCTGCTGCCGGCGGCTATTGTGTCATCGCCTGTATGCCCAACACAGCGCCGCCCAACGATTGCCGTTCGGTCACCGAGTTCATCCTGGATCAGGGCAAAAGAGCGGATAAGGCGAGAGTTTATCCCATCGCCGCCATAAGCAAAGGACAGAAAGGAGAGTCCTTGGTTGATTTCTGCGAATTGGCCAGCGCGGGTGCTGTGGGTGTTTCCGATGACGGTTTTCCGGTGCTTAACAGCGAACTCATGAGGCGGGCGCTTGAGTACGCCCACTACTGTGGATTAACGGTGATTTCCCATTGTGAAGACCAGAACTTGTCCAGAGGCGGGGTGATGCATGAGGGTGAAATCTCAACGCGGATCGGTTTGCCGGGCATACCGGGTGCCAGCGAAGATATTTTTGTTTACAGAGAAATTTCACTTGCCCGACTAACCCGTTGCCCCGTTCATATCGCGCATGTGAGCACCGGTGCTTCGGTAGAGTTGATCCGCCGCGCCAAAGACGAGGGGCTTCCGGTGACCGGCGAAACCGCACCCCATTATTTCACCCTCGATCATGGGGTTCTGGTGGGTTATAACACGCGTTTTAAGGTCAATCCGCCGTTGAGGACGTCAGATGATGTGGATCAAATCAAAAAGGGGCTTTCCGACGGTGTGATCGATATGATCGCCACTGACCATGCGCCCCATGACAGCCTTGAAAAAGAAGTGGAATTCGATAAAGCGGCATTCGGTATGATCGGGCTTCAAACGGCGCTACCGTTGACTTTGGATCTGGTAAGAGAAGGGATCATGACCTTGCCGGAGGCGATTAAAAAGCTCTCATCCAATGGAGCGGCTTTACTGGGTGTTCCCGGCGGCGAAATCAAAGAGGGGGGAAATGCTGATTTGGCCATTATTGACACGGAGTATGAGTATTGTTTTGAAGAAAGCGATATCTTTTCGAAAAGTATGAATTCCCCTTTCCTGGGAAGAATGTTGAAGGGGCGATGTGATTTGACAATGGTTGGTGGGAAAATTGTCTATCAACGAGACACCTAAGATTCTTGTAGTCGATGATGAGCAGAGCATGCGGGAATTTCTGGATATTGTGCTGTCCAAGGAAGGCTACCGTGTGGTTTGCGCCAGGGACGGAGAGGAAGCCGTTGGGGTTCTCGAAAAGGACTGCTTTGATCTTGTCATTACCGATATTCGAATGAAAACCATTGACGGTTTGGGGGTGCTCCGAAAAGTCAAGGCGGTAAATCCTTCGACCGTCGTTGTTTTAATATCCGCTTTTGCCACAGCCGAAACTGCCGTAGAAGCCATGAAAGAGGGTGCCTACGACTATATTCCCAAACCTTTCAAAGTTCACGATTTTAAACGTATCATCGCTGAAGCATTAAAATCCTCCCAAACAGCCTTTCAGCCGGATGCCGCCACTGCGAAAGAACGGCTGCATTTTGGTTCATTGATCGGTGAAAGCCCGCAGATGCGAAAGGTGTACGATCTCATTCAAAGGGTTTCAGGAACCAGGACCAATATTTTAATAAATGGTGAAAGCGGCACCGGAAAAGAATTGGTGGCACGGGCTGTCCACAAACTGAGCGATCGCAGGGACAAGCCGATTGTGGTCATTAATTGTGCGGGGATTCCCGAAAATCTCATCGAAAGCGAGCTTTTCGGTTTTAAGAGAGGGGCGTTTACCGGCGCAATGGCCGACAAAGAAGGATTGTTTGGCGTAGCCCATGGCGGTACGGTTTTTTTAGATGAGATCGGTGAATTTTCACCGGTCATTCAGGTGAAGCTGTTACGGGTTATCCAAGACCGGACGTTCACGGCCGTTGGGGGGACGGAAGCGAAAACGGTGGATGTTCGTTTTATCGCCGCTACCAACAAAGATTTGGAAGCAGAAGTGATTGGTGGCAATTTCAGGGAAGACCTCTACTTTCGTTTAAATGTGATTCCCATTGACCTTCCACCCCTGAGGGAGCGGGAAGGTGATATTCCGTTGCTGGCCCAGCATTTTCTTGAAAAGTATTCCAAAGACATGGGAAAAGATATTGGCAAGATCTCCGCTTATGCCATGAGCATCCTTGAAAAATATTCATTTCCCGGTAATGTCAGAGAACTGGAAAATATTGTTGAACGAAGCGTGGCGCTGGAGACTTCAAATATCGTTCTGCCGGGGAGCCTGACACTGTCAAACCTTCGGCTGGAAAGTGAGGTATCCGAAATAAGTCAGAAAAGGTCGCTGGGTCCGAAGGGGATTCAACTGGATGAAGTTATGGCGGAAATTGAAAAGAATTATGTGATGCAGGCCATGGAAATGGCAAAGGGTTCAAAACAGCGTGCGGCGGACCTCCTGGGCATCAACCTTCGTTCCCTGCGGTACCGGCTTGAAAAAATGTGACAAGGAATGTCGAAAGAAAACTTCATCATTCGACATTCCTTGTTCGATATTCGATATCCGCTTTTAAGAATTTAGAATGTTTTTTATGAGGCCTTAG
>JGI10211J34971_10001544_pt1 | contig 18944 bp, 1 predicted proteins | sample Etolagsediment_FD_34971 | JGI IMG/M metagenome (IMG submission 34971)
ATAATTTTAAAAACCTAATCAAATGAAACACTTTTTTACACTCTTAGCATTTCTGGTTATAATTTCAAATTTTACCCAGGCACAAAATCCATTTGGCAACGGCTCAGATGGTAATCTTACAGTTAACCAAGGTGAAACTTTGTTGATAAACACTGAACGAACGACAGTAGAAGGCACAAATTTCACCGGGTCAAACGTAATCCTTGTTGATAGTACAGGAGGAATTCAAATCGGCGACGAAGTGTTGATCATAACAATGTCAGACCCTGAAACTGTGATGGCTCAAAATGCAGTTGGAAACTGGGAAACGCATATTGTGACAGGAACAAGTTCCAAAAGCCTGATTCTTAACTCCGGGCTTCAGCATTCATACTTCACAGTTGACGGCCAAAAGCACCAGGTTGTGAAAATCCCAAACTATAGTATTGTTGACATTTCAGGAACATTAAGCTGTCCGGCATGGGATGGCAATACCGGCGGGATACTTTTCTTCAGGTCTGACGAAGATGTCACAGTTCAGGCTACAGGTGTAATTTCATCAAGCTCTAAAGGATATCGCGGAGGGAGCCAGTTTGGAGACTCCCACGGAGGAGGCCAGGGAGGCGAAAGCTTTGTAGGCCTCGGTGGTGATGGCGGACATTACACTGCCGACCCTCATGGAAAAGTTGGAGCAGGTGGCGGTGGTGCCGCATACGCTGGTTACAATGGAGGAAATGCATTAGCCGGAGGTGGCGGTGGTGCTACCAATGCGTCGATTGGCCTTGGTAGTATTGATCTTGGTGGTGCCGGTGGCGGTGGCGGTGGTCATGCCGGAAGCGCTGGTGGTGCAGGATATGGCACCTTTGGCTTTGGTGGAAACAGTTACAACAACACCAACAATGGCCTGAATGGCGGCGAAAATTTCTCCGGAAACGGCGGAACCAATTACACCGGTGGCGGTGGTGGTGGCGGTGGAACCTATGGTTCAGCCCAACTCACAAAACTATTCCTTGGCAGTGGCGGTGGCCGTGGAGGAAGATATAGCGGACAAACCCCGGGAATTGGTGGAACCGGTGGCGGTTTGTTGTACATTTCATCTGCAGCAATTAATTGTGAAGGCTCAATACAGGCCAATGGCGGAAATGGCGGAAACGGCACGACCTACTCAGGTGGTGGTGGTGGTGCTTCAGGCGGTTCATTGTACCTGAATGCTATCAGCATTGATATTTCTAACTCCGTTACCGCATCAGGTGGAAATGGTGGAAATGGCTATTATGGAAATAATGCCGGAAATGGCGGAGAAGGCCGCATGAGGCTCGATTTTTTAAATTTGTCCAATACAGGCAGCGTAACCCCCGATCCTTACCAGGGACAGTTTTCAAACATAACACATTACCCCGTTTCCAATACAAGCAACATTGCCGGTCCTTATGCAATTACAGCCTTTATTTATGATAATGAAGGTGACGCAATAACTCAGGCAAAACTTTATTACAGGATTAACGGAGGTTCATTTTCACAGTTGGTAATGTCTGCCGGTGGTGATCCGGCCGAGTATTCGGCTAATATTCCCGGACAATCTATCAATACCACCATCGAATATTATTTTACCGCAACCGATGGAACAGACAACTATACTGCACCCTCGGGTGCACCTGCCGAACTCTTCAGTTTCGAGGTGACCGGCTTCCCACCTTATGGAGTCCTGCCAGAAGATAATTTTGACGGAAGTGTGAATATAAGCTGGTTCGAGCCCCTTGATCTAACCAATTTTACGCATTATTCTATTTACCGCAGCGAGCAGGAGGGCTTTACTCCGGGAGCTTTCAATAAAATTGCTGATAATATTAACGATACTGCATATGTTGACAACACCGTTGTGGATTTTCACACCTATTATTACATCGTATCAGCACATTTTAATTTTGGGGGAACACCAGTTGAATCCTTCAGCGGTCAGACTGATGCCTTACTTGTAAATAATGCCGGCCAGACAACAGTTTTGGGGTATGCATTTCTTGAGGATCAGAACAATCATGCCAATATTAAAGTTAAATTTGTTCCACAGTCTCCTTCGGCAGTAGCCGATAGTATTTATACCAATGCCCTTGGCTATTTCGAAACACATGACATTTTTCCCGGTGTATATTCCATCAGGCTGAGTAAAGCAGGATATCAAACACCCATCACAATGGAAAACATGTCGATTGTTGAGGATACTGACCTTGGCGAATCGAACCTTTACGACATGGGAACAGAAGTTTCGGGTAATGTATCCGGAACCTGGAGCGAGTTTGTTAGCGTATCCGGTGATATCACTGTACCTAATGGTGATTCATTAATTATTGAAGCAGGAACAATAGTCCGTTTTCTGGGTAATCATAACTTGTTTGTATATGGCTATTTGGAATGCAATGGTAGTGATGGTAACGAAGTTTTATTTACTTCAGGCCCAAGCAACCAGCAGCAGGCACCCGGCCAATGGGCCGGTATCGATTTTTACGACGCCGCTGATGATAACTCAAGTTTCCAGTATACCAATGTTGAATATGCTTACGACGGACTCTATTTTGAATGGTCTTCTGGATCCATCGATAATTGTTTGTTCGAAAAAAATAGTCGGTATGGATTATACTTAAACAGGTCGGATGGATCAGAAATTACCAATTCCGCTTTCAACAGCAACAGCAGCACAGGAATCTATATGGATTATTCAACTTCAACTGTTAATAGTAGTGATTTATTAAACAATACTTCATGGGGCTTACAGATGTTCAATTACAGCACCCTGTTTATGGATGCTTGTCTGATTGACAATTCAAGTAGCGGGATTCATTCCGATGATCAAAGTGATCTGAGATTAACAAATTCAACTATTCAAAATATTGCGAATAACGGAATATACTTTTATGATGCCTATAGTCGTGGTGAAATATTAAATAATACCTTTAAGTCGAATGGCAACGGAATATATTTATATTATCGTTCTAGCCCGATGATTACCGGAAACACTTTTATCCAAAATGGATATGGCATCGAATATTATTATGATTGCGATGCAACCATTAGTGAGAACACCTTCATCAATAATTCGTATGGTATTGTATTTAATACATCAAGCCATTATTGCGAAACGCTGATCACTAAGAATGTATTTGCATATAACGTTAATGATGGAATTCATAAAAATTGCAACAGCAATGGTGATAATCCAACCATAACCTTTAATACAATTTTCGGAAATGGTGGTGATGGAATTGACATCAGAAAGGCAGGCACCGAGGTTATTACAAATAATAATATTACTGATAATGGCGGATGGGGAATTTATGTAGAAATTCAGATAGAAACTTTTGAAAATAACAACATCAACTCAAACACCGCCGGAGCGATATCAAATCTGGCATATTTGCCCTCCGAAACCTGGAACTTCGTATCGGTGAATCCAAATAATGGAGCATCCTGCGATATTTACAGAAATATCGATCAGGAACCTTTGTACAATCTTGCAGACACACTTGATTTTACCCTTCAAATTACATCAAAATGTGTAGATGGTGGAACTGAAAATATTGAGGATCCCGATGGATCAATTTCAGATATCGGCGCTTTCCCCTTTGATAAAGGAAATCCACACACTATTGCAGCAACCGCTTATGGAAACCAGCAGGTTTCTCTTGCCTGGGATGCTGTTGCAAACGACTCTTTGGTCAATTATAAAGTGTATTACAAGCAGAACGGAGATGCCGGCGCCTATACACTGTTTGGAAACACTACCAATACATTTGTTGACGTAACCGGCTTAACCAACAACGTTTTGTACGATTTTACCGTAACAGGAAACTACGCCAATTATGAGTCAGGCTATGCCCCCCCTGTGAGTGAACGTCCGGGTGTTGCTACCATGAATTATGATCCGGGTTCTTTCAGCCTCATTATTCCTGCAGAAGATGATTCGATAATCGATAATTTTACTGTAACCAATAATGGTTCGCGTGATCTTAATTTTAATTTCCCTATGAGTGCCACAAACTCAGCATACACCTATTTTGATGGCAGCGGCGACTTCCTGTCTTATGGCCATCATGATTATATGGATGGGATGAATGCACTTACCATGGAGTGCTGGTTGTATCGCCAAAATAACGGGCATTTTGAATTTATGGGAAAGAACTACCGAAATTACCAATTGGCAGTAAATTCCAGTGAATATTTGTTTTTTTATAAAGGGTATGGCAACACTGCCAATCAAAGTTATCAGAGCTGGGAAACCAACCAGTATATCACTGCAAACACCTGGTATCATATTGCAATTACCTGGGAAGGCAATACCCTGAAATTATACATTAATGGCGATCAGGTTTGGGAGGCAGATAATGCTGTTGACATGCCGCTACCCGACCAGTACCATTATGCCTTTGAGCTTGGAAGACGAGGCGGCGAAAACAGTTACTACCTTAATGGAAGAATTGCTGAAGCCAGACTTTGGAATAAAGTAAGAACCGCTGATGAGATTAAATCGCATGTTTATCAATCACTTCGTGGTGACGAAGATGGATTGATTGGCTACTGGCCTTTGCAGGAGGATTTTAACGATCATTCAGTGTATGGTGTACAAGCCGGAGTAGGAGGAAACACAGTACTTGAAACCGGTACACGTCAGATATATTCACGCTACGCTGTTCCACAAGCAGCCTACACTGTTGCCCCCGGCAATACTGAAATTATTCCTGTTACTTTTTACACCCGTGATGATATGTCGTCAGAATACTTCACCGCATATTTATTTAGTGATGATTTGAGTCAACCACAGGTCAACATTGAGGTTGCGCTTCAATATGGTGAAACTGTACCGGCAAGTCCAGTACATTTTAACCCTGTTACCGAAACCGGATTGCCCTACACCATCTATATTACTGATGCAACCATCGACGGGCAAACCGTTGATGTTGGCGATGAAATTGGCGTTTTCGATGGCAATCTATGTGTTGGAGCAGGTATTTTTGACGGTACTTTTAATTTTATCATTACCGCATGGGAAAACAATCCCGGCGAAGGCCTCACGGGATTTACGGCCGGAAATAACATGACTTTTAAAATGTACGATACCTCTGCCGACCTTGAGACCAATGAAGCGGATGAAACCTATTTTATTGGCGACGACACATTTGGACATGGCGTATTTTCGGCAGTAGCCCTCGAAGCTTCAGTGTATAATATCCAAAACGTTGCGTTTACGGGTGGCCAGTTCAACCTTGTTTCATTCAACCTTTTGCCACATTATCCGAATGCTTCAGAAGTGTTCGCCGGCATCGAAGGATTAGAGATTGTTTACATTGATAACGGCGGAGTATTCATCCCCGGATATAACATCAATACCATAGGCGATATCAACTTCCTTGATGGTTTTTATTTGTATGGTAATACCAGTGCAAGCATTGCTTATGAAGGAACTTTTATTCATGAAGAAGATTGGGACATAACAGTTGAACCTGCCAAATGGAATTATATTTCCATGCTCAGTCAGACTGCAGTTGCTGTAACAGATGTATTTTCAGGTTTGGAGGATGAAGTCAGTATTCTGCAGGCAGCTTCCGGTGATTCATGGATTCCCTCACAAGGGATAAACACCATTGGAAATATGCAGCCCGGTCAAGGGTATAAAATTGCACTTGCTGTTGATACCAATGTTACTTTCAACTATCCGGCAGGATCCAAAAAATCAGCTTCAATTCCATTGGCGGAGCAAAGATCTTCAGGCCCTCGCGAATCAACATATTTCTCACCTGTTGTAACAGGCTTACCTTATGCAGTAGTGATTGAAATCAAAATGCAAAACGAAAGCATTTACAGCCTTATTCCCGGAGATGAAATCGGATTGTTTGATGGTGGAATTTGTGTAGGTAGTGGAGTTTATGATGGCAATAATCAAATATTAATTACTGCATGGGAACAGGATGAAGCCCAGAACTTACCTGGCTTTAATTCCGGCAACAGAATAAATGCACAAATTTATCGCANCTCACAAGAACTAACACAGCAGCAAAAACTCATAAACCTCGATGGATCATGGCCAAATTATGGCGAGGGGAATTACGGACACGTAATTCTCGAAATCAATCCTGTACATGCCAGAAGTGCATTTTTCAGTGTTGCTCCAAACCCATTTAAATCCAGCACCGAAGTTATAATTGATCTTCCGGATGCAGACCGAATTGATGTAAAGGTTTTTGATCGTTCAGGGCGACTTGTTAAAGTTTTACAGGATGAATCAATCAGCGCAGGTTACCATCAAATTAATTGGGATGGTACCGATCTTACCGGCCAAAAACTCAATCCGGGCGTATATTTTATTATAGCCGAAACCTCTGCGAAAGTTTTCACTGAAAAAGTGATCATCCTGCAGTAATCAATGCTGATGTCAATGTGTCTGTGAAAGATGAATCTTTCGCAGACACACCATTTATTCAAAAGATTTAAAACAACTGTATTATGGATGCTAAAAACTACAATATATATTTTAGAAAAATCACGGTAGCCCTTCTTCTGCTGATTTTTTGCGGGCTAAGTCAAATGCTGCCTGCGCAAAACTATGCCTTAACCTTTGATGGCAGCAACGATTACATAAACTGCGGAAACCCTGCGGGTTTGCAGATTACCGGAGATCAAACTATCGAGATGTGGCTTTATCCTTATGCTTTGGATGCCCGGCGCAATCCTCTTGCTAAAGCCTATGCCGGCGAAGGAACCCTCACCCTAGAGACAAATGGTACTATAAATTACTTTTATGGCACCGGAGGGGGAAACAACAACCCTTATCAATCCTTTGGAACCAGTGCTCAAATCAATGCCAACGAATGGACCCACATTGCAGTGGTCAGGGATTTAACCAATATGAAACTTCATTGGTACATCAACGGAATACTTGTAAACACTGTAAATGCGGATTATTCGTATGCCCAAAGTGGTAGTAATATTTTTTACATTGCCCGGGGATATGTTAGTGACTTTAAAGGAGAAATAGATGAAGTGAGGGTATGGAATGTAGCAAGGACGTCTTATGAAATTGCTTCAAGTAAAAATACCGAACTTTCAGGCATGGAGGATGGACTGGCCGGATACTGGACTTTCAATGAGGGCTCCGGCGGAACAGCCTACGACCAGTCTCCTTTTGGACACAATGGAACCATTGTCGGAAATACATCTTATATTATTTCTGAAGCCCCTGTTTTTCAATTCTCACCGGGAAACGAACCTTTCGAGCCGGTTCCCGCAACAGGATTGCCCTACAACATTGTGTTGGATGAGGTATTGATCAATGACGGGAATCTACCCATTGGCGCTCAGATTGGTGTTTTTGATGGAGAACTTTGTGTGGGTACTGCCTTTTTCGATGGCAACCCCAGCATGAACCTTGTGGCCTGGCAAGCAGACCCGGATCAAAATCTCGCAGGTTTTACACCGGGAAACAATATGACTTTTAAATATCACACAGTTTGGTATTCGGAAGTAAAAAACTTTGATGCAAGTGCCAATTTTACTCAGGGAAACGGAACCTTTGGAAATGGAACCTTTAGTGTTGTAGAGCTTTCTGCGACAACCAACTTAGCCCCCGATGCTTCACTATCAACAACGCTGATAAATTTCAATACGGTTATTGTGAATCAAAGCAGCTCATTTCCCCTGGTAATATCAAATTCGGGTAATGCTATGTTACATATGGATTCGTTTGAAAATGATGACAACCATTTCGTTTTATCAGACAACTTCATGTTTATCGCTCCCGGCACAGCTGATACTTTATGGATTACCTTTACACCTACAGCGGTGACTGCCTATAGTGATATGCTAACCCTGACAAGCGACAACCCTGACACTCCTGTGTTTGAAATTCCTTTGTATGGAACAGGATTGCCGGAACCAACGCCGCAAATATCTGTTACACCCTCCTATCTCGATTTTGGAGGCATTGCAATGAACACATCCAAAACCATCAAACTAAATATTTTTAATGGTGGTAACGGCAACCTGCAGATAACCGGAATTACCTCCTCAGATGGTGCATTCAGTATTTTTGGATCCACTTCATTTACACTGGGTCAGGGTGAAAACAGGAATGTTGCCGTGATCTTTTCCCCTGCCGCATCAGGGGCATATTCAGGAAATATAACCATACAAACAACAAGCGGAAATACAATTGTACCTGCATGGGGTGTGGCCTCGCAGGGTCATTTCACAGGTGTTGCCCCTACGGGGAGCCCATACACTATCCTTGCCGAAGATATTGATATAGATGGTTTCAGGCCCAAAGTAGGTGACGAAATTGCAGTTTATGACGATGAACTTTGTGTTGGTGTGGGAATTGCCAACTCCGTTGGAAAAAGCCTGCAGCTTGATGGCAGTGGCGACTTTTTGATCAATGATAATTCAACCGACTTTGACCTGCAGGAACTCACAATTTCTGCCTGGGTTTATTCATCCAATTTTAGCCAAAACGGATTTATTTTTGAAAAAGGACCTGTTAACTCACAATACTCTTTGTTTTTCGAAGGAAGTAGTATCAATTTCAGAACATATCCCGCAGGAAATTCAGGATATGATAATTTCTATAACAATAGCGCGTCGATAGGTATCAGTAATAATGCCTGGCATTTTATCACAGCCACTTACGATGGGACTTATAAGCGCATATATGTTGACGGTATTTTAAAGGCCAGCCAACAATACACTAAATTGCTGCGGACAGGACAGGTAGGCCAAATTATTGGTGCCTATGGAGGTAGTGGTGGACACAGCTATTATTTTAATGGTAACATTGATGAAGTAAGGGTCTGGGATCATGCCCGTACCCAATTTGAAATTAACGAAGACATGTCACGTGTTTTACTTGGACACGAACAAGGTCTTGTCGGCTATTGGAACTTCAATAATGATAATTATCAAAATATGGTCTCCGGCAGCACTCCTTCCTATTTGAGCGGCAATGCCAATACCAATGGAAACCAATACATCGAAATATTCAGTAACATGGTAATTACAGCCTGGGAAAAAGATGACAATCTTGGCTTGCCGGGCTTTACCACCGGAAACCCAATGACCTTTAAGGTATTTACGGAAATATACGACAATTGGGTAGAAGTGGACGCAATCCCTGATTATAGTGTTGGTAACGGTAACTTTGGGTTTGGTCAGCTTTCGGTGCTTACACTATATGGAACTTCAGGGCTTGAGCCTGACATTGATGTCCCCATCGAAAGTCTGTATGTAGGCCAAATTACTGTTGGTGAATCTGTGGTAAATGAAATTAAAGTTTACAATACCGGAAATGCTCCGCTACACATTTTTATCAGTGATAACTCTGATGCATTTTCATCTGCAATAAGTGATGCTGTAATCGCCGAAAATGACTCACTCACTTTTGAGATTACTTTTGCTCCAACTATTCCGGGAGGTTATACCGGCGAGTTGAAGATTGACAGTAACGACCCCGATGAGCCAACAACAGCTATTTCACTTGAAGGCTTTGCCTTACCTGCCGGAGCTGCTGATATTTCCACTTCAGTTGATTTTATCAATTTCGGTAATGTGGAAACTGATACCGAAAAATCCATTTCCTTTTTTGTGATCAATGCCGGTACTACGGCGCTATCAGTAAGCAATATTGTATCGAACGATCCTTCGTTTACTGTTACGCCTACATCTTTTACTTTACAAAACACCAATGACCTGAAGGAAGTTTTTGTTACATTCACTCCCCCATTTAAGGGATCTTTTACTAGTGATTTATCAATCACTTCCAATGCTGCTCAAAAAGTCCTGAGCCTTTTAGGTGTAGGGTTCGACAACCACTTTAATATTGTTACTCAAACCGGGTTGCCTTACTACATTATTGTAGAGGAAACAAATTTGAATGATTACATCGAAGCGGGTGATGAGCTGAGTGTTTTTGATGGAAATTTATGTGTAGGTATGGCTGATGTCAACCTGAACTCCAACGAACAATCGGCCATGTTTGATGGTAGTGGTGATTACCTGCAGGTAGCCAATACATCTTCATTAAATCCCAACCTGATAACGGTTGAGGCATGGGTACAAACTACCGATGCCGGAAGCTCACGATCGATTGCTAGTAAAACAAATGGTTGTGCAAGTTCAGGATATTTGATCTGGTTAAACCAAAATGGCGTTGGTGCCGGAAAACCCGGATTCTGGGTTGGTAACGGGCCATGGTTAGATGCTAATATTGCTGTCAACGATGGACATTGGCATCATATAGCCGGAACCTATGATGGTGCAACTGCCAGAATTTATGTTGATGGAGTACTTTACAATTCAAGATCGGCAAACGAAAACCTTTCTTCTACCAATCCCTTACAAATTGGTGGCTCAACCTATTGCGGCAATTACCTCAACGGAAGCATCGACGAAGTAAGAATCTGGAATTATTCGCTGGATGAAAATGAAGTAAACCAGTCGATGAGCAGATCGATTGTTGGGAATGAAACCGGGCTTGTGGGCTACTGGCCTTTCGACGGCAATTTCCTCGACAGATCCGGCTATGCCCATCCTACGGTTGTTAATGGTAATACCAGCCTTATAAATTCAACACCCACCTTGCTTCAAAATGAAGAGCTAAGCATTACAGCATGGCAACAAAATGAAAACAGTGGCCTGCCGGGCTTTACTCCAGGAAACCCCATGTCTTTCAAACTCTGGACTGAACTAAACGGCATCCCAACTCAGTTAAACGCTACGCCAACATATAGTGTTGGAAACGGGAATTTTGGCTTCGGACAATACACAGTTGTTAGCCTTGAATTTGGATTGCCTGAAATTGAGGTTGATCCCATGGAATTATTTGCAGCGCTCAACGAACCCGATTCAACAACCAAGACGCTCAGTATCCAAAATAATGGTACAGAAGATCTATATTTCCGCGCAAACCTGGAAGATGATCCGACGGGACAATCTTTATCACTCGGCGGCAGCAACGATTATGTTGCCCTGGGAAGCTTATCCCCCGGATCACTTTGGACCGTTGAAGCATGGGTAAAACCATCATCCACCCCATCAGGGCGAAGGACCATTATGGGTGGACATAATTCGTGTAACGATTGGGGCATTGTAATGTCGAGCGGAAGGTATGGTGTTAGTATTAATCCGCCTTCAGAATGTTCCCAAACAGTATTTGACAACTACTCCGGACTAGCCACAGCAGGCCAGTGGGATCATGTTGCAGCCACCTGCGATGGCACAACTGCCAGAATATACGTGAATGGTGAATTTATCGCCTCAGCACCTGTATTGGCGAACTATACCGGTTACAGTAACGATGTTCGTATTGGCGGTGAGTCCTGTTGCGGCGGAAACAACTTCCCCGGCCTTATTGATGAAGTAAGGTTATGGAATTATGTAAAGTCAGAAGCGGAAATAAACCAATTAATGAATACTTCCATTTCAGGAAGTGAAACAGGGTTGAAAGCTTATTGGAATTTTAATGATGGAACCGCTACAGATGTTTCCGGAAACGGATATAATGGCACACTGCAAAGCGGCGCAACAATTGTTGCTCCCGGTTGCCCTGAAGTTGCTACCTGGGTAAAAACACCGCTTGGATTTGAGACGGTTGCTCCTGGACAAACGGTAGTGGCTGACATTAAGTTTTACTCCGAAGGGCTCAACGACGGTTTGTACCAAAGCAACATCATTATATCAAACAATACCGTGAATAACCCCAGCCTGGTAATTCCCATCACACTAAATGTTACCGGGAATCCTCAGATTGAAGCATTACCGCCCGCACTGGATTTTGGACAGGTAATTGTAAATACTTCATCAGAGCAGGAATTGAGCTTTAAAAATATAGGAACCCAGGATCTTATAGTTGATGATATTGTATTACAAACGGGTGTTTCCAGTAGCTTTTCAGAAGACCTGACGGGAATATCATTCCCGTTAAGTGTACCTCCGGGTGATTTGTTCGCAATTAGTGTGAGTTTTAATCCTCTCACTCCCGGGCTCGTTAACGACACATTGCTGGTAACTTCAAATGCAAGTAATGCTAATACTTTAAAAGTGCCACTAGAAGGCGATGGCATAACTCCTCCTGAAATTTATGTTGCACAAACATCATTTTCAGGAACATTTGCCTGTAATGATAGCTATGTTGATTCTGTAATGATTTATAATATTGGCCAGGAAAACCTTGATATTAGTGTTTCCGGAAGCCAGGCCTGGATATCAGGAAGTCCTTTATCAGGATTTATTGCAGGTGGCGACAGCCTTTCGATACAAATCAACATCTCAACCTTTGACCTCTTCGCAGGACAGCATATTGCAAACTTGTTAATTAACTCCAACGACCCTGAACAAGCTGTAACAGAAATTCAATACAGCATAACAGTTATCGGTGATCCTGCTATTCTGGCCAATGATTTCGTTGATTTGGGAACCGGGAATGTGGGAGATACTCTTGTTGGAGAATTGCTTATTGCCAACAGTGGCTGCGACACACTTCAGATAAGCAATGCCACCATCGAAAGTCAGTACCCGGTGTTTATGGTAAACAATTCCTCGTTTGCCGTTCCTCCGGGCGATGCTTTGCCCATGTATATTGCTTTTGCACCTGAGACTACTTTTCAGTATTCGGCCATTGTCAACATCTTCTCCAACGACCCGAATACCTCTACTTTGTCTGTAGTTTTATCAGCAACAGGCGTGGAACCGCCCAACATGGCTGTTTCACCGCTGACCTTGTCATCAACACTTCAGTCAGGAGAGACTGATTTTAAAGTCATCAATGTGCAAAACACAGGTGGCGAAACGCTTAATTTTCAAGCCGATGCTTCAGCAATAAACCCCTATATGATGGCACTGGATGGTGCAGGCGACTATATCAATGTTGTGCACAATGATATGCTTAACCCAACAACAGGACTTTCCATCGAAGCGTGGCTTTATCTTATCGACAATACCAACGAATTTGTTGCCGGTAAAGAAAACTCCAGCGAAGGTAAATACCGCCTGTGGGTAAACGAAAACCATCTTTTTGAATTTAAACTCAACAACCTCTACTCGCTGACTTCAGCAAGCCAGGCCGTAAAAAATCAATGGACCCATCTTGCAGCAACTTTCGATGGAGAAACGATGAGAATATTTATTGATGGAGTTTTGGATGCCGAACAATCTTTTGAGCCATTTTCAATTATGCCAAATACTGACAATCTTAGGATTGGAAGATCATATCAATACGCATTTTTCAATGGTAAAATTGATGAAATAAGGCTTTGGAATATTGCCCGCAACCAATCCGAAATTCAGTCGACAATGCACCAGGCCGTGCTTGGAACCGAGCCGGAGTTGTTACTTTATTTCCCATTGATAAATTCAACCGGAAACATTGTTTCGGATGCTTCCATGAACAGCAATAATGGTATCCTTTATGGTAATCCTGTGCGGCAAAGTTCAACCATTCCATTTGACGATTACCTGAACTTATCGAACTATTCCGGTGGATTAACTGCAGGACAAACGCAGAATGTCAACGTAGAAATTAATTCCACGGGATTTCTGGCAAGAGATTATCAACGCGAAATTCTTGTTAGCGGAAATGCTGTGGTAAACCCAACGGATATGGTGACTCTCTCGCTTACAATTCAGGGAACAGGTATTGTTGCCCCCGACCCGCTGAGTTTAAACTTCGATAATACTTTTATCGGGCTTACCGATACCTTGGAACTGATCATCGAAAATACCGGTGCTCTCGCTGCCAATATTACGAATGCTTCCTTTAGCTCACCGGTTTTTTATCCCCTGAACGAAATCACTAAGGTCTTCCCGTTCTCACAGAAGACAATGAAAGTTGTTTTCGAACCGTCGGCTATTCAGCAATACAACGAAACATTAACCTTTGCCCTTGAAAACGCAAATGTTGCACAATTACAGATTCCTTTGGCCGGATTGGGTGTTACACCTCCGGTACCGGTTCTGTTGCCCGATGCCGTTGACTTTGGTGATATTGTAGTTAACCTGACAGGAGCAGAAAGTGTAGAATTATCCAATTCGGGCAGCTCGGCACTTGAAGTATATGGTGTGTCATTTTCCAACGAAAGTCTTTTTGCCACCGACCTCACGCTACCGCAAACACTTGCCTTTGGCGAGTCGGTACTGTTTGATGTTATGTTTACTCCTGTAAATTACGATGCCGTTTCCGGCGAAATGGCATTCAGCACCAATGTAGGGATGATCTACCTGCCCTTATCGGGGACAGGCACTCCTCCTGATCATGATTTATCGATTTTTAATGTGATATCTCCTACGTCAGGATGTGGCCTGAGTAATGCCGAACCCTTAACTGTTGTGGTAAGAAATTACGGCGAATTGGATCAATCCAATTTTAATCTTGGATATTCAATAAACAACGGGCCATCTGTTGTCGAAACTTTAAATGGAACACTTCCATCAGGTGGAACTGTGGAATACACTTTCAATCAAACATTAAATCTGGTTTCCATCGGCACATACAATCTGGAAATTTTCACATTGCTTCCCAACGATGAAAATACCGTGAACGACACCTTGAATAGTTCAATTACAAACTCTCCATCGGTTGGAAGCTTTACCACCCTTTCGCCTGCCGATAGTAGTTTTGGAGTGGTAGAACCGGTTTCATTTTCGTGGGGCGCTGTTCCAAATGCCAGCTCATACGACCTGTATATCTGGAGGACAAATCAACAAAAACCTTTAGTCCCAACAGTTTCCGGGATTACCGGCACAAGCTATATTTATTACAGTTACCTGAATAAGAACTATCTGTACAACTGGCAACTTGTAGCAAAAAATCAATGCTCATCCAGCGAAAGCGAAACAAGATTATTTTCATTCAATGTATTCTCTGATCTTACAGTTGCTGAAATTATGATTCCGGATGCCGGATATTCGGGCGAAAATGTTGAAGTTTCTTTCACCATATCGAATATTGGGACCGGAGGCACCGGCCTTGTTCCGTGGAAGGACAACGTTTATATTTCGACCAGCGCTGTTTTTAATCCGGCTACAGCCACCAGCGTTTCGCAGGTTACCAATGTGTCAGCACTCTCAGCAGGGAATAGCTATACAAAAACTGTTAACTTCGATATTCCTGACTACATCGGCGGTGATTACTATGTATTTGTAAAAACAGACCTGAACAATAATATTCAGGAAACCAACGAAGACAATAACACCCTGGTTTCTGATGGAACTATGGAAATAATCCTCCCACCCTATCCCGATTTGGCTGTTTTTGATATTCAATCAACTAAATCAACAGTTGTCCCCGGCCAAACACTTTCGATTGGCTGGAATATTGAAAACATTGGTGATGCACCTGCAATTGGCGGTTGGAGCCAGCGTGTTTCAATTGTTGCCGGAACCCAAAGGAAAATACTAGGCCATGTGCAATATACTGACACCCTAGTGGCAGGCGGAATACTTTCGCAAAGCTCCTCTTTCACCATTCCCGATTACCCCGGAATGGAAGGCGAAATCTATTTGGAAGTTTTATTAACCCCCTATCCAGAACTGGTTGAAAAACCGGACGGGGGAACCAATAACCTTGCATTATCTGCCGAAAGTTTCACTCTTGAAAAGGTGTTGTACATTTCCATACCTCAGCCAACAATTAACGAGAATACAGCCTATCCGCTTCAATGTATGATTTACCGGAGCGGATTGCGAACCACTGCTTTGGAAGTGAGTTTTGCCGTTACTGAGCCTACACGTATCAGCGTGCCGGCAACAGTTATCATCCCTGCCAATCAATCAGGGAAAACATTCAATTTATCAGCCATCGACAACGCTTTAATCGAGGGTGATTTTGATGTTGAGATTTTGGCACAAGCCAGTACTTACCCTCAAGCAACTTCGATGATTACTGTTTTAGATAACGAAGCACCTTCACTATTTGTAGATCTAAGTGTTACAGAAGCAACCGAAGGTGAGCAATTTGAACTTACGGTTAGTCGGGATTTGGTTACCGATCTGGCCATAGAGGTAAATCTATCTACGCCAAGTGCTACACAAATTGACTTACCTACTACTGTTATTATCCCGGCAAACGAGGCCTCCGCAAGCGTTATGGTGCCGGTTACCGATAATATTGTTCCTGAATTAACTGTCGATGTTGTGATAAATGCAACCAAAACCGGGTTCATTGCCGGAGCGGCTACCATCACAATAATAGACAATGATATTCCGCAGGTTGCTCTGACTATAAATCCTGAAACAGTATCTGAGGCCGGTGGCCCTTATGCTGCATGGGGTACTATTTCAAGATCAGAGCCCGGCTCCGATCCGCTAACCATTATTTTATCTTCTTCACCGTCAGGTCAACTCTTCTTCCCCGCCCAGGTAACCATTCCTGCCGGTATGATGGAAAAACAGTTTAATGTTGGTGTAGTTGATAACGGAGTGCTTGATGGTGACCGAACCATTGAAGTAAGCGGTGCAATATATCTTTCATCATGCGGATGCGGCGTTCCGGAAGAAAGCGGTGGAACAACAACTGCCAATGTAACTATCATTGATAATGATGGCCCTTCATTATCAGTTGTCTCCGACCCCTTTATTGTTCCCGAAGGATTTACAAATGCAGGAAAACTTGTAATCACCAGAAACACTCTTGGAGGCCCTGCTGTAACTTTAAGCTTGTCGCACAATGGTGCTGATGAAATCGAACTACCAACATCAGCCATCATACCTGAAGGTGTAGATGTGGTGGAAGTACCCTACAACACCCTCGACGATGGCATTGAAGATGGCGACCAGATTGTTTCAGTAAGTATCACAGCCGATGGATATAGTTCCGGTAGTTGTTGGGTGATGGTGAGCGACCGCAACCTTCCCGACTATGTGCTTTCAGGAATGGAATTATCGCAAAGCTCGCTCCTGATTAACGAAACAGTGGATGTAAGTATTAAAATAAAGAATAATGGATTTGCTCCAGCTCCCGAGGGTGCAAAAGTGAAAATCTATAAATCGGCAAATAATGTTCTGGATGATAATGATGTTGTGATGTCGACCATCTTTACCACATCAACACTTGCCATTGGCGATTCGCTAACCATGAACAAAACGCTGACACTTACCGGCAATGTTGGGAATTTTTTCCTCTTTGCTACGGTAAATAAAGAGGGTATTCTAAACGAACTCGTCGGAATCAATAATACATCCGAAGCAAAGGCTCTGTCGGTATTACCAGATTATACTGCCTCAGTAAATGTTGAAGGTGATGTTTTTAACGGAACAACTCAAATTACTATTACAGGTACAGCCGAAATGGCCACAAAAACACCTGCCATTAATAAACCCGTTGATGTTTATGTAATGGTTGGTGGTGTAAGGCGTGTGTATCCGGTTACCAGCGATGCTAACGGTGATTTTAGTGTTGTATTCACTCCCTTGAACGGCGAGGCCGGAGATTATCAGGTTGGGGCATGTTACCCTAACCAGGGACTAACTGAGGTTCAGGATAGCTTTGTGATTTTAGGAGCAAAACGAACATCAACAAGTTATATCATCTGGGAGCTTTATCAGGGTGAAACACAGCAAAAATTCCTCGAATTTAAGAATTTGAGTAGTCTCCCCCTTAATATTGTAGATGTTCAGGTTCTTTCTTCGCCTGTCGGGTGTAATGTCGAATTTATTCCATTACCCAATCTTCAGGGGAATTCCTATGGTACAATGAGCTATAGCGTTAATGCTACCGAAGTTACCAACGGAACGCTTTATGAGGAGGTTAAGCTCAGGCTGACATCATCCGAAGGGACAAAATTCAATTTCAGTGCATGGTTCTATTGCTCAGCAACCAAGGGTAACCTAAAACTTAACCCGGTAGTGTTGAACGAGTCGATGGTACAAAACCAGATAAATTATGTTGAATTTGAAGTTACCAACAACGGACTGGATGAAACCGGACTCATTACCATTGAATTGCCAGAGGTTTACTGGATGTCGATGGCAAGTCCGGATACTATTTCTTCACTACAGCCCGGTGAAAGCGCTAATGCTACTTTAAAGCTTATCCCCGGCGATGACCTGCAACTAAACAATCCAATCACAGGATCGATTTTCTTATCAGGGACGAACTCAAACAGTGTAAACCTGCCGTTTACCTTCGAACCCATTTCAACGGAAACCGGCGACCTGCTTGTTGATGTAGTTGACGAATACACTTACAACACACAGGCTGCACCTCACCTCGACAGCGCGACGGTAATTTTAACCCATCCTTATACAGGCCAGATTATCGCCCAGGGATTGACAGATGAAAATGGCCATTTCCTTATTGAGGATGTAAACGAAGGGTATTATACACTCAAAGTCCAGGCGCCCATGCATGGTAATTACCAGGACTATATCTTTGTTCAAAAAGGTGTGGTAAACGAAAAGGTTGTATTTATTGCCTTCCAGGCGATTACCTATTCATGGGATGTAATCCCAACGCTAATTGAAGATGAATATGAGATAACTCTTGTTGTAGAATTTGAAACCAATGTTCCTGCTCCGGTGGTTCTTATGAATATGCCGGATACTTTACCTCATCTTGAGCAGGGCGAATATTTCCCGTTTATCCTAACATTAACCAATGTGGGCCTTATTACAGCTCAGGATGTGGAAGTTACTTTGCCGGAAGATGAAGAATATATGTTCACAGCCAATGTGGATCAATTGGATATTTTACCTCAGCAGGCAGTACAGATACCTGTAATTATGGAACGAAGGCCTCCGGATAAGTCTTCAGGAACAAGGACTCTCAATTGCTCAGATATCACCATTACCAAATTTAAATTTGAATGTGGGCCTGATGATCAAATCAGGATAGCTTCGGCATGGAGCATCTACCTCGGAAGGGTTTGTTCAAGCGGAGGCGGCCCTGGTGGTGGCGGTATTCCATGGTACTGGGGCGGCGGTGGCGGCCCCGGCGG
>JGI10211J34971_10001547_pt1 | contig 18925 bp, 15 predicted proteins | sample Etolagsediment_FD_34971 | JGI IMG/M metagenome (IMG submission 34971)
AAATTCATCGAGGAGGAGATCATCGATCTATTAGAGATCGAGTCTATCCGTGATCAGGTTGCGCACATGCTTCCTTATGGCTCACAAAAGAGAGTTGAGCTTGGAAGGGCCCTGGCACTCAGACCAGAGGTTATTCTTTTGGATGAACCCATGGCAGGCTTGAACTTAGAAGAGGTTGAAGACATGGCCAGGTTTATTCTCGACATAAACGAAGAGAAACGCTGGAAGGTAACCTGTATATTAGTAGAGCACGATATGGGTGTGGTAATGGATATCTCCCATAGGGTTATTGTCCTTGATTTCGGAAATATAGTCACTGATGGTACCCCGGATGAGGTTGGAAAAAACCCTCAGGTTGTTAAGGCATATTTAGGTGAAGAGGATCTTTACATATCAAGGAGATAAAATGGCAGAAAATATAGAGGTAACTAAAAACCTCACTATCCCACAGGTATTTTTAAAAAGATGCAAAGAATATGGTGCTGGAAAAGTTGCCATGAGAGAAAAGGAGTTTGGGGTATGGCTGCCTTACACATGGCAGGACTACTATGAGAGGGTAAAATATCTATCCCTGGGAATGGTCAGCCTTGGACTAAAAAGAGGGGAAAAGGTGGCCATGATTGGTGATAATAGGCCGGAAGGTGTCTGGGCAGAGATGGCTGCTATGTGTGCTGGAGGCATACCGGTCTGGCTCTTTCAGGATTGCATGATGGAGGAGGTCAAATATATAATAGATCATTCAGATAGCAAATTCTTTGTAGGAGAAACTCAGGAGGAGGTCGATAAGGCATTAGCCATTATGCCTGATTGCCAAAAATTAGAATACGTAATATGGGATGACCCAAAAGGGATGAGGCGCTACCATCAGCCAAATTTAAAAAGCATAATAAAGGTCCAGGAGCTTGGCAAGGAGCTTGACGAGAAAGAACCAGATCTATTTGAAAAAATGATTAATGAAGGCAATGGTCAAGAAATCTGTCTTTTATTTTATACATCAGGCACAACTGCCCTTCCCAAAGGGGCTCTCTTAACCCATTACAATATGCTGAGTATGGGCAAAAATCTCATGGCAATTGACCCATGTTATGAAACAGATGACTTTGTATCCTATCTTCCCTTTGCCTGGATCGGGGAGCAGATGATGTCCATATCCTGCGGCCTCCTGGTAGGCTACACACTTAATTTCCCGGAGGAACCGGAAACATCCCAGCATAATATTCGAGAGATCGGACCTCATGTTATGTTTGCTGCGCCACGGTTTTATGAGGGAATGACCCGTCAGGTCCAGGTAAAATATCTGGATTCCGCATGGATAAAGAGAAAGGCATATGAGGTGGCTACAAAGATAGGGTATCATGTCGCAGATCTAAAGTTTGAAAAGAAGCCTATCCAGTGGTACTGGAAAGCCCTGAATTATTTTTCTTATGTGATTATGCAGAAGAAGCTCAAGGACCACCTTGGAATGTCGCGACTCCGGTATTGTTACACGGGCGGCGCTGCAATGGGTCCCGAGCATTTTCGTTTTTTCCATGCCCTGGGCGTAAACCTCAAACAGATATATGGTCAGACAGAGGTAGCTGGAATATCAGTTACACACAGGGATGGGGACATAAAATTTGACACAGTGGGGACCGCTATACCTGAAACTGAGGTGAAGATCACAGAAGATGGAGAGATTATCTGCAAAAGCCCATCGGTATTTCAGGGGTACTACAAAAATGATGAAGAAACAAAGAAGGCATTAACGGATGGGTGGCTTCACTCGGGGGACACCGGTTTTATTGATGACGACGGTCATTTAGTTGTCTTTGACAGATCAAAGGATGTTTTGAAACTGAATGATGGCAGGCCCTTTGCTCCTCAATATCTGGAAGCAAGGCTTAAATTCAGCCCATACATACAGGATGCCTGGGTTATCGGAGATGCCTTACCCTATATAACTGCTGTTATGTGTATTGATTATTCTGTTGTTGGCAAATGGGCAGACGAGCATAAGATTAATTATACAAGCTATCCGGAGCTATCCCAGGATCCGAGGGTCTATGACCTTATTCAGAAACAGATAGAAGAGGCCAATAAATCGCTTCCTGAACCAGCCAGAATAAACAAATTTGTCAACCTCTACAAGGCATTTGATGCAGATGATGATGAATTAACCAGGACCAGCAAGCTAAGGAGGAGTTTTATGGGTCAGCGTTACAAGGATATTGTAGAGACCCTTTATAAGGATGCAGACACGGTCCACCTGGATATGACAATCACCTATGAGGATGGAAGGGAACAGCCTATAAAAGTAGATCTGCGTATTCAAGAGATTAACGTGTAATTAGGGTGCAGATTGAGGGATTCAGGAATTGAGGAATTCAAAAATTATGAAAACTTTTATCAGTGTAACTCACTTTAATGCTAAGGGCACATAAATAAAGGGGGATAGAAGAGAATGGAATTATTTTTAATGACTTTAACTACCGGGATTATGGTTGGAGGGATATATGCGTTAGTTGCCCTGGGTTGGGTTTTAATCTATAAGTGTTCAGGGGTATTGAACCTGGCAATGGGAGAGCTGACTCTCTTTGGGGCCTATACCACACTTTCTTTTTACATGTTAGGCATCCCTTTCGTTTTAAGCATCTTATGCACCTTGATTATCGGTATTGTACTTGGGATACTGGTTGAAAGAATATTTTTAGACAGGCTTATCGGGGAGCCAATCCTGGCAGTGATAATGGTAACCGTAGGGCTTTCTTTCTTCTTTAAGGGATTGATTGAGTTTATATGGGGGACAGATACAAGGGTGTTTACGCCTGCTATATTTTCTCTTAAACCATTTACCATCGGGTTTTTAAAAATCTCAACGGTATACTTCTGGTCCTTTGTGCTGGCCATAGTGCTCTTTCTTGTTTTTGTCGCATTCTTTAAATATACACGCTGGGGTCTTTCCATGCAGGCAACAGCAGACGATGAAACAGCCGCCCTGTCCCTTGGGGTAAGCGCTCGGTTTGTCTATGCTGCATCCTGGGCCATTGCCTTTATGGCAGCGGGCGTTGGAGGGGCACTTTTAGGAAATATTAATGGGGTTAATATATCCGTTGGATATTTGGGTCTCCTCGTTCTTCCGGCCGTTGTCCTCGGTGGGCTTAACTCCGTTCCCGGGGCTGTAGTCGGTGGAATAACCATTGGTGTATTACAAAATTTTGCCGGCACTTACTTAGATGCCTTTTTCCCTGGAGGGGTAAAGGAAATCTTTCCATTTGCTTTTATGGCAATATTTTTGCTCTTTATGCCTTACGGGTTATGGGGTTGGATAAAGATTGAAAGAATGTAGTTTATAATTTTCAATTGAAGGAGATGCGTTTATGACAAAAGTTTGGCTTCCCTGCGGGCATTACCATGAAAACTATGCCAAGGATCAAGGATGGTGGCAGACACCGGTAATAAAAGGAAAGATGATTTTTCTTCTCTTTATTGTGTTTGTTGTGTTTCCATTAACTTTAAGTGGATACTGGCTTAGTGTGGCCAATATGATAGCCTACACCGCACTTGGTGCATTAGGTGTACAGCTCCTTATAGGCTATGCTGGTCTTATAACACTTGGCCATGCGGCCTTTATTGCTGTAGGTGCCTATACGAGCACCCTTTTGATCCTGAAATTCCCATGGCCTGAATTTATCGTTACCTGGGGCCTTGCCTATCCTATAAGTATTATAGTTGCTGCGATCGTTGCTGGCCTGTGGAGTGTTCTCTTCGGACTTCCCTGTGTCAGGGTCAAGGGGTTTTACCTGATATTGACTACCATGGCTGCCCAGTTTATCACAGTGGACTTTATCCTGACCCAGTATGTAAGTAAAATTGGTGGCAGAGGACAGGCGTTTTCCCTCCCGCCAGGCACAATCAAGATAGGTCCCTGGGTTATAGATACGGATTTGAGGGTATATTTTTTAATGATTACCCTATTGGTTCTTACGGTTATGCTTATGTCAAATCTCCTGAGGACCAGGGTTGGAAGGGCCTGGGTTGCTATAAGGGACAATGACATTGCTGCAGAAACCCTTGGGATCAGTATTGTCAGGTATAAGCTGTTAAATTTCTTTGTGGCTGGCTTCATTGGGGGCATTGCAGGTGCATGTTGGGTAGCCAATTTAGCGGCCCTGAGTCCGGAACATTTTCCCTGGTTCTGGTCACTCTGGTTGGTAGGTGTTATATTGATTGGAGGTGCAGGTATTGATGGAGCTATATTTGGATCCATATTTATGGTCATGGTTATGGAACTCTTACAGATGGCAGCCATACCACTATCCGAATATTGGCCACGAATATTGATTTTCTTTGCCTTTATAAAAGATATGGCATTCGGTCTTGCAATATGTGCCTTTTTGATCTATGAACCGCGAGGAATTTCTTATAGATGGTGGCAGATAAAAAATTATTTTAATCTATGGCCTTTCTCGTATTAGGCAAGGTATTGTTGAAAAGCCAAAGGGTTTAATTGTTAAAAGGCAAATAAATTAACGAATAACCACTCAACTAATTACCAATGTAACAAACAGTTGAAAGGAGGTGAATTGTAGGAATAATAGTAATAAATTGTTAGGGGAGTTAGATGCATGTTTATCTTTTAAAAAGGGGGAAGCAATGAAGATGAAAAAGATTATAATCCTTTTATGTTCTGTTGTATTTTTGCTTGGACTCTCCTCTATGGCCTTAGCAAAAACAATCAAAATAGGTGGTATTATGGATACAACTGGTGCCACCTCTGACGTTGGTAAAGACTATGCCATTGGTATGGCAGAGGCCTTCCATTACATCAATGATGCCGGTGGCGTCAATGGAAATAAGATAAAATATATCTGGTTTGATTATGGCTACAGAATTCCTGAGGCCCTTACCAAGTATAAGCTTTTAAAAAGGATGAAAGTTCTCGCTATTATGGGATGGGGAACAGGTGATACCGAGGCCCTTTCACCTACGGTAAACAAGGATAAAATTCCCTATGTATCTGCCTCTTACTCTGCGCATTTAACCTCTCCGGTTGACTGGGTAGACAAAGAAGGTAAAAAACATGGGGGCACAGCCTATAACCTATTTTTCTCATCTGACTACTCCACAAATGCCAGGGCCTGTCTAACAGCCTGGTATGACAAAAAATGGAAACCAAGGGGAGAGAGCAGAAAACCAAGACTTGCATGTTCATATATGTTTTCCTCTCCTTATGCCAGTGCGCCAATCAAGGCTATTAAAGACCAGGCAAAACTTCTTGGATTCGATATAGGTAATGATCAGGATGTGAGTCTTTTTGCCATTGATACCAAGAGCCAGATTATGGCAATGAAAAAATTTAGTCCTGACGTTGTCTGGCATGGAAATACAACTATGTCGGTGGCTGCCACCATCAGAGATGCATACGCACTTGAATTAGGTGCAGATCATATCTCCAACAACTGGGGTATGGATGAGAACCTTCCCCGCCTGGCAGGAGATGCCATGAGTGGCGATGATGCCTTGACCGTAATGGGTGCCACTCCTGTAGCATTTTTTGGCCAACCCTTCGACAATATGGAGCATGTGGTAGCGTATGCAAAGAAATACAATCCCGGCATACCAGCGAGTAAGCGGTTAAATAGAACACCACAGGCATGGGGAGATGCATTGGTTCTGTGGGAAGCTATGAAGAGAGCGGATAAGGCAGGTGATTTGACAGGCCCGGGTATCATGAAAAAGGGTTTTGAAACCATGAGAAATTTTCATATCGGGTTAGGAGCTGGTGATGTCACCTATACCCCGACAGACCATAGGGCTGCATCAGCCTGTCTGGTGCAGGAATGGAAAGCCGGCAAGTTTCAGAAGGTGGAATTTGTTGATTTAAAGGCCCGGTGGCCAAAAAAATGGGAAAAAGAATGGTTAGGCTGGTAATAAGGGGGTTTCTAATTGGAAGCAGTAGAAAATATCTTAACGGTTAATAATATAGAGGTCAAATATCATGAGGTAATCCTTGTGCTCAAGGGTGTCTCTATTAAGGTGCCAAGAGGTGGTGTAGTTGCTCTTTTGGGCGCCAATGGCGCTGGTAAAAGCACGACCCTGAAATCCATCTCCGGTCTCCTTAAGGTTGAGGTCGGTGAGGTAACTGATGGGGCCATTGAGTTTGAAGGGGTGAGGATACACAAAAAAACTGCAGTAGAGATTGCCAAGATGGGTATTATACAGGTAATCGAAGGACGCAGGGTATTTGAGCATCTTACGGTCGAGGAAAACCTCAAGGTTGGTGCGCATTTGAGAAAATCAGGCTCTGTTAAGGACGGCTTAGATCTGGTCTACCATTACTTCCCCAGGTTAAGGCAAAAAAGGAGTGAAGTAGCAGGATTTGTGAGTGGTGGAGAGCAGCAGATGGCAGTTGTTGGAAGGGCCCTGATGACCGAACCCAAGCTGGTGCTTTTAGATGAGCCATCTATGGGACTTGCGCCTATGCTAATTCATGAGATATTTAATATCTTAATGAGGCTTAACAGGGAGGAAAACATTTCTATCCTCCTGGTAGAGCAGAATGTTAAACTAGCCTTGAATGTGGCCCCATATGCATATGTAATGGAAACCGGGCGTATTGTCATGGATGATACATCCGAGAAATTAAAGGAAAATGAGGATATTAAGGATTTTTACCTCGGACTCTCTGAAAAAGGAAAAACAAAGAGCTTTGCAGAGGTAAAACACTATAAAAGAAGAAAAAGATGGCTAACGTAACCCTAAAATTTAGATAGGGAGGTTTATTATGCCTAAGAAATACACTGTAGCATTAATCGCGCTTATTTTTGGGTTTGGGTTGCTATTTGCCTCGTGCGCTGCTGTTCAGGTAAAACCTACAGCGGCCAATTTTAAGGCACCAAAAATAGCACTAGAAATGATAGAAGTACCCCAGTATGATGGATACTGGTATTATGGCGGAAAGACAAAACCTGCAAAGGGTAAGGCAGGAAATCATGGTGCTCCTCTGCCAATCGCCGTTACATTTAATATTACAAATCCGAATGCTTACCCGGTTTTGCTGGATGGATACAAATACTCAATCATATTTGATAAAGAGTTTAATATGGTTACCGTCAATGGCTATGATACCCAGTGGATCCCGGCAGGGAAGACAAATCAGCTCAAGGCAACCACCATGATTACGGTTAGGTCCGGTCTTTTGAATCTTCTGGTAACTGGTGGATTTAAATTGAAGGCCAAGGGGACCAACCCTTGGGCTGCCTTAGAAAAATGGTGGACCACTATTCCTGATATGGCCTTCCCTATCTCGATTGATGAGGGGGCATTCAACTTTACAGCTGATGGTGTCTCTAAGACACTCCCATTTAAAACCACTTACGCCCCATAATTGTAGGTGAATAGATGGTTTTAATCATCTAAAATAGACCGCTAGAGGTGCTGCCTTTGGCGGTCTATTGCCTTATTGATTCTATCGAAGCTCCGCCTTAAACTGAAAAGTCTTAAGGCTTCCGATTCTGGATATTGGATGCTGGATAAAAAACCCTAAGCATATAATGTCTTTTTATATATATCCAGTATCTACTATCAAACATCAAGTATCCCAAGGATTTGACACAAATTTTTAGATCTTTGCTTATAAAGACAGATGGAGAGGTAAACTATGGGTTTATATGATTTTACTATTTATGATGTAATAAACAGGAATGCCAGGTGTTTTACCGAGAGGCCAGCCTGGTTAGAGGTATCTGATCGCCGTGAAATAACATTTGGCCAGTTAAAGGATATGATTGATCACCTCGCCAAAGGCCTGCAAGATGCGGGATTAAATAAAGGTGATCGCATTGGAATAATGGGAAAAAACAGCCTTGAGTATTTTTTGCTCTATGGTGCTGCCTCTGCATTAGGGCTCATTGTCATCGCTATAAACTGGCGTTTGTCAGTCGATGAGGTAGGAAATAATCTGGCTGATGGTACACCACGATTGGTCTTTGCTGATCCCGAGTTCCAGGAATTGATCAATGGATTAAAAGACAAACTCACATCTGTAGAAAAATATTATAATCTAAGTGGAAAAGAAGGTTCGTTTGAAGATTTCAATACCCTACTCGATAATAATGCTGATTTTATAGCGGAAGAGGTAGCAACGGATGACGGTATTGTTATAATACATACAGCAGCAGTAGAGGGGAAACCCAGAGGTGCTGTTATACCCCATAGCAATATTCTCTCTGCAACCACCCAGTTTAGTCATGTATTCAAGATATATAAAGAGGATATTCACCTCAACATCCTTCCACTCTTTCATGTGGGGGGTCTGTTTATCGCTATGACCGCATTTCATGCTGGAGCCCTGAATATCAATGTGAGCAGGTTTGACGCAGACCAGGCCGTGGATCTTATTCAGGAAAAAAAGATTACCATGCTGTTTGACTTTGCCCCGATATTGGCCTCAATCCTTGATGTTCAAGAAAAGGGCGGGAAAGATATTAACTCTTTACGAATGGTGGCTGGTCTTGACAGCCCTGAAACCATCGAAAGGTATCAGAATGTAACTGGTGGAGAGTTTTTTGTTGTGTATGGCCAAACAGAAGTTTCAGCCCTGGTAACTATTTCGCCATACAATGAAAAACCCGGGTCTGCTGGACGGCCTTTGCCACTTGCGGATGTACGGCTTTTTGATGATTATGATAAAGAGGTTGAAACCGGTCAGGTCGGTGAGATTGTAGTTAAGGGACCTATGGTTTTTAAGGGTTACTGGAATCTTCCTGTGGAAACATCTCACACATTCAGGGAAGGGTGGCATCATACGGGAGACCAAGGACGTTTTGACAAGGAAGGCTTTCTCTGGTATGCTGGACGCAAAGCGGAAAAAGAGCTTATTAAGCCGGGAGGTGAAAATGTCTATCCGGCTGAGGTGGAAAAGGTGATCCTCCAGCATCCTGCAGTTGAGAGAACCGTTGTCTTTGGCGTGCCTGATCCTAAATGGAAAGAGGGGATCAAGGCAGTCTGCGAGTTGAAAGAAGGGCAAAGCCTTGAGCCACAGGAACTTAGCGATTTTGTTGGTGAACGCATAGCCAGATTTAAGAAACCTCAATATGTGGAATTTATCAAAGATTTTCCCCTTCTTGAGGATGGCTCTCCAGACAGGGTTAAGGTTAAGGAATTGTATGGCCAGGAATAGCTAATTTATTGTTTTAGGATATAGTAATTAAGGCCCTGTTAGAAATTAGCAGGGCTTTTTTCTTGGTGAACAAAGAATTCTTTCTGTATTCCACAAACCCTACAATAGTAAGTTTGGAACAAAAACAATGGAGCCAAAAAAAACTGAGGCGATTATTTTACGGACAAAAGATTTAGGCGAGTCTGATCTGATTGTAACTGTTTTTTCCTCTCTTTTTGGAACCCTAAGAGGGGTAGCCAAAGGGGGCCGCAAGAGTTCCAAACGATTCGTTAACTCTCTTACTACGTTTTCTTTGGTGAATTGTGCGTTTAGAGAGCGAAGAAGCGGTGATCTTGTGTGGCTTGAAACGTGCGAATTAGTTGAAGGTTTTCCTGAAATTCGCTCAGATTACAATCTATTGTCAAAGGCCAGCTATATGGTGGAGCTGACAGAGACCCTTTTTCCATCTAATGTGCGAAGCCCTGAGATGTTTCAGTTGTTGAGATTTGGCCTGGGTTCTCTATCAAAAAAACAAAATACCGAAGAGAGCATGATTATGTTTCAGGCACGGGCCATGAAGATAGGCGGATTTGGTATTAATTTATCTCAGTGCATCCTTTGCAATCGACGTTATAAGGGGAAGGGAAGGGCATTATTTCACCCCCCAAGTGGGTCAATAATATGTTTGGGCTGTGGGAAAGAATCGCTTTTAAATCCTGGGATGAACCCAAAAACAGTGCAAGTCCTTGAGGATTTTCAGTCTACTGATCTATCGCTATTACAAAATGTGCAATGCGATGACGATATAATAACTGAGCTGAAAAAGGTTTTAAGGATGCATGTTGAACATCGTTTAGGTAAAAGACTAAAATCTGCTCAATATCTTTGAACCATCGGTTTTAAGTAGCCCATTGAAATTTAACCATTATCTTTATATATGTAATCCGGTTCCTTTCTTGACATTGTGTAAGGCAGGTGATATTTTTCGCAGAACCTTTTGGTGACTAATGTTCATTGTATTTATTGTGCGTTGAGTTCATTTTAGACTATAGCAGATTTGAGTCATTTTACCTTGCAACCAGTAATTAGACAACGGACAATGAGCAACGGACAATTGTCAGCGGACAACAAACAAAAAGAAAGGATTTCGATGACATTTCAGGAATTGATCATTGACTTGGAGAGATTCTGGGCGGACCGGGGATGCCTCATCCAGCAGCCGTATGACATTGAGGTTGGGGCAGGGACCTTTAACCCGGCTACTCTTTTAAGAACATTGGGTCCTGAACCGTGGTCTGTCGCCTATGTAGAGCCTTCCAGGCGCCCTACTGATGGCAGATACGGTGAGAATCCCAACCGTCTGGGGCATTATTATCAATATCAGGTCATTTTAAAACCTTCTCCCATTGATATTCAGGAAATCTATCTCGAGAGCTTAAAGACATTGGGGATAGATCCGCTGGATCATGATATCCGCTTTGTGGAGGATGATTGGGAATCACCCACACTTGGAGCATCAGGTGTTGGGTGGGAGGTCTGGCTGGATGGCATGGAGATCACCCAGTTTACCTATTTTCAATTGGCAGGCGGTATACGCCTTGATCCGATTTCCGTGGAAATAACCTATGGTCTGGAAAGAATCGCCATGTATTTGCAAGAAAAAGAGAGTGTTTATGATCTTGCATGGAATGAAAATGTTGCTTACGGAGATGTCCATAAAAAAGGGGAGTGGGAAAACTCTGTATATTGTTTTGAGGTCGCTGATATAGATATGCTTTTAAAGATGTTTGAAATGTGTGAACAGGAATCTCTTGCAATAAGCAAAAAGGGGATTGTCCTGCCAGCATATGATTATTGTCTCAAGTGTTCTCACACCTTTAATATACTTGAAGCGAGGGGGGCAATCAGTGTTACAGAAAGAACATCTTTCATTGGAAGGATTAGGGAATTGGCTAGTTTGGTAGCAAAAAATTATGTAAAACAGAGGGAAGAGATGGGCTTTCCGCTGATGAAAAAATGATAAAGTATTGATTCAGCCTCTGCTAGACCCCATTTGAGGGATTTAACAGGGTGAATGTGAGCTTTGAACTTTGGCATTTGATAGCACCATGATCAGTTACAACGAAACTTGAAAATGATGCATTAAGGAGTTATTAGCAAATTATGAGTGAATTGCTTTTAGAAATAGGCACAGAAGAGATTCCCTCAGACTATCTTGAGAACGGTTTAAAAGAACTTAATAGATTGGCGGAATTATATTTAAAAGATAACCGAATCGAGATCGAAGGAGGTCTTCATGCATACGGAACTCCAAGAAGATTGGTTTTAGTAGGTAAGGGCATTGCTGATACACAGAAAGATACAATCCAGGAAATAACAGGGCCTCCTCAAAAGGCTGCATTTGATGAAGAAGGAAACCCCACAAAGGCAGCATGTGGTTTTGCTAAAAAACAGGGAGTTTCTGTGGATGAGTTACAATTATTAGAAACACCAAAAGGCGTCTATCTTTATATTAAACGTAAAATGCCGGGAAGGTTTACAATAACTATCCTATCTGAAGTGTTACCAAAATTAATAGCGAATATTCCTTGGCCAAAGTCGATGCGTTGGGGAAGTGAAGAGTTTTCATTTGTTCGGCCTATCCACTGGATACTCGCACTTTTTAACGGCGCTATTATTCCCCTTGAATTTGCTGGGATAACGAGTGGGACTCAAACCAGAGGCCATAGGTTTATGGCACCACAGAGCATAAAAATAGAAGACATTAAAGATTATCTGCAAAAAATGGATGAAAGGTCTGTAATTATTGATCAAAAAGAGAGAAAAGATAGAATTGAAAAAGCTGTCATCACAGAAGCGAAAAGGATATCAGGCCTGCCTGTGATAGACACCGAATTATTATTCACAGTGACAAATATGGTGGAGTTCCCATCTGCCATTTGCGGTGGTTTTGATAAGGCATTTCTTTCTCTCCCCGACCCTGTTCTCATAACAGCAATGAAAGAGCATCAAAAATATTTTTCTGTTCGGGACCAGGATGGAAATTTGATGCCAAATTTCGTGGCTGTTAACAATACGATTGCGCGGGATGAATCTATTGTCAGAAAAGGGCATGAAAGAGTATTGCAGGCAAGGCTGGCTGATGCGAATTTCTTTTTTAAAGAGGACAGGAAAAGGCTTATCAAGGATAGGCTGGAGGATTTAAAAACGGTTATCTATCAGGCAGAGTTAGGTACATCCTTTGACAAGGTGCAACGTTTTACCCAATTAGCAGAATACTTAGCCCAACAGATAATTCCAGAAAACATACATGCTGTCAGAGATGTAGCAAAGCTATGTAAATGTGACCTGGTTACTGAAATGGTCATGGAGTTTCCTTCCCTTCAAGGTGTAATGGGGAAAGAATATGCCCGATTAGATGGCTATCCTGAAGATATCTGTATAGCTATTTCAGATCATTATTTACCTATTCAAGCAGAATCTCAACTCCCTGAATCTCTAATTGGATCAATTGTTGGCATAGCTGATAGGCTGGATACTATTGTGGGTTTTTTTTCTATGGGACTTGAGCCTGATGGAACAGCAGACCCCTATGCGCTTAGGAGGCAGGCACTGGCTATTATCAGGATAGTGAGAGATAAAAAGATTGCTATTTCCTTTCAAGATTTCATTCATAAATCAGCATCTATTCTTAATGAAACTATTTCATTTGACCAAAAAGAGGTTGAGAGGTCAGTCAGTAATTTTATAAAAAATCGCTTTAAGAATTTATTGTTATCTGAAGGAATTACTCAAGATTTTATAGAGGCAGTAATTTCTATCGATTTTAATTTCCTTCATCAAGTAGAGAAGAGAATTCAAGCATTACAAAAATTTCGAGATATTTCTAAAGACTTTGAAACCCTCGCGATATCGTTTAAACGGATCATTAACATAGGAAAGGGTTTTAAAGAAACGTATAGTGTGAATCCTGATTTATTTGAGAATAAAAGTGAAGAAGGTTTATGGAAAACATATCAGTTACTAAAAGACGAGGCAAAAAGAGAGATAGATGGAGAAAATTACTTTGAGGCATTGAGTATAATATCCAGAATAATAAAGCCGGTAGATGAATTTTTTTCCGAAGTAATGGTTATGGTAGAAGATAAAAGGGTTAAAGAAAACAGGCTTGGAATTCTAAAAAACCTGCAAAAGTTTTTTCTTCAGGTAGGGGATTTTTCAAAATTTTCAATTTAGTATTAATGGCTATTCAGCCACCAAGATACAAAGTCACAAAGAATTTTTTGAAGTGGAATCATTATTTTTATAATATGAAAATAATATTTTTTTCTTCTTTGTTACTTAGTGTCTTAGTGGCCGAATTCATATTTTTTTATTATGATTTTTAATACCCCGTCCGCTTGCGGCGGGGTCTGCAGCGGTGATATAATGCAACATTATGGAATTAGGAAAAAGCTTACACAGTTCTTATAAAATCCGCTACCATATGGTTACCGCTGTTAAATACCGTAAAGCCTTACTAAATAATGAAGCCGAAGAATGTATCAAGGAAACCATGAAGGGGATTTCCGATAGATACGAAATAGTGATTGATGAAATAGGCTTTGATAAAAATCATATTCACATTTTCTGCGGCGCTCATCCAAGCATGGCACCTATGACAATTTTGAATATTATCAAATCGATTACGGCAAGGAGAATATTTGAAACATTTCCCACACTCAAAAGAAAGGAGTTGTGGGGTGGCGCTTTCTGGAGCGTTGGCAAATACATCGGAACAGTCGGAGAAGCCACCAACGAAAAAGTTGTCAAAAGATACATCAGAAATCAAAGTATCGATAAATCCGAATCTGAAAATCGGATAAAACAATTAAAGCTCTTTAAAATATGACTAGACCTTGAACTAGCACCAGATACCCCGTCCGCTTGCGGCGGGGAGGTTCATTTATCTGGTTTTTTTATTAAAAAATACATCTCACCTTTATGTTTAAGATTGCCTGCAGCTAATTCCGCGTATGGGTCACTACCCCAAAAAATGTCTGCGCGTCCAGTGCCTTTTATAACTCCTCCTGTATCTTGATTCAAAAGAAATCTTGAAAAAGGAACCCATCCAGTTATATTTCCATCTTTCCCAATAACGGGTTTCTGGCAGCGAATATATACCAAGGCCCCTTTTGGAAATAATCTGTCATCAACAGCTAAGGACCTTCCGGGTGTTAAAGGAACACCTATATTACCAAGAGGCCCGCTATCGAGTAATCGAAAAAAAACATACGATGGATTATAATTTAATGTCTCATTTTTAATATCTGGATTTTGCTTTATGTAAGATCTGATGGTCTGAAGGGATAAATTATCAGCTGTGATATATCCATTATCTATCATATATCTGCCTATACTTTTATAAGGATGACCGTTTGAGGCGCTATATCCAACCCTGATTATCTCTCCGCTGGGTAATTTTATCATGCCTGAACCCTGAATTTGTAATATGGATACATCGAGGGAATCTTTTAGCCAGGCAATTTCAAGATTTTTTTCCTCTAAAATCTTACCTTCCGTTATATTTTTTCTCGTGTAATAGGGAACAAGACTATTGCCCTGTATCCTGGCCATAATACGCTGTCCGGAAAATTTAGAGCGGAAAAGCCCCAAATGAATTGTCAATAGATTATCCGGTCTTCGATATATCGGATATTTATACATAGAATCACTCTCAAGACTTCCATCAAAAATTGGTTCAAAATACCCAGTGAAGAGCACCTTTTTACTTCCCCAAAAACCAGCTGCCTTATACAAGTAAAATTTTTCCCTTAAATCTTTATTGAATTGTTGGCTATCTGAACTTTGCTTTAAAATTGATAAAAAAGTCTTTAATGATTTCCTCACATGTTCAGCAGGAAATTCATCAGGACCATAGGTAAAAAGTGTATCATCCTTTAGTCTGTTTAAATATTTCAAATCACTTTCAATAGCCAATGAAAGGGAATCCATATCCATGTCATCATGAAATGTTGGCCAGACATATTTTACCTTTGTAAGGGCATTGGCTGGTTTCTTAACCTCTTTCTTGACTAAAGGGTAGCAACCACCAATAATGAGGAAGATTATTATTGCTGAGAGGTATCTGTGAATCATATACTAAATATTAGATTCAAACCTTTCTCAAATACAAGAAAAAAAGTATTGAATCAAAATTTTAATGTGCTTTGGGTGCATTTATGAGCCCTGCCCTGAAGAGAGTTTTTTGAAATATCGCACAATCTTCCCTACTATTTCTATGCTTAGGATCTGGCTCAAGGGCATAAGATAAAAAGACATCTCCGTGTTCGGCATAGAGTTTTCTTCATGGATAACTCTAAAGCGCCATTCGGCTCAGAGCGACTCGACATGAGCTTTCGACCTGAGCCTTTCGGCAGTGAGCTCAAGGCCGAACTGCTCAAGCCGAAGGGCTCGCCGACATGTCTCAAGGCCGAAGGGCTCGTTGACATGTCTCACGGTCGAGGGGCGACACGACTTGAGCTTGTCGACAAGTCTCTCGGGAGGCTTATGGTCGAGATGCATAGCTGGAGTCAGCTACTGTTAGGTTTCTCAGAAGAGATTCTGGTTAACAGGGCACGTAAAATGTTAAGTAACCAAATACGTTTGTATAAATTAAACATAAAAACTGTGTTAAATTTAACACATTAATATGATAAAAAAGAAATAGCTCCCGTATTGTATATTTTAATTATCATTATCAATTTCAATAAGTTAACCATATAGAATCACTTTTTTAATAATCATTTTAGTAAATGGCACATTATTTGCTTTATACCTAGTAGGTTTTTCAAGTATTTTTATCTACATTAATGTATTATCAAAGTAATTATTATGAATTTCAGACAACGGACAGTTGCAAAGGAGATAAGCTGCACAGGAATAGGGCTTCACTCTGGCAACACAGTGAACCTTACCATAAAACCCGCTCCACCAAATAGCGGAATATCCTTTGAACGTACTGATATATCACCCGGCTGTAGAGTTAATGCCTCTTTTGATAATGTAGTTGATACAAATATGGCCACTACTATTGGTTTTAATGGATATAGCGTATCCACAGTAGAGCATATTATGGCTGCATTTTTCGGAATGGGCATAGATAATGCTTTGGTACAAATTGATGGTGGGGAAATTCCTATTATGGATGGAAGTTCTGCCCCCTTTATATTTCTCCTAAAAAATGCTGGTGTTACCATACAAAATAGCCATAAGAAATTTCTTCTTGTAAAGAAGTCAGTTAAGGTTAAGGATGGCAATCGATCTGTTCAGCTCAATCCTTCAAATGAGCTAAAGATAACGTATAAAATTGACTTTGATCACCCCTTAATCAAAGATCAATCCTACGAGATAACTTTTTCAAAATCTAGTTTTGTTGATGAAATTAGTAGGGCACGAACATTCGGTTTTTTAAGGGATGTTCAGACATTAAGGAACAATGGACTGGCAAAAGGTGGATCATTAGATAATGCAATTGTTGTGGATGACTTCAGAGTTCTCAATGAAGATGGCTTACGGTATAAAAATGAGTTTGTAAGGCATAAACTGCTTGATTTTATAGGTGATTTAGCTATTCTCGGTTGTGTGCCAATTGGCCATTTTGTGGTTGAAAGATCGGGGCATTTTATGAACCAAAAATTGCTCAGGCTTTTTATGGCGCAAGAAAAGTCCTGGGAGGTAGTACGATTTAAGAATAAAGAAGAGTCTAGAAAAAAAAGCATCAAGATACCATCCTTTGGTGCCCTTGATTTAGTCCCCGCCTAAAACAGTAAGTAGTAAACAGTGCGCAGCAAAAAGGCATTTAGTGCTTGCTGCATAGTTCCTGCTATATTTCTAATCTCTAAATTCATCATTCAAAATCAATCCCTTTTATTAAATCTTGCAATCAGTCTCCCTTTTTCCTATGATATTTAATTATCCTTATAAAATTACCTATTCTCATTGCACCAATTATTTGCCATCTGTGATGTGAAATATTTAATTAAGAAATTATGAAATTAAGGAATTGTAGACTCGTTGATTGCTGTAGGTTATTCACTGTAAACTTTAGGTGGCTCTAATTGATACATTCAAACACGTTGGTCCATTCTATGCGCGGTAGACGGCTTTCTTTTGCTTTAGCACTTTTTCTCTTTTTCTCCATTTTCCCAGAAATTTCTTCAGCAAAAGAGGCCCGCTTGTCAGATATAATTGTCACTAACACGCGGGACCATCTACTTAGTTATTTTAACGTGAGAGACTGTTTTACCGAAGAAATGGGCAGGGCCATTACGAATGGTATTTCAACCAAATTTACCTTTATTGTCAAACTATATGAGATTAAAAGCGCGTGGTTTGATCGTAAGATAGCAGACATTAGGTTAACACATACTATAGAATACAACACCCTGAAAAACGAATTTAATCTTATTTTACCTGAACAAAATAACAAAAAGGTGAAAACCAAGGATTTTGACGGAGCGAAAGAATTGATGGCGGATGTGGTGGCTCTAAAGGTTATCAGGCTCGATAAGCTTAAAAAAGGAGCTCATTATCAAATACGAATGAAGGCAGAGCTTGATAAGATTGAACTACCTTTTTATTTAAATTATGTGCTCTTTTTTTTATCCCTATGGGATTTTGAGACAGACTGGTATTCAATTGAGTTCAGGTATTAAGTGTAATGAAAAGACATGTAGAAACTAAAAATGAGGACCTAAAGAGGCGTAAACGAGAAATAATCATCATATGTATTATACTACCCATTATTATCCTCCTTACCTATCTGGGAACAAAAGTCTTTGATCTTGGCGTTGAGTTACCGATTGCCGGCAACATTCTGATCTTTGTCTTAATAAATATCAATGTAATTTTACTGCTTCTTCTGCTCTATTTGACCATGAGAAATCTGGTCAAGCTGGTGTTCGAGAGGAAAAAAAGGGTTATGGGCTCTGGGCTTAGAGCAAAGCTCGTTTTTGCCTTTGTCATACTTTCCCTTTTACCAACTATAATTATCTTTTTTGTTTCAGTGCAATTCATTTCTCTTTCCATTGATTATTGGTTTAATCTTCAGATTGAGCAATCTCTTCAAAAGTCTTTAGAAGTAGGTCAAGATTACTATCAAAGAGTAGAAGATGAGGCATTGGCATTTGGAAATAGTTTAAGTTCCTTAATCACCCATGAAGGATATATGTTGCTATCAAAGGCAGATAAACTAGGGGCGTTTATAGAGGAAAAAAGAAAGGAATATAATCTTGCCGCTATTCAGATATTTTCATCAAAACTGCTTCCGAGGGCAGCTTCTTATGACAGCAGCGTTGATTTAAGACCTTTTAAAAACCTGAGCATTGATGTATTACGCAAAAGTTTCAAGGATTCAACTGATATTAAGGTTATTCAAACATCATTACATGGAGATTTAGTCAGGGGAATTGTGCCCATATTTTCACGAACCGAGACAAAGGCTCAAGTAGGAGCAATTGTAGTTGCTAAATTTATTCCTGGAGTAATTTTGAATAGGCTTGCAACTATTACCAAAGGCTTGGAAGGCTATAAGCAACTAAAAATGCTCAAGAAGCCTATAAAGTTAACACCTTTGATTTTTCTGTCTATTGTGACACTTTTAGTTATCTTTTCTGCCATTTGGTTTGGTTTTTATCTTTCAAAGGGGATTACAGTTCCAATAGAGGAACTTGCTAAAGCTACTGAAAGGATTGCATCTGGCGATTATGGATTTCATATTAATCTGGAATCCAAGGATGAGATGGG
>JGI10211J34971_10001548_pt1 | contig 18924 bp, 9 predicted proteins | sample Etolagsediment_FD_34971 | JGI IMG/M metagenome (IMG submission 34971)
GACAATAGCATCTAATTGATAAATATCTGGAATAGCGGTGGCTGCAAGGTCTCCTGTTAATTCAAAATACAAACTACTTTTACTAAAGTTTGGAGTTGTAGCTTCTTGTTCTCTAGTTACAGTACATCTCTCTTTAGGCCAAGCAGCACTTTGTAAATCTTCAGTGTAGTTTAGAAAGTTAGTAGTGTTTTCAAAAGACCTATCCCATAAAGCATTATTACTATTGTGAACACCATACACTTTTACTGAACCATTACCACTTCCACCAGAAACATCTATGTAAACAACACAGGAAGGATCAAAAGCATCAAGCGTAGCAAAGGATACTGCTTGGTTTGCTGCTTCTAAACATTGATTTATTATTCTACAATTCATTAGTTATACCCCACTGAAACTTGGATGTTAGCATTACCTGAGTTATTTGTTACCTTTACTCGCATAAATGTAAATATGCCTATTGATTTACCTACAACTTGTGTATCCGAGCCTGTTGAAATTAGTTTACTAAACTCCACAACATCTACCCAGCCACTATCAACATCAGCATCTCCTGAATGAAATAGTTTACCTTGAAGAGTAATTGTTAGATCAGGATCATCGTTATTTACAATTTCAACTGTACATAGACCAATTACGGTAGTTTTTGTGCTGACTGTAGCAACACCTCCCGTATTATTTGGTCCAGTATTCTCGTTGTAGATAGTAGCAGCAAGCATTAGGCGTATTTATTGTATCCAATTGTTACTTTTATGTTTTTCTGATCTGTGCCATTAGTTGTTACAGAAGCACTCATATTTGGAAGAATGTCAACGGGAAATCCAGAAACATCATTTGTTCCTGTTGTACTCCAAGAAGCAAGCGCAGCCCAACCACTATCTACAGAATCATCATCAGACTGAATGAGCTTACCATAAACAGTAATGACGGGATTTTCAGTATTGCTTACTCCTGCCGCTACTTCAATTGTACAAGTACCTTTTTGATAGTCACGGCTTGCTGTGCTTACAGAATCACCAACGGCAACATTTCCATTAGTTGTTAAAACAGTTTCTACATACATAATTTTTTTCTCCTTATGGGTAGTAAGTATCTCCTTTTAGGTAGAGAACACCTTCGAGTGAAAGAGTACAAGTTTCTGAGCTTCCAATATTAAAAGCTGCTGTATTAATAACAGGATCTTTAAACATTTCAATAATGGCACATCCAAAATCTCCAGTATCAATAACTGTTCCTGGATTATCATTATCAACTGGAATATCCTTTCCTCCAATTGCCATTGGAGTTTGATTGAATTGTAAAGCTAATTCCTTATATCTGGGTGATCCTAAGAAGTGGATTCTTCCATGTAACTGAAAAAAGCTATCATTATTACCACTGACCTTGAAACGACCAACTCCATTAAATATGAACTTGTCAAAGTCATTTGGATTATCCGTGCTTTCCAGATCTCGGAAAAAAGGATATTTGAGTACTGAGTTTTTTCTAAAAGTTAAAAAGAACCCTGGAGTAAACTCGTAGGGAGCTTGTTGTGTTGTTGGAGCGTTTAAACCAATAACTCTTGCTAGGTTTACATATGGAAAACATTCTGTGTATAAATTTACAGTAGATCCTGTCCGTAGAAGAGATTGAGTTTGTGGCTGTGCTGGACTAATAGTTTCAACAGCCTCGTCAAAGTTTGCATAATCATTAATATTCAGAGAGAAAGTGTTTTCAACTCTAAGACCTAATACAGGAATGTTCTCAGCTTTTACAGAACCTTGTGCTTGACTAAATAAAGACTGTCTTATCCAAGAGTTTTCATAAGGAGTACCACCAGATTCTCTAGTAAAGAATAAGTCAGTGATAATGTTGGTACTATCGCTTACATAGTTATCCAGATAAGATGGATTTGTTTGTGTATCTTTTTGAGAAACTGCTCGATAAGAAAGATAACCACTAGGGCTTATCTCACTGTACAGAGTAGGAGAAGTCAAAAAAGGATTAAATCGTATTGATGATGATACATCAACCAAAAGAGAGCTACCATCTACAGCACCCACAAAACAAGTTGGATTATCCGCATCAGTATCAAACCTAAGTCTGCGTATGCTTACTAGATTTTCTTCATAATCTTCAAGATGGATATTTGTAGAAGATAAAGAACTGGCTTGAAAGTCCACTGCTGAAAATGTAGTAGAGCTTACAGAATTTGCTTTTAAATTAGTAAGATCTAGATTATCCCCTGTTTGTATATCAAGAATATTTTGAGCAGTTACTAAAGATTTACTTTTCCATCCTGCTGATTCAGTAATTAAAAAATGATCATCAGAAGTTGGAATAGGAACATTCTCTGACTCACCCCAAGCAGTAATAGAATCGTCTCCAATAGTCCAAAGAATATTAGCCGTATATAAAGCATCTAGAAAGGTTCTATTTAGAACTCTAGCATCTAGAGAATACCCAGAAGGAAACTTTACTTTTGTAAAGTCAAGAAACTGCTGAGTAGGATTAACAGTTATAGTAACTAATTCATTTGTACTGGGAGTATTCTTAGTAAAAACTACATCCCCATCAGCATCAAAAGTCCAAGGATAAATAGAATCATCTTGTGGAATGTTTCGTCCACCAAGATTTACAGTAACACCTTTTGCTTGAGGTGGTGAACTAAACGCAGCAGTACCAAAACTACTAACAGAATATTGTCTTCTATTAGCAGATCTTACTGTTTTAAGCTGAGGTTCAATAGGTTCAAAAGCCATTAGAATATTTGAAATTGAAAGTCAACATCAGTCAAGGTTGCGCCAGTAGGATCTTGAAAAATGCTTACTGTGAAACTATCTGTAGTTCTTGCTGTAATTCCTATAGTATAGTTACCATTAGGTTGAGTGTAGAGAGAGGGGATAATGATGTAAGTAGAGCCAGGAGCAAGAACATCAGTATCCAAATCAACTTTAAAAACACCAGTACCAAGATCAGCCACAGCAGAAACTCCAAACTCATCTGATAAGGCTGGAGTAGTTGCCGTACCTGTTACAGTGCCCCAACCTTTCATTGTGTTGTTTGCTACAATTTTACCACTACCACTAAGAGCTAGAGGAACACGGGCAGTACTAAACTCACTAGGAAGTGAGTCACCATAGTTATGAAGAATAGGATCAAAAGTATTTTCTACTCTAAATACTTCTTCAGAATCTACTTCAAAGATAATTTCTGCTCCTTTAAGGTAAAAGGGGTTATTATTTAGTACTTGAAATCTTGTATTATCTTGTCCATCATCCTGAATAAGAAAACCACCAATAACCGTGCTAAGATCAACATTTTCAATAGTAGCTGAAACAGCACTAACACTTGTAGCAGAAACACTATTAGCAAGAATATCGTTCACATCTAGGTCTGAGTTATTACCAATTCCTAGAATATCTTTAGTTTGAGCAGGACTTCTTGGTTGCCATACACCATCTTGTGATACAAGAAAGAAATCATCTTCTTCTCCTTCTCCTGGACTAGGAACAGTGCCTGTATTACTGAATAACTCTTCTGCTTCTAAGAAATCATCGTAACCTTCTTGCTCAATAAAGAGAATCTTTTTGAATGAATTGGTTAGATCATTAGCATTTAGAGGTTCGTTAGTGAAGGTTTTATAAACATTGTCTCTGTCTGTTGATCTGGAGATACGCAGAGTTAGTCCATTAGCAGGAGGAGAGGTAAATACAACAGAGGTAGGATTACTCTCTGAATCAACATCCCAAGGATAAGTTAGATCATTTTTTAGCTTTTGCTGATCATTGATGAATACTTGAACATCCCCAGGAAGTAAAACCTCAAAGGGTGGATTAAACAAGAATGTATCATTTGATCCATTTGTTACATATTCAATTTTAGTCTTAAACTCTACCATAAAAGTACATCTCCTCTACTTATAAAATTCCTAGTCTGCTGATGCCAAGTTATAGACGGCTTTCCACATTCTAAAGGCTTTATCTCTTCCTGATATCTTCTGACCATAGTTGAGAAGCTCATCGAAAGGCTTCTTGCTTAGTTTAGAAGGCTTTCCAAAGATGTCCAATCCAACCTTTTGAGCACCCATTTTTGCAAGATCTCCAGCAGCGACAGCAGGTGGAACAGCAACATCAGTAAAAGCTCTTACAGCAGCAGCTCCTGTAATAGTATCTGTTAGATATCCATACTTTCCTCTGTATTGTTGCTCGTACCAATCAGTAGGATCATTAATCTGAGAAATGTTCATAGCTACATCTGCTGGTAATCCTACACCTCCAGTAAAGAAATCTAAAAGTGTACCATAGAAAACTTTGTACCAGTTTGATCTAACCTTGTATCGTTTTGATGGTTCTTTACCCTGCATCTTTTGTAAGTTAGCGTCAACCAGTCCACCGAAACCTCCAAAGTTTTCTAAGTCTTTTTTGTAATCTTCCTCATTGTAGACAATATGTTGCATTGTATTTAGAAGACTGTTCATTATAAGCATAGTAGCCCCGACTCCAAATCCGTTTGCTAAGTCGCCCATATTAATACCACCCATGAAAGTTCTTTGAATAACAGGGGCAATAGACTTATGATACATAGCCATTCCAAAAGACTTAAACTGAGTAATTATATTTAAGAAAGAGTTACTTACATACAGAGGTAAATCACCCGCATCTGGCCTTACAATATTCTGACCAATCCAGTTGTATAATCCAGATCTAAGCTTTTCTCTTGTTTGTGGGCTAAATCTAGGATCATTCATCACAGCTCCAAGATCAATATGCCTTACTCCTTTTTGCGTGGAGAGATACTCAGGATTATCTTTGATGATTTCTTTGATTTGTTTAGCCATAGAAATAACATCTTCTGGGTTTAATCCAATCTGGGCAGCGATCTTTCTATCTATGATTTTGTGTGCTATTTCATCCAACATACCTGGACTAGCAGCAGGATCTATATCAAGATCAATAATCCTATTCAACATTTTGCCAAGCATAGAGTTGAAAACTATCTTCTGACTAAAAGAGGTGACTGCGTTTAGTGCTGGTCCTACAGTAAGGTTACGACCCTTTACATATAGGTTGTTAAGCCACTCAGGACTTTTTTCACTTACTGCGTCAGATAGTTTATCAAATCCAGGAATTACAGAGAGCACAGGAGCCAGATTTCCATCAGCAGCGGCTGTTGCCATTCTTTCAGTAGCATTTTCAGCTTCTTGTGTAGTCTTTTCTAACAAGCCAGCAGCACCAAATTCTGCTTTGCGCCTTGCTGGATTAAACAGAGGGTTTTCAGAGTCAAAGATTATAGATTTTCTGTTAGATCCAGTATTTCTATACAATGCCCCCTCGGTCCCAACCCCAGCAGCATAAACAAAGTCCATATAAGCATCCTGTCTTTTTTCTAACTCAATAATCTTTTTTTGTATTTTTTGTTTTTCATTAGGAAAGTATGTCTTTTTAAGTTGCTTTTTTAGATCTTTTATGTCTTTTTCGTAGTTTCTAATCTCTACATTTCCATCAAAGAATCTTTTGATTACAGGAGCTTTTTTTAGTAAACTATCTAAGTTTCTTAAACCGACCATGCCTAGTTCGGCAAGAGCAGTAACACCAAATCCAGCAGCTTTCATAGCAGTTGCTGCTTTTTGAAATAGTCTAACAAATCTACTAACATTAGAGGGGAGACTAGAATCTGTTCGACCTGTTACGACAGTTTTCATATAAGCAAGCATTTTTCTTGCTTCTTTTGTATCTGAAATAAACCCGTCTTTGTATAGCTCATCAATCTGGTTGTCAAAGAACTCAAAAGCTTCTGTAATACTAGTAAACTTAAAGGGCTTACCATTTTCATCAACAACCTTTCCAGCAGCTAGACTATCGTTTATTTCACTTAGAATATCTTGCTCAACTCTTGTATCAATAGTATCCTTGGATACTTTTTCTAGTTCATCTAAAGTATCGGCTCTGGTGACATCATCAAGAGTAAAGTTTTCCATTCTAGTGCCCTCAGAGTTTAGCTTGCTTCCAATATCCTGATTATTTTTTAATCGGTTATACTCTTGAGAACCCTTTAAGTTATCTCTAGTGTTTGCTGTATGTCTCTTTTGCCTATCCAGGTTAATACTGACTTTAGAGTCTTTGTCTGGAAATAACTCATTTAGTACATCTTCAATAACTTGATTTCTGTCAGTAATATTTGGGAAAGATCTTTGAAGTTCAGAAAGAGACAAATGCTTTTCTAAAAAGGTTTTCATCTGCTTTCTGCTAAAAGTCCCTACATTAGTTATAATTGCTCTACCTTCACTTTTAATCTTACTATAAACTACCTGTCCTAAAGCTTGTCTAACTAGAGGAGCAGTTATTGGTTTAAATACTTGTCCCTGAACGGTTGTTCCTACAGATAAACTATCTCCAATAATTCTCTGTACCTCACCATTAGCAAAGATAAACTCAATATCACGGAAAGAGTCAGCATCAATAGCATTCATAAAGAAAGTAGATCTTAGACTCTTTCTAAGAGGATGATCCTCTGGTAGTTGATTTCTTAGCTCCTTTTTTACTCTTTCCAAGTCTGCTAAGTAGTCGAGCATTGTTTTAGTATCTTCTAGAGATACATCTGCCATACCTTCCATTCTCAGTCTTTCAAATTCCCCAGCTACGATATTATCTGCTGCTTCCTTAATAGTAGAAGAAAAACCTTTCAAAGAGTCAATATCCATACCAAGTATAGCAGAAGCAAGCTCATAATCTTCTGTTATCATAGCCCTTACAGCCCTTTCTAGCTCTGGTCTTTCAACATTGAAAATACCATTTTCATTAAGAAGTTGAGTCATAGTAATTTCTATACGATCAAGAACTTCTCGTTCAATTATATTGTTTAGAACCTTTTGTCGCTCATCAAACTCAGCTTCGGTCAATCCAAGCTTTTTAGCTGCTATTTTTCTTTTTGTTCTAACATCATCTAGAGTTTGATTCATTTGAGCTAAAACTCTAGCACGATATTTTACAACGCCTTGAGCCACAGCAGCATGGGTTGAGTCTGCGCTTCGACTTCTGATAACTCCATTATCATGAACAAACAGTTCAGAGCCAAAGATAATCTGCCCAAGCTTTCTAATAAAAGGCACCTGATTAGCATTAGCTCTACCTCTAGCACTTCTAAAGGAGTTTAAAGCTCTTCTAATCTTGCCATGACCAGGATCAGTAACATCATGACCCCAAGCTCTAGCCCAATCTGATAAAAGTGATGGTTGATCAGCATTAAATACTCTATCTACTGCGGCTTTAGTAAAGTCTTTTCTAAAAGCAGCTCCTTTATTTAAAAGCCTCTTGAACAACTCCCAACCACCTACGAAAGGTTTTGCAATAAGGTCAAAGAATCCTCCAATATTTATGAAGCCCGCATTTGGATTTCCCTTTCTCCTTCTAAGTATTTTTAGTCTTTCTACATTTAGTCCTCTTTCAACAGCATCATCTGGAAGAACATCATCAGCATTGAGCTTTTCCTTACCATATCCAGCGTCGTTTAGTCTTTTAGATAACTCTTCAAAGTCCTTTGTTTCATTTTTGAAAAACATTTCTAGACCCTTACGAATTTCAGGATCTCCAGTGAGATTTTCAAGCATGACTCCAAAAGTACCATCTAATCCAGCAAACTCACTCTTAAGGAAATTAAGCACTTTCTCATGATCAGCATCAAACGCCTGTCTAGTTTGTACACTATTACTGAACTCTAAAAATGTACGATCAGCATCCTTTGTTATTTGTGGTATTCTTTCTTCTAAAAGATAAAGTTTTAGTATCTGTAGATCTTCAGGAACAATGTCTAAGTTATCAATAAAGCGAACTAACCCTTCTGCTGTTTTTAAAGACAAGGGCATTAGAGTTACCATTCTAATAAACTCACTATCATACTTACTAGGGGCTCTCATATAAGATAAAGGGTCTACAGCATCTGGGTAAGAGTAAAGTATTTCTAGCTTGTTGATGTCAACTGAAAACTGAGGGAAGGGCTCTTCAAATCCAGCAAGAAGATTAAACTGATTGATCATCTTAGCTATAGCAACTCTTTCTGGAGTTGGTCCTTCTTCCGAAACAGCACCCAGACGATTATAAATATCTAAAAGCTTGTTATTAAGCTCTTCAACATTAGCTGCTATGAAAGAAGCAACCTCTGTAGGTTTTTGATTCAAGCTTAATGACAACCAAGCTTTAGCCTGAGCGTCAAAGAACATCTCGTAATCTTCAAACAGATCCTCTAACTCTTTTAGAATAGGTTTTGTATCAGCATCAAACTGCTCAATGCCTTCCTTGTTATATCTTTTGATCCGCTGGTCAATAAGCTCTCGTTCTGCTTTAAGACTATTTATTCTTTCCTTAGCTAGACTTCTGATGCCCTCATCTTCGATACCTTTTAGAGAACGCTCTAATCCTATAATCTCCTTATTTATATTCTTAAATCTTTGTCTGTCTGTAGCTACAACACTATCAACTAGATTTAGATTCTTCTTTACTAGCTCAACCCAACCTTTCCAGGCAACATGAGTATGACTTGGAAGTAGAATATCCTCAAGTCTTTTAGGTAGTCCAGTTGGTCCAGGTGCCCCAAGAAGCTTTTCCATATCTTTTGGAGTAAGCTCTTCACCAACTTTCTTTTTTTCATTTACATAATCTTCTACTTCTAGAACAAGCTTGTTAAGCATGGTCATAGTTCTAGAGTCAGCCATTTCTAGCTGGATCCTATTCTCTCTTAGAGCATCTGCTAGAGAAACACCTTTTTGTGAAAGTTGTTCAGCTAATCTTGTTTGTAAAGCATCAAGATCTTTCTTGCTCATACGATTTAAACCAACAAGAAAGTCTGGGGTTTGATTGGCAGTTCTACCTAACCAAGTATTTAGATCTCTAGATGAGATATGACCGAAGGTTTGTGTCATAACCTCTAAGGGCATAACTCTAGAGCGACCAGTTAGTTTGCTGTAGTAAATATCTCTAAGAGCTTTAGGAGCCTGAATATTACCAGAAATACTTATAAGCTTTGCATATTGAGTATAAATATTATATCTGAGCGTTCCTGGATTGATTCCAAAAACATCAAACAGGTTTGAGTGTAAGCTATTCTTATCTTGTAAAGCTTCCCTTAGATTAACCTGTATATCTACTGCTTCTGCCTTGCTCAGAGCATCTACCATAGAAGTAACTAGCTCCATAGTGTCTGCTTCGTTTAGATCTAAGAGATCAATATCGTCTGGAATCAGTGATTTACCTGTCATAAACTCAAGTAGATCATTTGTAGTTTGAATCCAATCAAGCAACGAGATTGGACTATACTCTGTCTCAGCACCCAATAAGGGATTATCAGGACCGTCTAAAGTTTCTTTTACCCAATCTGCCCCTTTTCTCTTAGCTCTTTTTTCAGCTTCAGTTTTAAATACTCTACGCTCTTTAGGGGTAAAGTAATCTAAAATATCAAAACCTTCTTCTCCTGTAGCAGCTCTTCTTCTTTGATCTTCTAAAAGTCCTCGAACATCATAATCTACTTCAGTACCCTCAGCGGTAATATCAATAAGCTTACTTAAAGACTCATCAGCAGCCTTTGTTCCAATATCAGAAGCAAATCTTTCAAAAGCGTTAATAAGAGAGCTTTCCTTTGATTCAGAAACCTTGGCTTGTTCCTCATTTTGTATAGAACGCTTGATGCCACTAATCTTCTCTCTTAGTCTGGTAAGGTTTCCAGTAATAAGATTTAGAATGTCTGGAAGATCTTCTGGATCTATAGGTAGTCCAGCATGAAACTTATTCCACTTTTGTACATCAGTTCTTTCAAAAGCTCTGAACTGCTCGTTTTGTTCTCTAAGGTGTGTAAATAGCTCTATTTGTAGATTTTTAAGATCATCAACAGACCTGATTCCTAAATCTCTAGCATTCTTACGATTTAGAATATTACGAATGTTCTTTTGTGCAACTTTTAGTTTTTCATAAGTTTGCTTTTTAAACTCTTCACTAATTTCAGGGTTGGCTAGTATCTTTTGATTATATGCTACTTCTTTAATATGAGGGGTTAGGTCTCGATCAATAGCATTTACATCTTCATAAAGGCTCAGTAACTCTCTTTTAGTTTGAACAGCTAGAGACAAACGATCAGCATTTATGTCGTTTCTTCTCAGTTTGTAAAAGTATGTTTCTAGTTTCTCACTATCAAGGGCAGTCATATTACGAACTGGCCTGTTTTGAGTGAAGTCAAACATATCTTCTGCTTCAAGTGAGTAAACCTCACTGAGCATTAGTCTTACATCATCTACACTGTTAAGACCTTTGATTAGATCAAATCGTAAAATCTTACTTTCTACTGAGTTTTTTGGGAAGGTGTGTCCTCTAGCAATCTTTACTAATATCGAACGAAGTGATTCCTTTGATAAGTTGAATGGAGCTTGATCAGATACTCCAAGCACAAATCTCATCGCTCTACTATTTGATTGCCATTTGAGTCTTTTTGCTTGAACCGCAAGGAAAGATTCTTCAGCAATCTTTCTAAATTTGGCTACGGTTTCTTTTGGTACATCTAGCTCACCAGTAAATACTCTATAGTTCAAATCTAGAACCAATAGACCCATCATTTCTACAGATCTTATTGTTCCAAAACCCTCTGCTGTAATTAAATCTAAATCTAATCCAGGAAGTTTAGTATCAAATAATGCCCTTAGCTCTGGATCAGCCATTACTCTACGCATGGTTTCTCTTAAAAGAGCAGGTGATTCCAGATGGTTTCCCAAGATCGGAGGTACTTTATCACCACTCATGAACTCATTGAACCTGTCTAAGGTATTTTTAGTTTGTTCAACAGCAGCACCTACCTCTAGCTCTGGATTGTCTCGTAGAAGTCTGAGTATAGCTAAAGATCTTATACCTAGAGTATAGTCAGAAAGCATCATATCAAAAACCCTATAAGCCTGAAATCCAGGACCAAGGTTTTCAACAACTTCAGGAAGCTCAGGTCTTGTAAGTTTTTGTTTGACTTTCTTTACCTTTTTCTTCTCTTCTTCCTTATCTCTAGGAAGATTGGTTACTTCATCTGTATCTCCTACTCTATCTTGTCTACGAGGAAGCTCTCTTTCAAGCCTAGCTTCAAGTCTATCCATGTTAGAGAACAAGATAGATCTTCCAGACTCTACATCATCTAAGGATAAGAATAGAGACTGGCCTCTAACAGAAACTTTACCATCAGTAATTTTGTAATTGTTTGTAAACTCTAGTAAACCTTTAACTGTTGTATCCCCTATAAGACCTGTTGCTACTAGGTTTCTATATTGAATAGGTGTTAATCCAATTTGATCAATAGCGGCTCTTAGAGCTTTACTCTTATCTGTATAAGTGCTTAGTTGAAGAAGTCTAATAGCATTGTAATGATCTCTGGTAATACCTAGAGAAGCACCATATTTTGTAATCAGACTTCTATTTTGTGGAATGTTTCCATTAGAGTCTGAGTTTAGAATATTATAAATAGTATTTAATGCTGGACGAGTAATACCTAGTTGTTTTGCGGCAGCCTCTGTATCATAACGATCTCGTTTTAGTCTTCCATCGACACCTTTTCCTCTAGGAAGTTGGGCAGTATGAAACTTACCTTTGTGGTTATAAAACTCTTTATAATCAATACCTTGTCTGTCTAGTAATCCTTTGAATATAATAAGTCTTTGAAGTTCTGCTTCTCCAATTTCATGAGAATCTATATTCTCACCAATCTCTCGGCCACCTTCAGTAAAGCCATCATTAATTGCTTCTACAATAAACTTCTTTATTTCAGGATCGGTTACAGCCGCAAGAATAACCCTCTTATCATTTACATTAGAAATAAACAGATCATTAATGTTTAGATCTCCTTCAATTACAGCTTCAAGCGTTTCTCTAGCCTGAGTTCGGTATTTATCTTTTATGTCTAGATCTTGTTTAATCTCTTGTATAAATTTCTTTGATGGAAAAGGAAATCCACCATACACTTCTGTAGTAGCAGGTCTTTGATTTAGAGCTTCATCCCTCATTCTTAAGCCATCAGCAAAAAGATTAATAGCACGATCTGCTCTTCTAGCTTCAAGCAGCTCTTTTCCTGTTCCTGTAGCCAAATCTGCTGCTGCTCCAAAACCTGCTCCAACTAAACCACCTCTAAGTATATCCTCAGTTGTCAACTCTTCTCTTGCTGGATCAGCATACTCAGAATAAAGGTGCATATAAAGAGCACCCTCTGCGCCCCCAATTGCCCCATCAATAGCCCATCGAGTAGCTATTTTTTTAGCTGCTGAACCTTTTACTAAGCTTTGAACACCTTGAGCAACTATCTTTCCTTCAGCCGCACCAATAGCCGTTCCAATTGGATCAGAAGCTAAACCTAAACCAATGTCTGTAAGGAATAATAAAGGATTACCGATTACAGGAAGTGATGTTCTGTTTTCTTCATACTCCTGTCGTCTTAGTTGCATTGTAAGTTTATCAACCGCACCCATGTAAATCGCATTAGCCTCTTGAAAGCTTTTAGAGTTTAAAAACATATCTGTAAGCTGTGGATTATTTAGCTCTTTGATATACTCGTAAACGGTTTCATCTTCGGCAGCATTAAACTCTGGATCTGCTGGGAAAGATCTTTGATATTGATCAGCTCCCTTAATCCAGTTTAGAAGCATTTCAGGAGTTGACCCATACTCCAAGTTTTCATACCAAGTATCTAGAGCTATTTCTCCATAAGTGGGACTTTGTTCTTCTATCTCTCCAACCTTTTCTACTTTAAGGAATGGATAAACAGCTCTTTCTTCTTCTGCTTTAGTAGAAACAGGAAGTAACTTGAACTCTCCTAAAGCTTTTGCTTGCTTGTAAAGACGCTTTTGTCTTAGCTCTTTTTGTTTTCTTCCACCAATAGTAAGATAAGGGCTTTCAGTTAAAGTGCCTAAAAGCAACTCTTCAAAATCTTCCCTTGATGTAAAAGTACTTGGATACTTTCCTAGAGAGTCTAGAGTAGCTTCATCAATATATCCAGCATCAAAGAACCCTTTAGCATAATCTTTATCAGTCACAAGCCTATAAGCGTGATCTACAAACTGATATGGAGTTGATTTAGATAGATCGTTTTTATCTCCACTTTGATATGGGACAACTTTTCTACTAACTGGGTATCCAGCCTCAATCCTTTCTTCCTCTACTTCATTTAATCTAGAATAAGTATCAACGATAGTATCAGCAAACTCAGTAATAGGATAGGTTTTAGGATTAAGACTTCCAAAGTTTACATTTAGACTTGTTCCATTTTTAAGTTGATATTTCAAACCTCTATTAGAACCATCTCTTACAAACCTATCCCAATCTCTAGTCTGTTTGTCTTTCTCTTCTAGCTTGGAAAGATCTCTATACATACTTTCAGACACTGCTTCCTCACCATAAGGAATAGTGAAAGTTTTATCCTTTAAAGTTTGTGCTGCATCTCCAAGAGTTTCAGCAATAAGTTTGCTCCAGATTTCACTCATAGTTATTCTTCACTGTTGTATTTTTTATAGGCTTTATATAATACCTGTCCGAATCTTCCAAATCTCATGTAGAAATAATTAGGCTCTAATCCCTTAGGCCAATCTTCATAATACCTGGATAGTTCTTCGTATAGTTGTTCTTCAGTAACAACCTGTTTAACTTTTGGATTTATTTGTGGTCCAACCTTTGCCCAAATATCGTACACACTAGCTTTCTGTTGTTGTTGTACTTTTTCTCCTAAGTCTTGTAAAGTAAATAAGAAAGGCTTTTTATTTGAATAGTTTAGAATCTGACCATCTTCATCCTGGAATCCATAGTTATCACCTTCAACAGGAATAATAGCAAAATCCTCTCCAGCAAAGTTAAAGTTATCAGTATCTAAACTAAACTCAGAAAAAGCTTTCATCATTGATTCTTCACTAACAAAAGCTTTAGCAGCAGTCTCTCCATACCTAGCTACAAGCTGAGTATAAAGAGTATCATCTGTAAACTCCTCTTCAAGATCTCTTCTATACTCTTGTCTTTGCCTGATCTCAAACTGTGGATCAAAAACATTTAGACCAACTGTTCCTTTTTTATCAATAGAGTACAAGAACTGCTCAACTCTAGCTGGGTTTGTAAAGTCAGCTTCTTCACCTAGCTGCATTCCTGGTGTTTGAGCTTTTATACTTTCAGCAATATACTTTGCTAATCCAGTAAGCTCCTTTTCACTCATAGGTGGTCTTTCAGTTACTCCTTGTGGGAAGGTAATGTATTCTGATATAGCTTTAGTTATTAGAGATTTTGTTGGTTGAGTTACAGACTCAGCGTTATATACAAGATCTACAAGAGCAGTATATGTTTTTGGAGTAAAAGTTTCCCTATTCTTTCTAAGACCTTCTAATACCTTGGGAAACTCTTCCATTCCCTGTTCTACTAAACGAGTTTTAGCATTTGCTCTTAACTCTTCAAGATGAGCCTTGTAAACTTGTCTCTGACCAACGCTAGATTGCTGTCTGAGAGATTCCATAAAGGACCAACCAGTCTTTCCTACATCTTCTAAAGAAGCTTCAATTGATTTAAAATAAGTTTGTACAGGAGTTCCCCCAATCATAGCTTCTGTATCAATCAACATTTTAAAGTTTTTAGTCTCTTCACTGGAGAAGAATCCACCCTGCTCATATATTTGTTCAAATTTGTAGCGTTTGGTAAAGTCATCACCAGCCATCCGAGTAGCTTCTAAAGTAGAATAACCCTCTGAAAGATATTTGGATCTAGCTGCTGAGTAGGCACTTGTAAGAAGTGCTTTAGTTTCATTACTTAATCCATCAGCGGTTTTCTCATCAGTACCATCAATTAGAAGAGCAAGATCTCTTGTTCCACCATAAGTAATTGTGCCCTCATCACTATCACTTTCTTTCCAAATTGGAAGTCTTTCAGGATTAAAGCCATAGTCTTCTTCTTTTGCTTCAGCCTCAGCCTTCTCTAATCTCTTAGCTTGATATTGAGCAACCTTACCAGTAAATATAGTAGTGTGAGCTTCTGTTCCTAGAATATTAGAATCAATAGCAACTTGACCAGTTTCTCGAACTGCTTTGTAGATATCCGAGTTAGGATTCACAAAAACATCTAAAGCGTTATATTCTTTATCAGCTTGAACCAGAATCCTTAATAGCCCAGGATCAGAACTAACCAAAACAGTGTTTGAGAACATAGGACTCACATTGTATTTAGAAGAACTTGAAGGTTTCATTTCGTTCAGGTTCTTTAAGATTTGAACATGATTCCAAAAAGTACTAGCGGTTGATTCCTGGGGATCAGTAATATAAGCATTTAAAGCAGATCTAGTCCCGTTCTCAACTAATTCTCTAGTTAAAGAGTTATCAGCAGCCTCTAAGTTTGTTATTTGAAAAGCAATCTTTGATGCAAGTTGTGAGTTTGGTCCTAAAGGCTCTGTACCCATTGAGTTTATTACAGTAGTAAACTCAGATACATGATCTTGCTCTTTCATATCAGTGCTATTTTTCAGAGCAACTCTATAAGTGTTTTTTTGAATCTGCTCTAGAAGACGAAAGTATACATCCTCATCAATGATACTTCCATCTGCATCTCTAAGAAGCTTGTTTAGATCTCTAACTACACTCTCTCTAATTTGTCCGATGGTTAATGCTTGAGGAGTTCCTTGATTAGCTGCGAAAAGATCTGTCATAGTATCAATTCTTGCTTCTAAATCAGCTAAAGGAATTCTGATATTTGCTAGTTTTTCAGTTGAAAGAGCAGCAGCCTCAGCTTTTAATCTGTTCTTTTCTCTAATTGCTTGATTCTCATTTATTGCTCTTAGCTTGAACAAGCTTGCTTTACCATTAGTAGTATTAGATAGAGTATCTGTTCCTGATTGAACTCCATTGATAATCGTCATAACTAATGCTGCATTTTCAGAAGCAACATCTTTCTCTAACATACCAAGAAATAAATCAGTTGGATCTGCTCCTAATCCTCCATCGGAACCACCAAATTGATATAGATCATCATAAATCTGTTGAAAGTCTTCTAGAGTATCAAGCCACTTGTACTGCTTTAGAGCAGATCTCATAATTGCTGGATTCTGGTAAGCATCTCTAAAGAAAGATACAGGATCATCAAGGTAATCTTCAGGAATATACCTAGCAAGTCCTTCTTCAGTAATCTCACCAGTCTCCATTTTATTTAAAAATACTTCAGTCAACTCTAACCACTTATCACCAATATCTCCATTAGAACTTTCATCAATGAGACTTGACTCTAAATCAAAATCAAAAACAAGAGATTGGATCTTTTTCTCAGTTGATGTTATATAATCATTAATAGCAAACTGGTTAGAGTCTTTTCTGTATTGCTGATTGTATGTATCTAGAATAGTTCTTGACTTACTGAGAAATCCTTCTTGAGCGTCAATACTATCAGGAAGAGTAGCATAAACTGTATCATAGATTCTACGAAACTCAGTCTCATACATATCAGGATCTCTGAAGAAAGTAGGGTTATTCTTCATTCGACCATAAGCACCTGCAAATTCTTGATCTAGAAGTCTTAGTGATTCTAAACCTTGTACTTTATTCAGACCTCTTTGAAAGTAAGGATCATCAATGAGATCAATTTCCTCACTGAGTCGCATCCTTTTAAATTCATCTTGTAGAGATTTGTTTCTCTCTTCAAAAGTTTCACCACTGATGTTGAATCCAGCTTGCAGCCCCGCTAATTCTCCAGCCTTTTCAGCAGCTTGTCTACCTTGTTGGATCATAGGTTTTGCAACAGCAGATCCAAACTGTAAAGCTTGATTAGCAAATTGTCTTAAATTATCATATCTAGAAGCTTGTATCTTGCCTTTTTCTAGTTCAGCAGAAACTTCTCCTTCAAATAAACCTCTACCTGGATCAGATGTAATCGGATCTAGTCCAGGTAAAGAAAAGCTAAGACTATCTAATATTTTTCCCATTGTAAATTAAAGTAGTTCTGGAGGTGGTGTTCCTGCACCAGCATAAAAGTCAGTTGGATTTCCAGCTACGGGTTGTGATCCTGGGAATCCAACTGCTCCATAGTAACTCATTACAGAATTCATAGCGTCGCTTGCAATACCCATAGCAATATCACCATTAGAAGGGTTCTGAGCAGCTAGTTGAGAGATTTTTACATTACTAGCATAATACTTCTGAACCTGATCTTCGCGCATGTTAATTCTTTTCTGAGCGTTTGCTGATTTTAGTCTTTCCTTGTATTCAAGCTCATTCTTTCTCATAGCTTGTTGAAGAAGTCTAAAAGTTGTTCCTGATAAAGTTTCACCTTTAGCAGCTTGAAAAGTTGTTCTATTCTTTAGAGCTTGTCTTTCTACTTGGTTTAGAGTATCGTTTAGAGCTAGATTTTCTAAGCCCATTCTATTTTTAAATAAAGCATTTCTTTGCTTTTGTAAGTTTACCTCTGCTTTTATTGCTTTTTTGATTGCCTTTCTTTGTTTCTTTGCAGCGTTGATTCTACTAATAGCAGCAATAGCAAAAGCAGCAATAGCTAATGGACCCATAACAGCAGCAGCAGCGGTTCCAGCAGCAGCCATAGAAGTTAAACCAACCATTGATTGAAGAACTGCTGCTCTATTTCCTACTTCTTGAGGATTTCCAGGAGTAGTTTGTGGAGATGAGACAAGTCTTAGATTACTAATACTCTTGGACATATCTTGAATTTTGAACTGCTGTCCAATACTTGTCTGAGCAGTAGTTAGTTTTGCCTGATTACCAAAGGGTGTTTGAGCTTCAGGAAGCCTTGAACCTATTCCTAGTCCTCTCAGTCTTTGTAGCTTTTTGTCTTCTATTCTTTCATCAATGTAACTAATTCCTAGTTTACTCTTAGGAATATACATTGAAAATTTATTATCAAACATTGATAATCGTCTATTTACATCGTACATTAGTCTTCCTCTAAACAGTTAGGATTGAACTGGCAAAAGAATATAAACTTTTCCTCTGCTGGTGAAATGATGTAATCTTCATCAAAGAATAAGAACCCAAGACTCTTCAACCAGTTCTTATGAAGCTTATTATCATCCCAAATGTAATTGAAAAGAACATCATACTCTTTAAACCAGTGATTTATGACATTCTTAGAGATTTCATGTAAAGCTTTTTTATGCTTGTAAACCTCAGGAGTACCGACAGCCCAAATCAAACCAGATCTAGCACACTCACCGTTCTCAGTTCTATCTGAGACACCAAATATCATACAAGGTATTTGCTTATGGGTGACTACAAAAAGGTCATCTGTTTGTTCTATACTATATTCAAGACCATCTTTAACTGATGTATCAAACAAAGCTTCTAATTCTTTCCTGTCAATCTCTCTAAGGTTATTTGATAAATAATCTAAATCAGATTCTAAGTATTCTCTTATTTGAATATCAGGGTATCGTCTGGTCATTTCATCTAAATTTATGAGGCTTGTTAACATACTTTGGCTTAGAGTCCGTAAAATCTTCGGTTTCTTTCTCGCTTGCGCTTTTGCTCTTTTTCGATTGTTTCAATATCTTCCGCAACAGTTTCTTCAAAGACTTCCTCTTCTTCTTCAATAATCTCTAGCTCCTCAACCTCATCAAAATCAAACTCAAAATCATCATCGAATTCTTGTGTCATTGGAATTACCTCCTCTATTTCTAAAATTCCTTTTTGAATAAAGTTTTAAAGAGTGTTACGGTTTCGTAACATAATGTTACGGTTTTGTAACATAAAAGAAGCCCCGAAAAGGCTAAACAGGCTCAGATCAGGGCTTCAATAGGATAAAGGTGTATCTAATATATATAGGTAGCTAGGGAACAATTTCTCATCTTATTTGCGGAAATATTGAGAAAGAAGGTTAGTGAGAACAACAGGAGGAACAGCATTTCCTATTTGAGAAATTCGTGAAGTGGAGTTCCCTTTTAAGGTAAACGACTTAGGGAATCCCTGGATAGGTAGAT
>JGI10211J34971_10001550_pt1 | contig 18909 bp, 17 predicted proteins | sample Etolagsediment_FD_34971 | JGI IMG/M metagenome (IMG submission 34971)
TAAACAAAATATTATATCACAAGCTGGTACTTATGCAATAAGTCAGGCAAATGCTGCACAACAAAATGTATTAAGACTATTACAATAGTATTAATATTTAAACTAGTTGATAAGAAACTCAAGAAGGAAAATCTTCTTGAGTTTTTTTATGGTATAATAAGTGAATAATGATAGGATATTACAATGGAAGAACAACTTGAAAGTTTAAGCAATACTTTACTTGCTATATATGAAAAAAATTTGAATTTTTTAAAAGAACATTTTGTTGATATATATCAAGAAGTAGAGTCATTATCAAATGATTTAGAACAAGGTTTAAAAGAAGAGAAGTACACATTAGAATATATTGATGGCTATTTTGATATATTAAATCATAGTAACAATGGTATGTATTATTTTAGTAATAGTTATATTGATGCTGATGAAAGAAAAGAGTATATAGATTTTTCGACGAAGGGTTCTTTAGATCTTTTAAGAAGATCAAGAGATACTAATAAACTTGTTACAAATGAATTATACAAAGAAGTAATGCCAATAATTGACTACATAAATAATCATGTTGATTTGGAAAAAATTGAATTTGAAAAAATTTATAAAATGGTATTTATTGGAACAGGTTTAGGGTTGCATATTCATGAAATTGAAAAAAAACTAACACCATATACTACACTTATTATAGAACCAGAACTTGAAATTTTTAGATTGTCTTTATTTACAATGGATTATACTATATTTAATGAGGGAAATAGACAGCTATTTCTTTCAGTAGGTAATGATGAGATAGAAAGAAGATCTGTGATTAATAATTTTGCACATCATCATGAGTATATGAATTATAGTATAAAACATTATAGTTTTATTAAGTCACATGATTATATAAAAGAGGAATTAAAAGATTATTTTGGGGCAAATAGTCCGATAGGGTTTCCTTATAAGGCAATTATTGTAACAATGGCAAGAACGATTAAATTTTTACTAGAGAAGGAGAGGTTTTTAGCTTTTGACTTGACACAAAAGTATAAGGTCTTAAAAGGAAAAAAAGTTTTATTAGTTAGTGCAGGACCCTCTTTAGATGGATACATCGATTGGATACAAGAACATCAAGATAAGTTTATAATTGTTTGTGTTGATGTAATTTTAAAAAAACTGGAAAAAAACAATATAAAGCCAGATATAGTAGTATCTATTGATCCTCTAGATAAGTGTGCTGAGTTTTTTAAAATTGAAGATAATGATTTTTTAAAGGATAGTGCGATTATATTGCATTCGCAACAAACACCAAAATTGATGGAGCTTATTAAGGATCAAAGATATTATTTTTCACAAGCACTACAAATTGCATCAGAGTTAGGTTATTATGGTTCTACTCCAAATGTTGGAACTTTTGGATTTAAAATGATATCATTTTTAGGAGCAGATGAAATATATCTTATAGGAAATGATGCTGCATTTGATCAAGAAACTGGTTCAAGATATGCTGAGGGTAGTTCTCATACTTTAGAAGATATAATGGAAGAAGAGGACGATAATAGTTTTATTACAGAAGAGGATGTGGTTGAAACTAAAGGAAACTTAAGAGCATTAATTAAATCAAATAAAGGTTTACTTACATTTAAAGCAGATTTTGAAAAAGAAAAATACTTATTAAGTGAACTATTTTCAATAAAAGCATACAATATGTCAGATGGTGCATATATGGAAGGTTTTATCCCTATTACAAGAAAAGAGATGGATAGACTTGTTGATCAATTACCATCAGAAAATAAAAATATTATAAATGATTTAGATCGTGTATCTATGGTAATTGACAAATTAAATTATGAAAGCAGTATTAAAAAGTTTAATGCTGTTATTGCAAAGGTTAAAAAGTATAATAAGATAAGCTTTAAAAGTAAGCATGAGTTTTTAGATGCTAAATTAGAATTAACGGCATGGATATTGAAAGAAAATAATACTTTTAAGGAAAATATTTTTGCTTCAATTTTTTTAAAATATATAGCTTTATCTGATATATATGTAAATTTTATTTTAAATATTAAGCAAAAAGACTTACATTCCCCAGTAATAATTAACCAAATAAGTCATATTTGGGCAGATGGTATCATCTCAGTATTTAAAGATATTAAAAAAGCTGTAAAGGCTACGGAAAGTATGAGTTTAAAATAGAGTTACAAAATATTTTTCTAGTATTCTTTTTAAATTTTTTTTTGTATGAATAATATTGTGAGGCTTTATAAATGTAGGATTCATTGTTTTATTTGAATCTATTAGTACACTAAAACAAGGTTTATTAAAAACATTACATTCTATAAATACAGATGAATTAATACCTAAAATTATTTTTCCATAAAATATAAGTTCTTGAATATTAGATTCTATTACAAAAATATTTAAGTGGGAATACTTTCGTAGTAATATATTAAATTTATTTTTATGTTCTCTAGGATGAAGTTTTAAAAAAATAGGTATTGAAAGATTCATGGAAGAAACTTGGGATAAAATATGCTCTAACATATCATATTCTGTAAAACCATATTTTATACCATATAATTCATAGATATATTCTGTTAAAATTACTAAATATTTATGTTTATATTTTTTAATTAAAGGATTGATAGCTTCAGGTGGATTTTCTTTATATAATTTTTGTAAAAATTGTATATAAATATTTTTTTTATATTGTAATCTTGTATTCAAAATTGGATTATTGGATAAAAATTTTTTTTGAAAAACCCATATTTCATCAGGCAAGTGTTCAATAGTGATTTTTCCATTAATCATAAATCTCATTTCAAAGTTTGTAATATTGTCAACTATAGATATAGTTTGTTTAACCTTTGATTTTTTTGCATCTTTGATTATATTCATTTCATAGCTTGCATCTAATCCAGATGTTCCTGTTATTATAATATCAGATGGTATAAAAGTTAAGTTTGTATCTTTAGTTGAACAATACTCAGGTACATGCTCTTTGCATATAGCTACAGCACTATTTTGTGCATAAACAATAATTTTTGCAAAATTTTGTTTATAAAGAGAAATATACGCAATAATCATATTTGCACTTGCAGCATCATTTGCAAATAATAATAATCGTTTATTCTTCATTTTCTTTAAGCCATCTATGATAATAATTATCTAAAAACTCTTTGAGTTTTTGAGGATTATAAAATTTTATTCCTCTATAGAATGTAGAAGGTATGGCTCCCATATTCCTTTTAAAACTTGCAATGTATAGTTCTTTATCAGAAGCTACATCATCAATCCCACTCGTTTTACTGAAACAAGATGGTTGACCAAACTGAATAAGCTTATGATGAGATTTTTTAAAGTTAGTAATTGCATTCCATAAAATATAATGAGATAATGGAGGTTTAGATTCTATATTTTTCGAAACAGAACTAGCATATGTAGCATATTGGTTGTAGTGAAAAAATAAGCCAAAACTAATATATTCTTTATTATTTTGTATGTAAATTAGAGTAGCTAAACCTTTTTGAATTAAGTCATATTGTGCATGAAATAAGCTGATATCTCTTGCATTTTCTTGTGCAACACTTTTATGTAATTGCCAAAATGTTTCCATGATATCCCACTGTGGATTATCTTTATTCATTATATGTAATGAGTGTGTAGTATTTTTTTTATATTTGTTTATAAGTGATTTGAAGCTTTTTGATAAGTTTGACCAAAGTTGTTCTTCTTCTAGAGTTAAATCAATAGTAAGATTAAGACTATTTGTTTCTAGAAAGTTATATCTTTTTAAATGGTTATATTGATTATTTATATTGAATTCTAAATTTGAATCAGTAAACATCTTAACATTTGTAATATTATTTTGTTTTATTAGCTGTTCAAGATATTCAAATATGATTTTTTCACTCTTTATATTGATTGATAAAGGTATTGGAGTATATCCTCTAGACAAAGTAATACTTTTTTGGTTATTAATGACTTCTATAGGAACAAAGCAAATTCCTATAATGATATCATTTTTCTTAGCAATGAAACTTAAATCTTTTTCTATATTACAATATGAATAAAGATAGTTTATAAAATCTCGATGATAGTGTATGGAATGGGGATGTTTATCTAAAAAACTGTTCCAATAATCTAAAAAGTGATTATCTTCTTTATGTATAAATTCAATATTATTCATGATGGGTTACCATATGACTTTATTTATAATAGTATTTAAAGAGTTAATTATTTTATGATTTCTCATTACTTTTTAACTCTTTTATATTATTTGCTACTTTTACATAAGCTTTAATTACATCATTAATATCAGCCATTGTTAAAGGACTTCTTGTAAAATCGTGGGAAAATAATTCTTTATAGTGAAGTTCTTCAACATTAGGACACAATCCTTTATCGTAAGATATTTTATCCTTAAAGCCAAATCCTACTTTATTATAAGCAAGCTTTTTTTGAAATATTGATAATAGATACAAAGGTTTTACATAACCACATCCTATAGGAACACCTTCATCTTCTCTCTTTTCTACAGGCATAAGTTCTGCTTTAACAGCTTCTATAAATCTATCTCTAGATATACCAGCTTTTTTTTCATCAAATCTAAAAGCTTGAATATAATATGAGTGAGTTCTATTATTTAAAGTAGTAGTTTTTATGAAATCAAATTTAGTAAGAGCTTCATCATAAAGTTTTGCATAGGATTGTCGTACTCTAATCTCATCATCTAGTTTTTTTAACTGTTCTATACCTATGGCCGCTTGTATTTCAGTAAGTCTAAAATTAAAGCCTAGCATATTTACTAAATCAGTTTCCCCTTTTTTATCTACAATAGATTCAGCATGATTTCGAATTAGTTGCATTTTATTAGCAAGAGTATCATTATTTGTACATATCATCCCACCTTCACCAGTGTGGATATGTTTATGGTAATTTAAACTAAATACACCTATATCTGCTATTGTTCCTGCATAATTGTTATTGTACATAGCACTAGGACATTGTGCAGCATCTTCTATTACATAGATATTATGTTCTTTTGCTATATCTATAATCTCTTGTAAATTTGAGGGACAACCAAATATATGTACTACAATTATTGCTTTGGTATCTTTTGTAATAGATTTTTTTAAATACTCGATATCAAATCCATAACTATTTTTTTCTAAATCACAAAATACAGGAGTAGCATTGTAAAATAATGGTGCAGTTGCAGATATAGACATAGAGTAAGGTGATACAATCACTTCATCTCCAAGTCCAACTCCACATGCACCTAAGGCTGTAATAAGCCCTGATGTGTTTGAGTTAACAGATATAGAGTGTTTGACTTGAAATTTTTCACTCCATTTTTGTTCAAATTCTTGAATCTTTTCTCCTCCGTAAAAATCATCACACCAAGCACCTAAAAATTTAGATAAAGTTCCCTCTTGTAATACTTTAGTAACTGCATCTATCTCTTGTGTATCCATAGTATTGTACCGTGGGAATAACTTTGTTCGTACTTTTGTTCCTCCATTGATTGCTAAAATTGCCATCTAGTTATCCTTTAGAATAGTTTCAAAAAAAGTTTGATTTGCTAATTCATCTTTGTATGATGAGATATTTTTTTTATTTTTAGAGAGTATATTAAAAATCTTTTTATATCCTTCTAACATAAGAAGTTTTGTTTTAACTTTTTTTATTGTAGGGGTATGTGCACTTATTTTGTATTGATTAAAATTTTCATCTGGTACGATGTCGTAGTATTCAATAGCACTTTTTGAATTGATATATTTGACAATTTTCTTTTCAAAATAAATATTTTGTTCAATAGTATTATAAAGTGTATGGTCAAGTCCTAAAAAGTATAAAGGGATGATTTGTTTTTTGTATTGTATTTTGATAAATATATCATAAGTAAGATCACTTCTATCAAATCCAGTTGTTTGGGATAAAATTTTTGATGAAATTATAGTAGGATTTTCAAATAAAAAGTTTATCATATCAATCATATGTGAGCCATTGTTTTTAAGCCCTTTACAATAGTTAATAACAATCTTTTGTACAAAACCAAAAGTATTTTTACTAATTTGCTTTTTGAGCTTTGTAATATTTTTATCAAATCTTCGAAGATAATTTACAACTATTTTTTCTTGAAGATTTATAGGTATATTTTGATATTCATTTTTTTGTGTAAAAAGTGGTTTTTCTATAAAAAATAATTTGATAGTATCGTTTATAGAAAAACTATTTAATATATCAAAGTGTGTATTTGTAGGCGTTGCTATTACTACTACATCAATATCTTTTTTATTTAATAGAGTTTTATAATCTTTATTGAACTCTACTTTTGGAAAAAATCTTTGAACATTTTTGAAATGTGTATTATCAATATCAATAACATATTTAAGATTAAAATGTTTTTTGTGTAAATACAAAGCTTTTATATGTGATAGTGCTTTTGAATTATCTATAATGTCATCATCATATAATAATCCAATATTTCCTATCCCTATAAGTGCTACATTAAACATTTAGTTTAATCCTTTTCTATGGGTATTTTGATTCATACTAACTAATTTTGGATTTTTTTTCGCGAAATCTATAATGTCAATGAGTGAAAAGTCTAAATTATCAAAGTTTTTTACTACATTTTCTATCACTTTAAAATCTTCTTGTGTATCTAATGTGACTGATAAAGTTGGCATAAAGTGTTTGTCAGATGCTTCTATGGTAAAAACATTATATTTTCCACTAGTATAAAGGTAGGGAGTCACATGTTCTTTATCCTGATATTCAAGCTCTCTATGGAAGGATACACTCTGTAAAGTATCTAAAGAATAAACTTGTACAGCCATTCCTAAAGGATAACCTTCTTTTAAACAATTTGAAACATAATCATAATTGTGCTCTTGATAAAACTTCACAGCATTATCAATAAGTATAGGATCAATTAATGGACAATCTCCTGTAAGTTCTACAATAATATCACTTTGGAATTGTTCATGTGTTTGTAAAACTCTTTCATAAACATTGTCTTCACTTCCTCTAAAGAAGTTAATATTATGTTCTTGACACCAGTTTACAATAGGCTCATCTTCCTTATTGATAGTTGTTGCTACAATAATATCGTCTATTGTTTGTGCTTGTTTTACTCTGTGTATCATTAGTTCTAAATTTTTTACTCCATTGATAGGCTTTAAAACTTTGCCTGGAAGTCTAGAGGATGTCATTCTAGCTTCAATAGATACATTTGTTTTCATAGTATTACTTTTTTAGAAGATACATTTGATCAACAAGTTCCTCTTGATTAAGATAAGGAAGTTTTTGTTCTTTTTCTAGTTGAAGATCTTTGTGCTTATCAAGGTATAATTTACAAAAATCAGTTTTCCACATAATATTTTTTTGACCATGATATTCTAAGTCTGTATATGTAGGCGCATAATATTCTAGTCCCCAAATATATTTATTTGATACTCTATATATTTCGTTTGTAGCTTTTTCAATATTTTCTGGAGATATATGGATAAGCACTCCATGGGTAAAAACAAGATCAAAAAAATTATCTTTAAATGGAATATCAAGGGCATCACCTTTGATGATATTGAGATTGTCGGTTCTATGCTTTGCATAGTTTATAGCTCTATCTTGTATCTCTATTCCATAAAGATTTGTGAAACCTTGTGATTGCAAGTGTAATAGTTGATTTCCTATATTTGTACCAACTTCAAGTATCTTTGCATCCTTTGGAATATCCTTTAAAAATATATCATTGAGTTGATCTTTTGTTTTACCAAATCTTTCGTTGTAAAACTCATTTAACTCTTTTGGATCATAGACATTTCTTTCTAAATATCCTTCTCCAAATTGCTCTTCCCATGTTTTTCTTTGATGAGTGATTTGCATATTACCACCTTTGTAAATATTTACAATTATATTAAACTTTTCTTAATATTAGTTTAATCTGTCTCCCAGTTTATAATCTTTTTTTGCCGGTTTACCTAATACTTCGTGAAAATATTTGGGATGTAAGCCATAGCTTGGTCTTACACTTTTTATATTTTCTTCTGTGAAAATTTCCCCTTTTTTAATATCTTTTGATATATAAAGACTTCTTGCAAATTGTCTAGAGCATTTCTTTTTTTCATTCATACTGTAATCAACACAACCAAGAAGTTTCTCAGTATCTCTAATAGCTTGTATCATAGTAGAAAACTCTTCTTTATCTAGTGAAAAAGCAGCATCTGCACCACCTATTGATTTATCAAGAATAAAATGTTTTTCAACTACCTTGGCACCGAGTGTTACTGCAACTATTGGGGCAGTATTCCCTAGTGTGTGGTCTGAGAAACCACTTGTTACACTAAAAGTTTGCGCTAAGTTTGGAATAGTAAGTAGGTTCGCATCTTCAAGAGGTGCTGGATAACTACTTGTACATTTGAGTAAAATGATATTTTCATTGCCAACTTTTCTACAAATATCAACAGCATCTTGTATCTCATCAATTGTGGCAATACCAGTACTTATAATTATAGGTTTTCCTTTTGATGCAGTATATCGAATGAGTTCATAGTCTGTTATTTCAAATGAGGCTATTTTGTATGCAGATGGATTAAATTGCTCTAAAAAATCTACAGCAGTTTTATCAAAAGGTGAAGAAAAAATATCTATACCAATCTCTCTTGCGTATACAAAAAGTTCCTCATGCCACTCCCAAGGTAAGTAAGCTTCTTTATATAAATCATAAAGTTTTTTATTATCCCAAAGAGTCCCACCTTTAATGATAAAATCTTCATTATCACAATTTAGGGTAAGAGTATCTGCTGTATATGTTTGGAGTTTAATAGCATTTGCCCCTATCTCTTTTGCAGCTTTTATTGTCTCTTTTGCAATTTCAATTTTTCCTCCATGGTTAGCACTCAGTTCTGCTATGATAAAAGTACCATCTTTTTCTAAATCAAAATTACCGATTTTCATTTTCCAACTCCATACATATCACTTTTTTATTATTGATTATCTTACTACTAAATGGTTTAAATCCTATTGATATATAAAGGTCATATGCTTTTTTATTGGATTCAAATACTTCTGATAGAACGATATTTACTTTTAAAACTTCAAATGAATAATTTAATATAGTAGTTAATAATACTTTTCCTACATTGTGAGTATTTGGATTTTTATAAAGCCCTATCTCTAGACTCTCTTTTGTAATATTACAAAAGTCTATAACTCCTAAATAGTGTTCTTTTTCTTTAACTACAAAATATTGTTTATCTTTAGAGTTTTTTAGAGTATCAATAAATTGTAAATGTTCTTTTAGAGGTATTGTTTGTGTATTATACATCCACTTTTTTATGTGAGGATTATTTCTCCATGATAATACCATTACTTTCTCTGTAAATGTTAAATCTTTAAAATTAACTAACTCTATTGTGTCCATATATTATGATAAAATTTCTCCATGAACTTCTACAAAATCTTGATATGCTTTAATATATCGTTGTTCTTCCTTAGGATCCATCCAAGGGACTGGCATCCACTTATTATATTCATAGTGAGTTACACCCTCTAGTTTTCCCCACTCTTCAAAACTATCAGGAAACTTTATTCCAAATTCTTTAACAAATTCATATAAATCCGTACCAGGGAGAGGTCTAAAAAAAGTTGTACTAAGCCTAAAGTCTTTATGTTTTTGTCGTACTTTTTTAACATACTCTAATGTTTGATACAAATCATCAGCAGTTTCAGTAGGTGCACCAAAAATACATCCTGAAGTTAAAGGTATATTAGCTTTATAAAGTTTATCCGCGGTATCTAAAAAAAGATCTAAATGTCCCAATCCTTTTAAATAAATTTCTTCTGCAATTCTTTTACTTCCACTCTCTAGACCAACAGTGAGATGATCCATTTTCAATGTCTCATTATTAATTTCGATAAGATCATCAACATCATAATTTTTAAGTTCTTTTGCTCTTGCATCTGCTATCCAAGATGTACCAGGAAACTCATTAGCAATAAATTGAACAAGCTCTTTAACTCGTGCTTTTCTTGTAAATAAAGTTGCATCAAAAAAAGCAATTTGTTTAAATTGAGTCAATTCATAAAGTTCTTTCAAATCTTTTTTTACAAGCTCTATGGGTCTTTCTACCCATTTTTTCGTTTCGGGCGTAGCACAAAATGTACATTTTGCAGGGCATCCATATTGTGATACATATATGACCCTTTTTGTTGCAGGATTTATATAGTTATCTATATTTATTTTATGATATGGTATAGCACCCCATTGGATATCTTTATATTTTTTTGGGGTATCAAGAAAGCTAATTTTTTCAAGTTCAAAATGTTTTGGTTTTGTATAAACACCAGGAATAAGTTTTGTTATTTTACCATTTTGTAAAAACTCAAGAATTACTTCACCAAAAGAACTTTCGGCATACCCTGCAATCACACAATCTACAATATTTGATTTAATAGTTTGCATAGGTAATGCAGTTGGATGAGGTCCTCCCGCTATAGTAAAAATATTAGGATTTGTTTTTTTTACTTTTGTTAAAAGATCAAAGCCACATTTTGTCTGGTATCCAGTAAACATAGATACTCCAACTATATGAGCTTTTTGTAATAATTTATCTAAACAAGATGGGTCGTCTACTCTTTCATCAAAGATATCATAATGAACATTTTCCATATTCTCAATAGAGGAAGCAATTGCGAGTATTCCAAGCGGTACATAATGAAAGTCTTTTTCTGGTTCCATTTTTGGCATAATTAAAATAATATTTAACATAGAAATACCCTTGTGTATATTTTATAAGAATTTATAATGCATTATAGTACAACATACTAAAACAATTATAAAATAAAATTCCTATTTATCCCCTAAAAGATTTAATAAGATACTTTGCTTTTACTTTAAATCTCACAGCATTAAAATTATCCATTATAAGGTATTTTGTATTTTTTAAGAATTTATACATCTCTTTTTGGTTGTCTGCTGTTTTGATAGCTAAAAAAGGAACTTTCATAAAATAAAGTTCATTTGCAGTGACGCTTGGAGTGATAATTCCAAAGTCACTTTTTCTCATGAATTTTGCAATCTTATTTGAATTTATATGTAAACTAATCCATGGTTTCTTTTTACAATAATTTTTTAATAAATGCAAATTTTTATTTGATGAGGTGGTTACTAAATTTACTTTAATATGATTAAACTTACTCAATATTTTTAAAATAGGAATATTTAATTGAGCTGTATCTGCTCCACCCATAGCTATGAAAATATTGATGACAAAAGAGTTACTTTGTAATTGTTGCTTCCTTTTCTTTTTTTCTTGAATAAATTCATCTCTTAAAAGTGTATACTGACTTCCACATCTCAATTCACATTTTTTAGGTACGAGATGTTTGTAGTTTTTACTATTTGCATAAATATTATGATTTAGTAATATATCACAATAGTGTTTTTCATAAGTATCGTCAAAAGATAAAATCTTAAGTTTTGGATTATGTTTTTTGAGTTGTTTTTCATATTTATAGTCTATACCATAATGGTCAATTATAAGCATATTGATTGAGAGTTTTTTTATAACTATATTAAGTTCTTGAATACTATTTGATTGGAGTATTTTTATTGGATAACCAGCTTTCTGAATTTTATCATTACTATTTCCTGATAAGTTTTGAGTAGCAAAAATTATTGTCTCTTTTTTATATTGTTTCGCTAAAACTAAATCTCTCATAATGTGACCTGTACCAATAGTTGAAGAGGAATCAGCTCGTATTAAAATATTCATTCTATCTCATTAGTTTCTTGTAATGCTTTATATAAATATTCTAATCTTGTCCAGTCTTCAAAAGTATCTAAATCTTGTACAAGATGTCTTGGAAGGATAATAGGAATACTATCTTTACCAAACATTATTTCATCTGATTGCGAAGTGAGTTTTGTCCAATAAAATTGCCCAGCATCTTGATATGCTTCTTCTAAGTCTTGACTTCTTGTATAATAAAATTCTGGATAAAACATTTCACATCGTCCATTTTCATCTATCTTAAAAGTTCTTTGAATTGGAAATGGCATACTTGTAGCACTAAAAGCATTTATTGCATCACTTTTTTGTATCCTGTTGTATCCTTCTATTAAATATTTTGGTTGTAGTAAAGGTGCTGTTGCATAGATAGTACAACAGTAGTCATATTTTTCATTTCTTTCATTTAAATATTTTAGTGTATGATTTATAACATCACTTGTTCCAGTAAAATCATCACTTAATTTTTCAGGTCTTAAAAATGGAACTTCTGCTCCATATTGTTTTGCGATGTCAGCAATCTCTTCATCATCAGTAGAGACAATGACTTTATCAAATAGTTGCGAGTTTAAAGCTACTTGAATAGAATATGCTATTAAAGGTTTTCCAAAAAAATCTTTTATATTTTTTCTTGGAATTCTTTTACTCCCACCTCTTGCTGGTATAATTGCTACACACTTAGGCATTTAAAACATCCAATAATGTGGAGATTACATATGCTTGTTCTTCATCACTTAAAAGTGGATACATTGGAAGAGAGAAACATTCTTCATAATAAGTATCCATAATAGGAGTTATCTCATTTCCATATCCTAGTGATTGATAATATGGTTGTTTGTTTATGGGCATATAGTGTAGTTGCAGTCCTATATCTTTATCGCGTATTTTTAAAAACATTTCCTCTTTTGTAATAGGTATTTTTGTGAAATCTACTTGCACTACATACAGATGATAAGAAGATTTTCGTTGATTACATATATATAGAGGCTTCACAATAGTATTTTTAAATGCACTGTCATATTTTTGAGCTATTGTAATTCTTCGTGTGATAAATTCATCAAGTCTTTTTAGTTGAGATAATCCTAAAGCACATTGAATATCAGTGATACGATAGTTATATCCTAATTCTTTCATCTCATATTCCCATGGTTTCATATCTGAAGTTTTTACCATTCCATGAGCTCTTAAAGTTAAAAGTTTATTATAAAGATTTTCATCATTTGTTGTGATCGCACCACCTTCCCCTGTAGTGATATGTTTTACTGGGTGAAAAGAAAATATCCCTATATCACTATTGGTACAACTTCCAGCTTTTATACCACCATAAGTTGCTCCAATTGCATGGGCATTATCTTCTAGGATTTTTATATTATAAGTTTTTTGAAGATGATGTAGTTTTTCTTGATTGAGCATATTCCCAGAAAAAGAAACACCATAAATTGCTTTAATTGTAGAGTCTTTTTGAAGTTCTTTTTCACATAAATCTAAATCTATATTTCCATCAGGTGTTATATCTACAAAAATAGGTTTTGCATCTGCATAAAGAATACTATTTGCTGTTGCTAAAAAAGAGTTTGGGGTCGTAAGTACCTTATCATTTTCACTTAGTAAAACAAGAGATGCTAAGTGCAAAGCAGCTGTTCCATTTGCCACGGCAATACAATATTTTGCATCACAATAAAAAGCTAAGGCTTCTTCAAACTCTTGAACTTTGGGTCCAGTTGTTAAAAAATCAGATTGTAAAGTTTCAACAACACTTTTGATATCTTCTTCATTTATGAATTGTTTACCATAAGGTATGAAATTCATCTTTAATAACCTTTTGCCATCTCTAATAATTCTTCATTTGTTAACCACTGAGTATTATTCCCAGAGTTGTACTCAAAACCTTGATTAACTGGCTTCCCAATCTCTCCAAGTTCATTTTTTTTATAATCAAAGTTATTGGTAAAAGTGATAGTTGGTTTTATAACAAAGTGGTCATCAAATTCTAACGTAAGGTGACTATCATCAGCAGGACACATTATCTCATGAAGTTTTTCACCTGGTCGTATTCCTATAGTTTCATGAGGGAGATTAGGTGCTAACGCTTTTGCCATATCTACTATTTTCATAGAGGCTATCTTAGGGATAAATATCTCACCACCTTGCATTCGATGAAAATTTTTCAGTACAAAATTCACACCATCTTCAAGAGTTATAAAAAATCGTGTCATCTTCTCATCTGTAATAGGAAGTTTTTCAACACCCTCTTTAATAAGTTTTCTAAAAAATGGTACAACACTTCCACGACTTCCTACAACATTTCCATATCGTACAACAGCAAAAGAGGTGTTTTGTTCACCTACAAGATTATTTGCTGCTACAAAGAGTTTATCTGATGCAAGTTTTGTTGCACCATACAAGTTCACTGGATTTGCAGCTTTATCAGTTGAGAGTGCAATGACTTTTTCTACATGATTTTCTAGTGCAGCATCTATAACATTTTGTGCACCATTGATATTTGTTTTAATACATTCCATAGGGTTATATTCTGCTATTGGAACATGCTTTAAAGCTGCGGCATGGATGATAAAGTTCACATTCTTAGTTGCTTTTTTTAATCTATCAGCATCTCTTACATCCCCTATAAAGTATCGCATGCAAGGGTTTGTATACTCTTGAGCCATCTCATATTGTTTGAGTTCATCTCTACTATAGATGATAATTTTATTTGGTTTATATTTTTGAAGTAAAATCTCTGTATATTTTTTACCAAAACTTCCTGTTCCACCTGTGATAAGTATATTTTTCCCATTAAACATTGTTTCAACCTAAAAATTATTTTAGATTATTTTAGCATAATTATATTGTAAGTATATTAATTACAATTTTAATGATAGTGAAGTTATAACTATTAACGAACATTATGTTAAAATAACCAAAATATTTTATAAATAAAAAAAGGGATAAATATGTTGAAACAAACATTATTATTAGCATCTTCTGTAGCACTTTTAAGTGGAGCTACTACTATGTGTTTTAAAAAGAACCATTTAGACCCAAGTACTATAGAAACAGTTGTACTTGATGGAGGTGCTTGTGGTGGTAAACTTACTGTTGAAGATATGCAAAGAGATGGATACAGCGTATCAGATATCAAGATATCAAGTGGTGAAACAGGATTAGATTATATCTATATCTTTAAAAAAGGTGAGCCTCTTTCAACTGTTACTACAGATGGGAAGATGATACTCTCTAAAGAAGATTTACGAGCTAAGATGCAAGAGTTAAGAGAAGAAGATGAAGCAAAAGAAAAAGAGAAAATAAGAGTTGGAAATGTAGTAAGAGGAAAAGAAATTTATACATCAAAATGTGCAAAGTGCCACGGTGATAAAGCTGAAAAAAGTGCATATAACATTGCTAGACCACTTAATACACTTAGCTTTGAAGCTATCGAAATGGCAATAACAGAATATGATATAGGAACAAGAAAAGGACCTTATGTTTTTTTAATGAAACCTTACGCATCTGGTCTTGCAGAAGAAAAGCTAGAAGCAGTCTCTGCTTATATTCAAACATTAAAATAAAATGAAGAGGAATTTATCATCCTCTTTCGTACTTTTTTCTTTATAATATCAAATTATATACAATTATCACTATTTTGTTGTTAAGTTTGCTCTTAGTGATTAAGAAAAACTTGATGATTTTTTCGTATCAACTATATTCTCTAGTATTAAGTTATTTTATTACAGACAATAAAAAAGGCTGGGATAACCCAACCTTTTAAATTTCAACTATGAAGTTTGATTAGAATTTATATTCTAAAGAAACAGAAGCTGCATCTGTTTTTGATTTTACTTTACTAGTTGAAGTCTCTTGGTATTCTAATTCTGCTATTGAGTAATGTGCACCAATATTAAAGTTTTTAGACATTTTATAATCTGCTTGGATTAAAAATTCACTTAAGTCAGCATTGTATGCTGTTGTTTTAGCAAGGTCTAAGTAAGAATCATAGTCACCCATAACATATGAAGCATCTAAAGTTAATTTACCAACTGGTACAGTAACCCCAATGATAAATGCTTCTGCATTATCTAAATCATCAATAGATAGTGTTTCAGAACCAAAATCCATAACTGAGTCAGTATCATTTGTTAAGTCAAGACCAGCTCCACCTTGTTTAGAATCAGTCATACCCATACCAACATAAGGAGTAGCTACACCTAAATCTGCAGATACCATTAATTGAATCATCTCTGCGTCATCATTTAAAGCATTATAACCTGCCGCTGCATTTTCAAGATTATAATCTGCAGTACCATATTTTAAACCAACATTTACAATATCAAATTTAGCATCAGCCATAACTACTAAAGAATCTGCATCTAATTGATTATTTGGTGTTGTTGCTGTAGCAGTAATACCTGCTAAGTTTGCATACCAAACTTGAAGATTAACTGGTCCAACAGATCCAATTGCAGCAACAGCTGAGATTTGTGTATTTTCTAAATCAACATTTCCAAGACCTAATGCATTATTGTCATTTGAAGTAGCATCTGCATTAGAACCTGTAAAGTGTGCAGCAGCTAAAGTAACAGGACCAGCAGCAACAAGTGCTTTAACACCATTTGCTCTTTCATCATCAAACCATGGTGCACCAATACCTTGTTTACCAACCATTGCAGTTACAGGACCATTAGCATATTGGAAGTATAATTTTGTAACAGTGAATGCATCATCATTGATTTGTTCATCTGCTGCGTTTACTCCTGTATCAGCTTGAGCACCCATAATAGCAGTAAAATTATCATTTACAGGAACTTTTGCAGTCATATCCCAATCTATATCCCAGTCATTTAGAGTTGTATCATTCGCATTTGTAGTTCCATCATTAGTTTTAGAATAATCATATTCTACTTCCATTTTACCAGAGATAGATACACCTTTGATAGCTTCTTCTAAACCACCTGCAGATGCAGTTGTACTTAATCCAGCAACTGCTAATGCAGCTACAAGTGACATTTTAATTGTGTTTTTCATTTTTTTCCTTTTTTGTCTTAAATTTCGAAATTTAACAATTGCGTGGCATATACGAGAATATAGTCCTATCACAATGTTATGAAGCAATTTTACTTTACTACACTTAAAGTTTACTTAAAGAATAATAAATATAGTTACAATACAATTACATTAAGGAAACTTTAATAATTTGTATAATGATTATATAGTGTTAAGCCTTTTATCAAATTTATTTATTTCTAATGGGTTTGAAAACAAATAGTAATTAAATATTACTATTTGTTTACTATTCAGCGCAAAAGCCTATCTTTAGTATAGTTTTTATATAATCCGATTTATAAACAACAGATTTTGATTAAGGTAAATGATGACAAAATACATATTTGTAACAGGTGGAGTTTTAAGTAGTTTAGGTAAAGGAATTACAAGTGCAAGTATTGCTGCACTTTTAAAACAAAGTGGATTTGATGTAAGTATGTTGAAGATTGATCCATACTTAAATGTTGACCCAGGTACAATGAGTCCCTTAGAACATGGAGAAGTATTTGTAACAGCTGATGGTGCAGAAACTGACCTTGATCTTGGACATTATGAAAGATTTATCGATAAAACTTTAGGAAAGATGAACAACTTTACTACCGGGCAAGTATATAGTAGTGTTATCCAAAAAGAGAGAGAAGGTGGATATTTAGGTCAAACTATTCAGGTTATTCCACATATTGTAGATGAGATTAAAAGAAGAATTTATGCTGCAGGAAAAGGGCATGATTTTCTTATAGTAGAGCTTGGTGGAACAGTTGGCGATATTGAAGGGTTACCATTTATGGAAGCTGTTCGAGAAGTAAGACATGAAAATCCAAAAACTACAACGATGAATATCCATGTAACACTTGTACCATATATAGCAGCAGCAGGTGAATTAAAAACAAAACCAACACAACACTCAGTTCAAGAGTTAAGAAGAATTGGTATCATGCCACATATGCTTGTATGTAGAACAGAGCAGAAACTTCCTCTTGATTTAAAAAGAAAGTTAGCATATAGTTGTGATGTTGATGAAGATGCAGTTGTCGAAGCAGGTGATGCAAAAACTATTTATCAAGTACCTATGAACTTCTTAAAAGAAGATATCTTAAAACCTATAGCAAAACATTTTGAACTAGCCGAACTAAAACCAGATATGGAAAAATGGGATAGTCTAGTAAAACATATCATTGCGCCAAAAGATGAGATAAATATTGCATTTGTAGGAAAATACCTAGAACTAAAAGAATCATATAAGTCATTAATAGAAGCATTGACTCATAGTGGAGCACATCTAAATGCAAAAATAAACATAAACTGGTGTGACAGTGAAAAAATAGAACAAGAGGGTGCAGAAAAAATTATTGGTGATAGTAGTTGTGTTCTTGTTGCAGGTGGATTTGGAGAGCGTGGTGTTGAGGGAAAATTCAAGCTATCCAATATGCAAGAGAAAATAAACTTCCATATTTAGGTATCTGTTTAGGTATGCAACTTTCTATTATAGAGTATCTTAGAAATGTAGTTGGTATAAAAGAAGCTACAAGTGTAGAGTTTGATAAAGATGCAAAAGAACCAGCAATTTATCTTATAGAACAATTTTTAGATACTACAGGTGATACGCAACTTAGAACACACCAATCACCAATGGGAGGAACACTAAGACTAGGGGAATATCCTTTTGAAACAAAAAAAGGAAGTCATCTAGAAGCTGCATATGGAACTGGAATCTCTAATGAGAGACATAGACATAGATATGAAGCAAACCCAGCTTATAAAGAAGTACTAGAAAAAAATGGGATGATTATCACAGGTGAATCACATGGGCTTATAGAAGTTGTAGAAATACCAAGTCATCCTTGGTTCGTGGGAGTTCAATTTCATCCAGAATTTACAAGTAGTTTACAAACACCAAATCCTATTATATTTGATTTTGTAAAAAATGGAATGTTAAATAAATAATTTTAACGACTTATATAATATAGTTAAAAAGGCAAGGTTTTTACCTTGCCTTTTTTTATGAAAAAAAGAATTCAAAAATTTAAGCCATCATTAAGCTGTAGGTCTTGACAAAGTTAAAAAATTTTATTATAATTCGCGTCCAATTAAAGTAAGACAC
>JGI10211J34971_10001551_pt1 | contig 18904 bp, 32 predicted proteins | sample Etolagsediment_FD_34971 | JGI IMG/M metagenome (IMG submission 34971)
CCAACAGGATCTCCAGTTGCCCAAGAAATAGCAAACTCAAGTAATCCTCCAATAATTGGAAGTTTTCCTACAACGGGTTTAATAATTTTAGCAGCGGCTTTTAGTCCACTTTTACCTAATACCTTAGCAGCACCTGCTCTTGCTAAGTTAGTAACTCTTCCACGTCCAAATCTGCCACCTAAACCTCTAACGGCATCAGCACCAAATCTTCGTTCAGCAGCACCTCTACCAAATCTAGTAGCATATCTTCTTGCCGCAGATGCACTGGTAGTTCTTACTCCTGCTCCTGCTCCTGCTCCTACTCCCCTGATTGCTGTCGTTCCTTGTTTCAGTCCTTTTCCTACCCCTCCTCCTGGACGAGTTGATAACCCAATCATTGCAGCAATGATTGCACCATTAAGAACTATATTTAAATTCTTTAAAACACTATCAAAAGTTTCCTGTGCTCCCTCTCCGCCAATGTCACCAATTGCATTTCTTACGGTATCAACTGCTGCATATCCCCTTTCAACAAATGTAATGGCAGCACCACCAATTATCTTTATAAACCCTGCAATTCCATCAATTATTGGTTGAAGAGTTTTACCTAAATTTTCAAAAGTAGGAAGATATTCTGTGATTTTATCTATTATAAATCCAAGAGCAGTAAAACCAATAAATCTGAGAACTTTGTCAATTAAACCTTTTCCAGGAATTTTAAGTCCAAAGTCTTTTTCACTTTCTTTTTCTTCTTTTGCCTCTAAACGATTCTCAACTGCTTTTCTTTCTAAGTTTTCTTCTGCTTTCTCTTGTTCTTTAGCAGTTTTCTCCTTCAGATTTACTTTTTTAGTGTAAACTGTGATTATTTCGGCAACAGTAGATACTGACTTGCTTTCTTCACCAGCACCAGGTAAAAGTTTGGTAGGATTTACTACATCATTAGAAACTGGAGTGATTGCAGATGCAGATACTGCTGAACCTGGTAGAAACTTAAGAGAATTTACGTATGCCATATTATGCACCTACCAGATCAGCGATTCCCAAGGCAGCGATCACTCTACCTCGTCCACCAGAACCTGCAATAATATTGAATTCAGGAATGTCACTACCCGACTTAACAGGATAATCGGGTTTCTTCGCAACTGTAGTAGTTGGTGGAAGTACAATCATTCGGGTTTCAGAACTCACCACAGGAGTTCCCACGGGAGCAGTCAGAGATCGTGGACTCATATTTAATGGTTGTGTACTTATATTCGTAGATTGATCATAATTGTTAGTTGTATTGCCTGCTATTTGAGAATAATTTATGATTTTTTCTAAATCATTCTCAAAATTTACAAGCCCTTCTGTAACTTTATTAACACCGCCAGCACCAGTCATTCTTGGAAATTCACTATTTACATTATTAATAACAGTGGATCCACCAGTAACAGTATTAATAATTTTATTCATCAAGTTACTATTAGTATTATTGGCAGTATTGATATTAGAATTATTATTACTGGTATTTGTATTATTGACAAAACTATTAATGATTTTATTCAACAAGTTACTATTGGTGTTAGCAGTATTGATATTAGAATTATTATTACTGGTATTTGTATTATTGATAGAACTATTAATGATTTTATTCAACAAGTTACTATTGATGTTGGAAGTATTAGATGTATTAGTGATAGATGAGTTTGAACTTCCTCCAACCATTCCACCATTTGCCATGGTTGTTACAGAATTTACCTTCACCATTCCGCCATTAGAAGCAAATGTAACGCTATTATTCATTTTTGGTTCACCTGTCTTACCAGATGATTTGATTAGATTCATGAAGAAATCCGATCCATACTTATTCACCGTTGCAACCGGCATTATCATCTCACCTGGTTGAGCGGCGACTAATTGAGTATCAACCCCCGCACCAGTGATATCTTGTCCACTATTTGAGGTTACAGTGCCACCTTGATATGCACTTGGAATACTAAGTTTTTGGATATTAACTGTTTGAGTTGGTGCTATCATCTTGCGAATACCACCTTGAGTGGGTGGTGTTGCCTTATGAATCATGCCACCTTGAGCACGTCCCTCTACTTCCTCTACTTGTTTAGGACTCTCACTAGTAACTTCACCAAAGAATCCATATCTCTTCTCTTCACCAGTCTCTAATCTCTCCGCTTGTTCTTCTCTTTCTGCACCTGCACCAGTAATAAAGTCACCAAATTGTTGAAGAGGATTTCTGTTTTCGTTTTGTGTCCTTATATCCGCTGCTGCTTGTTCGTTACCCTTTTCTTTCGCTGCCTTATTTGCTTGTGTATCCGCTTCATCTTCAACAGTTTGTGGAGCCACCATTGGCACTACAGCACCCGCAGCAAACAATCCAGCACCAGCAACAGCTGTTGCTGCAAGTGGGTTTGCTCTGATCAAAGTTAATAATCTTGGGAGTAATCCTCTCAGTAATTTTATTGTACCTCGAACAAATCCCCCAAGTGGGGTGAGGAACAATAATGCAGCAGCAGATAGAGAAGGCCACCAATCTTTTAAGAATCTACCAAGTAACTCTACTTTTTTCTGATTTTCTGGATCAGTCCACCACTTGTAGAACTTATCAAATACAAATCCTAGAGCAGTAAATCCTAGGAATTTTAAAATTTTATCGAAGATGCTTTGAAATGGAGCAAATGCTTTCTTTGCTGCTTTTGCTAGGAATTTGTTTGCCTTATTTCCATCTTCTAATTTACTTTCTTTTTTTCTACGTCTTAAATTTTCAGCAGTTATTTTCTTATCCTTTGCTTCCTTTTCTTCTAATTTATAATCTTCTTTGATAAGTTGCAATAACTCATCTAGTTTATTATTGAGTGCATCATCTACCGCAGACATTTCATTGTCTGTACTAGGTAGAAATTTTTCTGGGGTAATTGCTGATGCAGTTCCAGTACCCTGAGATGCTTTAAAAGGAAAACCATCAACAGAAATAGTTTTCTTTTTAATCCTAAATCTACCTACCTTACCTTTTACTGATTTAAATTCATCAGTAAGTAATTCACTTTCTTCAGTAGACAACTGAGAATCAATCATCCTAGCGGCAACCATCTTCTCTTTCAGAAGAGTCAAATAAGTGCCATAATCAATATCAAATACATCTTCAAGTCCAAGAAGATTTAATATTCTTTCATCTACTTCTTTATCAACTAAATCTTCTGATCTAATCCCCTCATATATTGCTAACGCACTTGAAGACTGTGCAGACTCATCTGCTTTTATTTCTCCAAGTAATTCGTCAAGATCTGGTAGAATATCCTCATCTTCCTCTTCTTCTTCTTCAGGAATTTCAGTCTCTACGGTTGTTGAAGTATCCTCTTTCTCAGATATAAACTCATCTGCCATTTGATGAAGAAGAGTATCATTATACCCCTTAAGCAATCTACTATCAAGTTCAGACTGTTCACTGTCACTCAGTTGATTGTAAAACTTAGAAAGCAGTCCAATTTGATCGTCAGAAAGTTTGTCAGCACGATCCTTCCCGATTTTAATTTCGTAAGATTTTCTCAGATTTTTAGGATCTCTAGGCATTTGCTGCTTGCTGTTGCTTTAATTTTTCGTCTTCAAGATGAGATCTCAACAACTCAACATAAATGTCTCTCTCCCACGGCATCATGTTTTCAATCTCCGTTAATGAGTATTTATGATACTGCATCAAGGAAAAATTTAATGTAAAATATGCCTCCAAAGACATGTGGGAGAGGGCTACGCGAAAAAACTTGCCAATCCTTCCAAAAGGACTTTACTTTCAACTTCTGTTTTTGGATTAACAACAGTTACTTCATGAGACAGTTTAGGCATCGTCTCAAAAAACTTTTCAATTTCTTTAAATTGTGATGAATTCATCTGTTCAAGAAATTCCATCATTTCTTTCTTGCTACAATCTTCTGCTGCCCATACCTCTTCTTCACTGAAAATTTTATCAACACATGATGCAATCATCTCAAATGACTGATCCACATTTTTAGTGTTATTGAAGTCAAAATTATTCTTGATAAATTGATCAAGAGAAGGATACTTCAACTGCATTACAAGACTATCATCTAACTTAATTTGGTTAGTATGATCTTCGTTCTTGGATACTTCAATTTGATCAATATCAATACTTACTGGAACATACGTCTCTCCATCATCGGGACAGAGGACATTGATCTCAATATCTTCACCAACCGACTTGCCACGAATGTTAAGGAACAGATATTCAATATCAAATGTAGGAAGAGATTCTACCTTAATTCCTCTTGTTTGAATACAATTTTTAATTACATTCTTGATTGCAGTGGTAATTTCTTTTGTATCTGCACTTTCAAGTGCCAAAACAAGAAGTTTTTCTTCTTTAACTAAAAAGGGACGGTATTTAACTGGTTTTCCTGTAGATGGTAATTCCAACTCATACGTTGGTGTTGCAATTTTTGGTAAAGGCATAATATCCTATAAAAAAATTTCAGTGTGATTATTTATTAGGCAATTTGACTATTAATATCTGTCAATTCCCGTATTGTTCCTGCTCCAGTTAAACCTGCACTAAAGGTTCCTGGAATTGGATTAGATCCTCCAGTTGCTGCATCCAAATTAGCTTCAAACAATCTCTGATTAGCAAGAACACTACTTTCTTTATGATAGTCTATCACATATCTGCTATAAGAAAAAGAAACTGTCACTTTTAAAAGATCAGATGCATTATAAGAAACTGGCATTGTATTGATACTAATTGGGAATGCCTTCAAAAATCTATACTGAAGAAATCCCCCCTCAAAATCTTTTTCAAATTTGTTAATTTTAATTTGAGTTGTATACCCTCCAGATCCACTAATTGGATTAGACTGGGGAAAATTAACTCGATACGAATATCTCAATTCATCATTTACTGAGGAAAATCCAGCAGATTCTGTTCTTTGTTCATTTACAATGAATGCCATCCAATTTTCGAATAAGAGAATTGGATTATAATCATGATCTACATAAAAACTAAATTCGGCTCTATCATCATATTGTCTTCTGTATACATGTCTCTCCGTTACACCACTATGATCGTTTGTTAACTCATGAGTTGCCAGTGTAGATCCAGGCAATGCTGCATCTGAACAGGATAAAGAATAAAATTCTTCATTTCCATTATAATTTTTTGGTAACAATCCAGCATTATGCCTATCGTTTAACCAATTTTTAACAGATTGTGGGGGATCAAACCAACATTGAAAATTCGATGTTGTTGCAGGCCTGAGAATTGAAGCCTTTAAATCAGATAATTGTCTACGCCTTGGACTGGGAGTTCTCGATGCCATCCAACTATAAATACTTTACCGGTATATTATGTAGTCAGGTAAATGGGAGAAAGTATAAAAAGTAAATTTAAACCATCAAATCCTCAGAAGTATCAAGGTGATCCAGACAACATTATATGCCGTAGTAGTTGGGAAAGAAAATTTTGCGTTTATTGTGATACAAACCCAAACATTTTAAAATGGGCAAGTGAAGAATTTAGTATCCCTTACGTTTCTCCTGCTGACAACAGAGTTCATCGTTACTTTCCAGACTTTCTGATTGAGGTGAGAGAAACCAATGGAAAAATCAAAAAGTATGTAGTTGAAGTTAAACCAGCAAAGCAAACACAACCCCCAAAACAAGGGAAGCGCGTTACTAAATCATTTTTGTATGAGGCAAAGACATATGCCATTAATCAAGCAAAATGGAAGGCAGCAGCAGAATTTTGTTTAGATAATGGCGTTGAATTCAAGATCATCACAGAAAAAGAACTGGGTATTAAACAATGGCGCAGCAAAAAAAGGTAGATGAATTTCAATTTGAAGAAGAAGTTGGTAGTAATCGAATCTTTCCAATTAAAGATCGTCTCAAATCAATGTCAGATCCAGAGGATATGATGATTGAAATTATGGAAGTTTTGACTGATACCCAGTTGATTCCCGATGTTGGAGACTATTATACCTTTATATACAATGCAAAAACAGAAAACATAAAATATGATCAACACCCACTTATTGCTTGTCTTGAAGTTGAAAGATGGGGATTTAAGGGATTAAATTTTCATTGGGGAAAAGTTAGAAATTATACCTGGGAGGAAATTCCTGGAAGTCTTCATTCTGTAAGAAATAGTGAAATTGATGACTTGCGTGATATAAACTATGGATATTTCACAATCAACTATAAATAAATAAAAACCGTCTGAAATGGCAGAAACCAAAATTATAAACACGGCAAAGTCCGCATATTATACTTCAGATGGCACCAAGTTATACTTGTCCGCATCGACGGAAGTTAAGGTATTTCAGAATGGTAAATTTGTACCCAACAGCACTAAGACAACACTTAAACTTGATGATGGAACTGTCTTGGCAACATTAGAATCTGGTGAAAGATGGCAATATACTGATAAAGCAGGTGCAGATTTAAGAAAAACTCTCTCAAATCGAAATTCTATGATGAATATCAATTTGAGAAACAGATTGAGAACAGATCTAGCCCGATCAGATGATACGATTGTAGGTAGAGGCGAAACAGGTGAAGTAGATCCGGGGATTAATAATGGTTCAACTGCAACAGATGCTTTAGGTGGGGCATCAATACCTCAAGCAACTCCTGAGGAAAGAGAACAAGAAGATGCCGAACTTGAGGAAGCTCCTGAAAATACAATTGATTTGGGTGGGGAAATTGACTTCAATATAGAGGGAAATAACGTAAGGACAGCATACCCAACGTTATATTATCCAGAAGATCTTGCAACAAACAAACAAGATACCATTAAGTTCTCAATGAGAACAAATGAGGGATCTATAATTAGATCTGGATTGGGGGTTCAGAACATAGAAAGAAGGGCTGGAACTCCAATCTCTGGATCTGTGACATTACCAATACCTAGTGGAATCCAAGATACTAATTCCGTTAATTTCAACGAAGGAGAACTAAATCCTTTTCAAGCATTTTTGGTTGCAGGTGCTATGAATGTTATGGAATCTTCCACCGATCAACTTGCCAATAATATTGGCAATATTTTCGGACAAGCAGCAAAAACATTCAAAGAAAATCAAGCTTATGGTGATGCTTTGAAATTATATCTTGCTCAACAAGCAACCAGTACTCAAGGACTTCTCTCAAGAGCAAGTGGAGCAATTTTAAATCCAAACCTTGAACTGCTTTTCAATAAACCCATGTTGAGAGATTTTGCGTTTGTTTTTAGAATGTCTCCTAGGGATTCATCTGAAGCAAATAGTGTTAAGCAAATCATTAGATTTTTTAAACAAGGAATGTCTGTAAAATCAACTGCAGATGCTACTTTTTTAAAATCTCCAAATGTTTTTGATATTAAATATCAAGCTTTCAAAAATGATGGGGTTAGAGGCGATCACCAATCGATTGGAAAAATTAAAACCTGTGCTTTAATGAATTGCACGGTAAATTATACTCCAGATGGTTCTTATATGACTTACACCGATAATGAAAGAACCTTGACTTCATATGAAGTGAATTTGCAATTTAAGGAGCTTACTCCACTTATTGAAGATGATTATCGTCCAGCAGGTGTAGACATTGCAGGTATAGGATTCTAAAATGCCAAATTACTTCCGTTACGTTCCAAAATTTGAATATGTTACCAGAAATACTGATGATCAGATCATTTCTGAGTATGAACCAGTAAAAAATCTTTTTAAAAGAGCAAAATTAAGAGAAGATATTTTCAGAGATCTAACTCACTTTACAAAATATCAGATTATTGGTGATGATCGTCCTGATAATGTTGCAAATAGAGTTTACGGAGACGAATCCTTAGATTGGGTGATTTTGCTGTCAAATAATATTTTAAATATTCAAGCAGAATGGCCACTTTCGAATGATGCGTTTAATGATTACCTATTAAGTAAATATGGAACTTATGACAAAATTTATGGAATTCATCACTATGAGACTATAGAAGTAAAAACTTCTAGAGGTGCAGTTGTTGTCCCTGCTGGATTAGAAGTTCAACGCAATTACTCAATCAGTTATTATGATGATGTCTCAAATACACAGTTTACTAGAACAAACATTGTTACGGAAGTGACAAACTATCAATATGAATTTGATCTTGAAACAAAGAAAAGAAATATTTACGTTCTTAAAAAAGAATATTTAAACATCGTACTTAATGATATGGATGATATTATGAGATACAAAAATGGTGGAACTCAGTATGTGAGTCCCACCATGAAGAAGGCAGATAATATCAGGTTATACGAATAAAAAAGTAATAGGGGTAAAAAATTTGCCGGGATTTTTCCCCCCATTTTTGGAATCAATATCTGATTTTGCTATCACTCCTCGGCAAGACGTTGGAAGTACGAAAGTGCATCATCCTCATCAGAGTCTGACGACTTTGTAGTAGGAGTGATGTCAGGATCGTTGAAATCACCTACATCAGACTTATTAGAATTAAAATCTGGAGTATACGATCCACGATCATTGTCTTCATCTACAGTCTCCTCATCAAGACGAGCAGGTGCAGATCGCTTACCAAGAACCATCTGAAGACGGTTTTGCAGTTGTTCATAAGACTTAAACTGATCAGCAGCAGTCAGAGCAGTCAGAGAATACTGCTTCTTCCAGACTGCTTCCATGGCATCATCATCGTCAAGCAGAGGTGATACACGATCAAACTCAGACTTGTCGTAGTTCCAATAACCATCTTTCTTGACGATCTTCAGTTTAAAGTTAGCACCCTGCCAGAAATCAAAAGGATTAATGGGGGCTTCATCTTCAAACTCAGGTTGCATTGCTTCCATGATCTTGTCAAAGATCTTTTTACCAAACTTATAAAGGAAGACTTTGCCTTCGTTTTGTGGGTTTGCTTTGTCCTGCACAACATAGATGTTGGCATAGTAGGACAGTTTACGCTTCTGCTTACGAACAGTGTCTTTGTCGGCATCACTACCACTGTTCCACAGTTCACGATTGTATTCACCAAGAGGATCTTTCTGTCCAATAGTAGTCAGAGAATTCTCAATGTACCAACCACCAGGACCTTGGAAGGCATGGGAGTACATCTTTGCCCAAGGGAGATCTTCCCCTTCAGGTGCGGGCAGGAAACGGATAACTGCGTATCCATTACCAGTCTTATCCATTTCTGGTTTCCAAAGGCGATCATCACCACCGCCACCAGTATTATTCATCTTCTCAACTTCTTTCACCAGTTTGGAGGTGAGTGAACCGAGATTGGATTGCTTTTTAAGATTTGAAAAGGACATAGGATTTGTTGGATTTGGCTTGTGTGGACTTCGTTATTCTAGCGATCAGAACCAGTTATGTCAATCTGCTTTTTCATTGCTTCAAGCATCTTCTGCATATTAGTGAAGATGGTACTCATGTCAACATTGGGAGGAAGTCCCATCAATGCTGCAGATTCCACAATTCGTTTCTTCATTTCTTTTGCTTCAGGATCATCTGATAAACTCAGACGAGTATAAAGAACTTTCTGTTTGTCCAGAAGTCTCTCTAACAAAGCAACATGAAAAACTTTTTCATCTTTATTCATAGACGAAAATTGAAAGACGCTTTTATAAACGTCTTCCTGCAATTCACTTATCTCCGTCATCTCTGCACGGACTACATCAGAATCGAAAAAACTCATTACTTTAATATTACTTCTTTAAGGATCTTTTTATAACGAAATACATCAATATTTAGAAAAGGAGTATATTTCTTAATTCTAAGACTGACGGTTTCCCACACTGGATCAGACAATTTTTTATCCCACTGAGTCTGATAACCTAGAATTTTATTCAAGATTACCATAGTCTCAATGGATACATTGTCTCTTAGATATTCTTTTAACATTTGTGGATGTGTTGCTCCATCCACTATAAGCATGGATTCAAAGTCATCATCAAATAACTTCTCTATTTCTTCTTTAAAAACATATGTAAGAGACTGATTTCTTCTCTTCCATGCAGTGTATCTACTTTCACCTTCTCTCATCATCTCTCCTATCCAAAGTTTACTTGGATCAGTACAGGTGATAAAGTTAGATACAAAAAATTCAACGACTTCTCTGTCATCTTTGTTTCTTGCTAGTTTTTCAAACCAGAAACGATCTTTCCTTTTGTAGAAAGACTGAACAGTTGCACGACTCTTTCCACAATACTTATGATAGTCATACTTCTCTTTGGTGAAGTGATTCTTCAAAGAGAGGTATTGCTTATAGGCATCGAACGGCATCACGAAAAATATAATATTAAAACACTAGTTTGGCACGGGAAGTTTTCTTTAGGAAATTGAGTTCCATCGCTTCATACTTTAGTTTCTCCTTCAAAGGTTTGGAAATTAGTTTAGGAACAGACTCTACGTCTAGATTATTTTTCTCACAAAAATAAACGATAGCATCGATGTAACTCATACTATCTTCGCCATGTACAAGCGATTCAATTTCTTGAGAAAATTTTGAAGGGCAAAAGAATTTATTCTCTAGTGCTTTTTCTAGTTCATTCTCCATCCGTGGCCCCAGTATTGTGATGTACAAATTCTTTAATATATTGAACTAATAATTTAATATAATCCCCTTTGTTCCTCTTGTCAAATACTTTAACCTCACCACCAGGTGTAACCATAATGGTGATAAGTTTTTTGACAGAGATGCCAGTCATCTCATAGTAAGCAGAGGCGTAAAACATCTCCTGAACGAAGTAGTTCTCTAACCACTTCTCTGGTTTGATCTTTTCAGATGTCTTAAAGTCAATGACTGCCAGTTCTCCTTCGTACTCAGCAATGCAGTCTACTCTTCCTGCCAATCCAAGATACTCTGAATACAGAGTTCTTTCGATAGCATGTACATTATTTATCTTATCAAGATATGGTTTGGCATAATGGAACATGAACTTTGTCAAGGGACGAAACTCATCCCAATTGATCTCTTTGTTCAACATGTAGAGTTCAGTTGCCGCATGGAAGTCTGTTCCACGACTTGTTGCTTTTTTAGTAATACGATTTGCTTCTTCAATACCAACTCTTGCTCTCCATTTAGCAAAGATCTGTCGGTTGTAGAAAGAAGTTACAGACGTAATAGAAGGCACCCAGTCTCCACTAGGAAGGTTGTAGAGACGGATGCCATTGGTTTCTTTTTTTGTTAGTTCAACGTCACCTAGAAAATTATGATGAGTAAATTGCATTATAGATTTAGTTCAGTTTTAGCAAGAATGTATTCTTTAACCAAACCAGAACGAACAATATCTTCTGCTTCAAATTCAACTACATCAAATGAAGGCATGATGCGAAGGATTTTCATGAAGTCGGCAATGCCGTTTCTTTCATTCTGCTTAATTAAATCAGTTTGAGTGGCGTCTCCACAGAACATGAGTTTTGTATTCTCGCCAACACGGGTAATCATACTATCAAGTTCGTGAAAATTCAAGTTTTGGAATTCATCAACGATGATGATAGCATTATCAAAAGTAGTTCCTCTAACAAAAGAAGTACTCCAAAAACTAATAGTCCCCTGAGTCTTGAGGTTGCCATAGAGCATTTCAAAGTCTGCATCAGTTGGCATCTCAAACATATACTTCACCATATTCTTATATGGAATCTGGTAAAGTGAAGATTTGTCCTCATGATCCCCTGGCAGGAAACCAATCTCTCTGGTTGCTACAAGCGATCTGACGATATAGATCTTCTCGTATGGTGTCTTAGGATCAAGAACATCTAGAAGAGCGTTGTAGAGAGCAATAAAAGTCTTTCCTGTACCGGCACACCCATAAGCAACAAGGTTTTGATTGTTTTGGTAACAACGAAAAAATTCCTCTTGGTTTTTAGTAAGAGGTTCAATTTTTTTAATGAAGTCTAAATTGATTGGTTTTTTTCTTTTCATATGTTTGTTGCTCATTCCAAATGGAACAATAGGAGTTTGGGACTTTCTTTTTGCTGGCATAAAGATTCAGTCTATTAGGAGGTTTAGCAGCTATTAACTGCCGACATTACTTTATTCATTCAGATAGGTTTAACAGTAGATCCAGGTGCTTTTGATGCTTTATGCAGAACATCATTCCAACCTGGATGTGATTTTATAAGTCTATCGTAAACTTCTCCTACCTCTCCACATCCAGGTGCTGAAGTTGGATCACTCCAGTCTCTTTGCCATTCTGGATTATCTTCCTTCCACTTACTCCACTCATGGACGCTGAGTACAACGTCCTTTTGTTCTCCAGTTTCTTTATTAATTACAGGGTATGTTGCCATACAAATCACCTTTACTTGTTTTTATTTATTAAATCCACTCCATTGCTTCAGCAACGGCAGGAAACTGTTCACAGAAGATCTTCTTAGCACCCAATGCAATGTCCATGTGCTCCTTCTGTGTGCCGTTTGCAGAGCGCAAATCGATATAATGGATCCATGACCTCACAGAGCCCGTCATGTAGATCCTTGTGGGGCAGGACAGGGGCAATACAAACCGGGCACATTCCTTTGCAATCGATGCATCAAGCATCTCTTGATAGAGTTTCATTCCTTCATCAAAGTGCTTTTGCATTTTGATCTGGAACTCCTGGCGGACAAACGGATCAATATCATCAATAGAATTCTGACGATTCTTGGTGTCTTGACGCCGTAGTTCAGGTAGAGGGATCGTCTCCGCGAGTAAGGAAGAATCAGCATAGCGTTGCGAAAATTCTTGATATGTAAACGAACGGTGCCGAAGCACTTGAGCCGCGATACCCCTGGTAGTATTGATTTCCAGAGTCATTGTTGCTTGCTCAAAAATACTCCAGTGCTGATGCTTGATACAATACTTTAGGAGTCCAGAGAACTTCTCATTCTCTTGGTTATTTGGATTTGACACACGGGCACAATACGCCATGTGTTTTTCGGCGTCAGGTGTAACTGAGATCAATTTACAATCGTTCATTTCCTCTCCTGTTTTCTCACTTTCTTGAGTTCTTTTACTTCTGCTTTGATAAGTTGGTAAGCTTCTTCAGCCGAAATCTTACCACCCATTTCCATACAAGTATAAACTTCAACCCTTGTTCCAAAGTGTTGAAGTGCTCTTTCAAATGTGTCTAGTTCTTCATACATTAGTCTGGGTATCCGTCATCATCGTTAAAAACTTCGTCGTATTCTGAGATAGGCAAGTAATATGAAGCAGGATCATCAAAGTTCTCTTGCTTGGTATTATATGCGTCCACGTCTGAGTATACTTCAGACTCCAGGGCATCTACAAGAGACTTCAGATTCCTCACAATGAGTTTGAGTTTATCTCTGTTCATGTGTGCAAGTTAAAGCAAAAACATCTTAGCATTAAAAAGGAGGGTTGTCAACCCTCCTACACGTATGAGACTAGTCTAACATCCTCCTACAGATTTTTTTACATGTCGCCTGGTTCTCATCGCATTCTATAAGACAATTGTAATAGTCATTTAGTGTGTCAGATTCCTCCATAGAACGATCTAAAGTATGAGTCAATCGCGCTACACTTTGTTTCCAACCCGCTAACTGATTGTATGAAATTAGATTGTGCATAATGTCCTCCATTATACGAAATTGCAAGGACATAACAACATGACAAAGGATGTTTAGTTACATAATTATATCCTCTACCGTAATTCTATCATATCTATACAAGTTTTTGTATCTTAGTATACATTTATGTCTTTTTTACATAAGTACAAAAAAAGAGAGGGTTCTTAACCCTCTCTATAAAGTAAGTTTAAATCACTTAACGTATGTCTTTCCGCGATAGCAGTAGGTTCCATGCGTTTCTTCACCTGCTTGATGTACTTGACACTCTACACCACGATATTTGGTAACAGTGATTTGTGCATCGTGCAATGCAGCAGCCTTTTGGATCTGCTTTTTGATGAGATTAAGTGTGTTCATTGTAGGTACTCCTGAAGTTGGGTGAAATTGAACCTTCTCTGGTTTCCCAGGATCCGTTTTCCCGTTCCTTCAGTCGTTTGCGTCCCATAGACATTTTGGTGATGCTTCTTGAATTACTTCAACCAGCTCTACCTTAATTATGTTATCAACATTTATATTGTCCTGAACTTTTTGAATCAATTCTGATGCATCAGAACAAGACAATTCAGCGTAAAGTAATAACTCAAACATGGGATGAACGCTCCGTTCCGCGACTTACTTGCGTCCTATGTTAGCACCTGATCACATCTACCTTCTACTTTCGTTCTCAAGTAACCTATAAGATTACGTTGATTACGGTAATCCAAATTGTCATCCATAAGGATTTCAATTCTTCTTTGTAGGAACCTTTCACAACTCATATGCCACCCATAGGGTGATCCATCATTATGGTGGGCTAAGGTAAATGCAAGTAGGATGCTAAGCATTTGGATGAACGTAGGGCCAGTATAACCCTTATATACTATGTAGTCAAGTAGGTTTGTATCTTATGCTACAAACTTTACAAAAACATCCCATTCTCACTCATGTACTTGAGTGTTTCTTTTAATGTTCCACGGTGATTGAGTCCAATAGCAACCTGAGGATACTCTGCCTCACTACCAAACTCAGCACGGAATTGTTTATCACTGAAATCTACACCCAGTAAGAACTCTCTTACTTTCTGTCCACATGCTTCAAGAACCATTTTTGCTCTCTCAGATTCTTGACTGCCGTTACTATAAACTAGTGCTTCAATCATGATACTTATTCCACAATTTACGGATGTTTTGTGTGATAGGCATACCACCAGTATAAGTCTCTAATAGTTCTCCATTCTCATCAGCAATAATAAGAACAGGAGTAGCAGTTACACCATACTTTTTGGCGAGTGCAAGATTCTCTTCAGGGATAGGTTCACTACTAAAGTCCTCAAGATAAATCTCTTCGATCACTTCTTTGCGAGGATCATTCAAAGCATTAATATATCTCTTGACAAGTCCGCAAGGGCCGCAAGATTCTTTTGTAAACATTAAAAATTTAGTCACATTTCTCCGTATCAGTCCCTCTGACGCCAGTCATCGGGTTTATCTTGTTTGAACCAATCTACAATTTCGTCTGCACCATCGAATCCCGTTTTATAATTGAATGGATCGGGATCGCCTAAACCCATCCTATTCATAAAATCATCCATACTACCCTCCTCAATGTCTTGAGCAGATTGTCTTCGTGCCTTCTGTAACCAATCTCTAGCAAGAGTATGTGCCTTGGCAAGTTTCTCTGCCCAGATCATATCTTGTAAAGGAACCTCTTCTTTGTTCGCAATGCATCTACAAATAGACTCTAGTCGTAGTCTGTATTGAGTGGAAAGCATATTAGTTTGTTTTGAGTTTGTCTTTTAGATCAAGAACCTTGTTAACCTCATCAACCGCAGCGGACATCCTGGCACCTAAGATATCCATGATATCTCTGTAGATTATTTCATTATCCACGTAGTCATCGAAGTATGTGTCGATTGCTTCTTTGAGATACCTCTTGCGATGCCACTCAGGTGAATAGGGTTTATAAGACATGATAAAGGTGATTCATGCTAAAGATCATAGTACTATTTAATTAGGTTGTCAACTCAGTGGTTTACCATGTTTGTCAACCAATCCTAACTTTTTGATATGAGTTAGATTTGATCTCTCATTCTTTTTGATCTTTTTATATTGTTTGATAATCCTATCAATTTCAGTTTGCGAGACGCTCACTTTCAATTGATCATCAGATTCTTTCGGCACAAATCCAAGTCCACCCTTTTTGGTTTCTTCTTGTGCATCAACATATTCATTAATGACTTCTTGAATTTCATCACAAATCAATTCATTGATCTGATCCTTTAGATTTTCATCACTCATCGTTTTTTCTTTTCTTCTTTTGTTTTACTTCCCCAAAGGTTTGGACGGATCCTACCCTCTGCATGTGTGATATTAACTAAATCTTTTTTGTGTTTGTCATAGTAGTAATCAAAGATATCTACCACTTTACCAGACATTACAATATCAAAGTGAGATGTCTCTCCCTGGACATACTCTACCATAAAAGCATTTGTTGGTAGAGATCTATCTTCAGAAAGAGACGGATCACAATCTTCATGGATAATTTTCACTCCTTTCATTCAAGAACGTCCTCCCCACTGGATGTCTGGAAATGCTTCCCGTACAATGTCATAAGTGATTTTATACTTACTTCCCAATTGTTTGTCCTTAGTCAAGCAAAGCAATTCTGCTTCTTCAGGATGCAATCCCTCAAGTATTTGGATGAACATAGTCTCCCTACGAAGTCCAGAGAGACTATCATTGCCACCCTTCACGAAGTGATAGAGATTCTTGTGCTCTCTACGAAGAGAGGTGTGATCAGTTCCTACAGGTACTTCATTCTTATTGAAAGGAACAGTACCCTCAGGGAGAAGCGAGATTACAGTATCATCAAAGTTCCAAATAAAGATGGTTTTTAGAGCATCTGTTTCATATTCTTTTAAGATCTCAACCTTCTTTGCTTTAGAACGTTGCTTACTAGCAAGTTCAAGAATCTCATGGATAAAAGGATTGGGAGGAAGTTTAACCTTCGTCTTCTTCGTCGAACTCGTCATAACTGTTTTCAAATCGTACTGCTAAAATTTCATCAGGTAATATGTTTCCGTTTTCATCAAACATCTCTGGATGAGTGTAAACGGGTTGTGTTTGGAACTGGTGTTCTCTCGCTAGCCATCCTAGCACACCTCCCACAAAAAACAAGGTAATAGAAAGTAATGTTCCAATCGTCAGAGTTACTGCTAACATCTTTATGTCCTCCAGAGACTATTTCTTCTTAATGTCTAGGTAGAAGTTTAGATGAAATACAATCTCTTTACGGAAGAAAGAAACCATTTTACCAAACCTTACCTGAAAAGTTTTGGGCGCTTCTGGTTTTCTCCTCCTACTGCGTAAAAGCAGTTCTACTCCTCGATTGATCTCGGGATCTGGATTATTTAGACTATCTTTTGCGTCGTCCAGGCCTCCTGTCATGACTATACCTCCGTGCATCTTCTAGGATGCCATACAAATAATTTTTAATCTTTCTTGCTTGAGGTTTGGGAATGTGTCCGTAACCCTCACGCAATTGCTTATGAATATCATCAGAACCACCTTCTAGATATGCTTCTAGATCTGCAACTACATCATGTAGTTCTTTAGAGGTTGTGCTTTCAATAAACAAATCAACATCAGTTTTTTTTATTTTACTTTCTTTCAAGTAATCATAAAATTTTAAATTCATCTGTCCACAAAATGCATTGTCAATCGCATGTTCGACAAGATCGTAGATATCGATGAGGTTCTGATTCATCAGAGTAACTTTTGCTCCCGTAGATACTTAACAGTTTCGGTACATCCACCAATGACTTTATCATCTTTGACTACTTTTGGAAAGGTTGATCCCACTCCAAACTTATCATAGAACTCTTCGCGTGTGTAATCCCTGTTAAGTTTATATATCACATGCTCAATTTCAGCAAGTTGTAATGCACGACACACTTTGACGCAATATGGACATCCATCTTTTGAATAAACTTTAAACATTTTTAACTCCAACGAGAAATAAAAAAGAGGGTGTAAACCCTCTTAGTATATCATACGTAAATCATTCCCGCAACCATAACACCGAAGCAAAGTATTGTGAATACAAACAATGATATTGCAAGGAGTGCTGTGATGGTTGTGGAAGTGATCTTATTAAAGGTTTAGTGGGTTTCCTTTAATAAGAGAAATCCTTATTAAAGGTTAGAGTGCGTTGGATCAAGTAAGAAACTTACGATAAACTCCCTGCTTTTCCATCTGCTCATGCTCCAGAGATTGTGAGGTAACATCAAGAGCAATCATACCATCATCACGCATAATAATACGGTCAGTTGCTACACAGAACAAAGAATAGAGAACATCCATTCTTTTTTCATTACTCAAATCCACCGCAGTGACATTCCAGAACTTAAGGAATTGATCTGTAAGAGTAGATACTGGGTTATCAGCATCTTCTTCAAGTTCACTGTCAAGAAGTTCTAGAAAAGTCTTACACTCCTCAAGATAACCGTATCGTTCACACAGAGCAATGTATGCGCGAAGTGTCTTGCGTTGAAGTGAAAACTTATCCAATACATTCTCATAATCACCACTAACTTTTAGTGAGTTGATAATGTTCTTGAACCAATTCTCATAACTGGAGATAGCATTTTGCATCGTCAAACGCCATTTTCTCTGACGCTTCATGACATCACCAAGAATAGAAACTTCGTCCTTATGTGCTTTACGGTATTTCCGTTGAATTTCATCAATGGGTTTTCGTGTCTTGTTAGTCGCAGTTCTACTAAAACAGTCAGGTTGAACACCAGTAACAACGATCATTTTGAAGACACGATCATCAGGACACTTTGCGATAGCAGACAATCTGTGCTGTGCTTCGGTTAGATTTCCATCAGTATTGAAAGTCATTGGTTGTCCATCCAACAACCAGTTATCATTTTCAATGCTTCGGAAGATTTTATTTACTTGAGAGTTAGCAATCTTACGATTATCACGATTATGATAATCAAGAATGTAACGTGCCATCTGTGGTGTCACATCTACCGTAAAGGCAGTGTATTCATCGGTTTTGGGGTTAAACGGAAGAACGTTCAACCCGTTTTCTGTAGCGTTCATAATCAGTTGAGTAAGTCAACAAATATATTATACAATAAAAAAGCACTCCGTGCAAGGAGTGCTGTGATGGTTGTGGAAGTGGTTTGGGTTTATTCATTTCCACATTAATGGATTGAATATTAGACCACATCAGTGCAAAAGCACCACCTGCAATAACAGCAAAGCAAACGAAGTAAAAGAAAACTTCAAAGTTATTCATTCTTCTGATGACTCTCCAATGCTTCTTTGAGTGCTTCTGTTACACTCTCTTTGAAACTACGATGAGGAATGAAGAGGTCATCATCATCTGTCTTGTAGTCCTGGTGTGT
>JGI10211J34971_10001552_pt1 | contig 18897 bp, 17 predicted proteins | sample Etolagsediment_FD_34971 | JGI IMG/M metagenome (IMG submission 34971)
GAATCTTGGGCCTGCCCATAAAGGCCTGGCAAATGGGGATGTTTTCATTCATGGCAAGGGTAGTCATCCAGATGTCAATGCCAAAATTGGCTATAGCATCTGACCAGGTATCACTTTGAAGGTAAATTTGGGCCAATTTTCCACAAAAGCCAAAATCACCACCTATAGGTTGTCTCACCCTTCTGCCATAGAGAGATCGTGTCAAGGGATAGGCGATAGAGTTTGTTATGGTGCCATCATATTTATGTCGCACATAAAGAGGAGCAACATAACCAAAATCTTGAAAGAGAGGTTCTCCTAAATGCTTTACCCATTTTGGCGTAATACTCTTTAAATCAGCATCAACTACCACCACACCTTCGGCCTCGATCTCAACAATCTTTTGAAAGAGGTTTCGAAAGTTTCTCCCTTTTCCTTTCACACCAGGTTCTGTTGATATATATATTTTTGGTGTATTCGTTTTTATGCCCAGAAAGATTTCCTTTGTGCCGTCATTAGAGTTATTATCACAGTTTATAATAACCGAATCTCTATCTCCAAAGAACGACTGTATTCCTTGATCTGCCTGTTGCACAGGAAAGGCAATGGAGTCTGCCTCGTTGTACGATGGTATTGCGACAACGAATGCAGCTTTCTTTATGTTGTCCTGATTAACCTCATGTTCAAACATATTTCATTTTCTCCAGCTATCTTTTTTCAACTGCTATAGTCATAAAATCCTTTTCCACTTTTTCTCCCTAGCCACCCAGCATCGACATATTTTTTAAGGAGAGGACACGGTCGATATTTTGAATCACCAAAGCCTTTAAAAAGGACCTCCATTATAGATAAACAGGTATCTAATCCGATAAGATCAGCTAATGCCAAGGGACCCATGGGGTGATTCATTCCCAAGATCATGATATCATCAATAGCCTTAGCAGTGCCTACCCCTTCAAAGAGCGTGTAGGCAGCCTCGTTTATCATAGGCATAAGTATCCTGTTACTGAGAAAGCCAGGAAAATCATTTGCATCAACTGGTGTCTTATTAAGTTTGATGGCCAAATCATGGGTAACTTTATTCGTCTCATCAGATGTTGCTAAGCCTCTGATGATTTCTACCAATTTCATCATAGGAACTGGGTTCATAAAATGCATGCCTATTACCTGTCGAGGCCGCTTTGTTACTCCAGCAATCTTAGTTATAGAGATTGAGGATGTGTTTGAAGATAGAATCACATTCGGGGCGCAAATCCTATCAAGCTCAGTAAATAGTTTTAATTTTAGATTCTCATTTTCTATTGCTGCCTCAACTACGAAATCAGCATCCTTCATATCAGAAATTTCAATAGAGCCTTTTATACGGGAACTAATATTTTTTTTGTCTTCAGGGGATATCTTTTCCTTTTTTACCAACCTGGAAAGACTATTTTCAATAGAAGCCAGACCTTTATCCACAAATTCTTGCGTAATGTCATTCATAACTACTTTAAGCCCATACGTAGCAGCTACTTGGGCGATTCCAGATCCCATTTGACCTGCACCAACTACACCTACTGTTGTAATTTCCATTCTCAGCCCTCCCTTAAACCGAATAAATTATAGTAATGTGAGATTAGTAAATTATAAGTTGTTGAAATAACATAGGTTTATAGATTCTTTCTGATTAACTGATAATCTTTAAAACCCTATTCATAATTTTAACCACCTTTTTCATTAATAATATTATATATCTTAAAATAAGAGCAAAATCAACCTGAAAAGGTTGATCTGTTTTTGCCTGAATAGCACGGTATTACTCTTTGGGATTTGCTGGCATCACTTTGTATGCCGGATATTGTCATGCAATTTCATTGACACACAAATGGCTTTCTTTTAGATTATATTTACATACAAAGAGGTTTTTGCAAATGAACTACCAAACATAATGTGTGTGCATTTGATGAATCGTTAAATCTCTATAAAGGAGGTCATATGTCGATGCTATTTGAGAAATTGAAAGACTATGGTTGTGAAAAGGTTACATTCTTTTATGACAAAGGGACAGGTTTTAAGTCCATAATAGCTATTCATGACACCACATTGGGGCCAGCCTGGGGCGGTACCAGGCTATGGAACTATCGCAACGAGGAAGAAGCGCTCATCGACGTGTTGAGGCTTTCGAAAGGGATGACCCGTAAATCATCTATTTCAGGCCTAGATGCGGGGGGTGCAAAGGCAGTGATCATTGCGAAACCTGAGCAGAAAACCGAGGCACTCCTGCGTGCCCATGGGAGAAATGTGGAGACATTCAAGGGAGGATTTATAACAGGGGAAGATGTGGGGATTGGGATTGAGGACGCAAAAATAATGCACAAAGAAACAGAGCATGTAGTGGGAATATCCAAAGAGGTTGGCGATCCTTCTCCATTTACGGCCCATGGTGTGGTTTGTGGAATACGGGCGTGTGCCAGGGATGTATACGGAAGTTCTACCTTATCGAGTTTAAAGGTCGCAATACAGGGAGTAGGGCATGTCGGGTATTATCTGGCAAAGGAACTTCACAAAGAGGGGTCTGAACTCATCGTTGCAGACATACGGGAAGAGCTGACCACGAGAGTCGCTCAAGAATTTGGGGCAACGGTGGTGCCCATAGAAGAAATCTATTCGGTAGATTGTGATATTTTTGCTCCATGTGCCCTTGGTGCGATAATAAATGACGAGACTATTCCAAAGCTCAAGTGCACAATAGTCGCGGGTTCTGCCAACAATCAATTAGAAGAAAATCGTCATGGAAAAATTCTGCATGATAAAGGAATACGGTATGCACCAGATTATGTGATAAATGCAGGTGGGCTCATTGCAATTTACATGGAGGCAAAACACAGCACACCAGAGGAAGGAATAAGGAAGGTAGAGGAAATAGAAGAAAAAATCGAAACGATCATCGTGGTTTCTAAAGAGAATAATGAGCCGACATATGAAATAGCGAACCGGCTTGCAGATGAAAGAATAAGTGATAAAAAAAAGGAGCTGGAGACAAGCAGGAAAACATAATTTGGAAAAAATTGTGCGATTATTTGAAGACAGGGTGTTCAGGGCGAAAAACTAAAACCTTTCTAAATCCCAAGCTCTCCTGAAAGGCCCCAGTTTTTAGCGTCAAGTGTAGTGGCTGATTGCAATATTTTAAATGCCTTGTCATATATAGCTTGCTCTAATTTTGCAGTAGGCGACCAAGTAAATCAGGATCAATTCGACCTTCAGAACCAAACAACAGATACCCATAATCAATCTGTACTGTTGATAGTGGTTTCCTATTTTCTAGTTGTAAAATAACGTTTGCATCATCGGTGGCAGGAGCGTAGCGAGTGCCATCCGTCTGAATGCTCTTGTTATGCTATTGTTATATCGGTTGATATAAATTCACTCAGATCTGAATCCAGTATATTTTTAAGCTCAATAAAATTGTCTTCTCTGGTTTCCGTGAACAGGAAACCAAAGATAGGATATTTTTGGAAATCAATTTTTCTTAACTCTATTGGCTTTTCAAATTTTGAAAGTAAATTTTCATAATTAAATGATTTAATCTCATCTGCGTCTCTGCCGGTCGAATTGTCCAACACAACAATACTAAAGAGTTTTCCTTCTTTTCCTTTGAGAACCTCAGACCAATTTGGTTTTTTTTGTGAGTAATAATATAAATAAGGATTAAATCCATAGGCCAAGAAGGATATATCTGCTGTAGTACACCAACCGCCAAACCGCATCGGATTAACTTCGATAGGTAATAAAGTACCATCGGTGTCTCTTCTAAGCTCAAAATGTACCGGAAAGTTTTTTACTCCAGCCAAATTGCCAATTTTTCCCACAAACTCTGTAAATTCTTTAAGATTACTTTCGATAATTTTTTTGGATGAAATGTAAACCCTGTCACTAACGTCGGTATCTGAAGAAAAAGTATGTTTTAGGATGCCGAGAATAACTGGTTCGCCAATCGAATTAAAATATGCATCAACAGCGAATTCCTCTCCATTAATGCATTGTTCAATAATAAATGAACTGGTGTCCAACACATCACCAGGGTATAAATCTTTAATTTGATCTATTTCTGCAATTATTGAATCAATTGTGTTAACCCACTCCTTAAAATCTGAAACCTTATAAACCCCCATGCTAAGAAAACCAATAGTTGGTTTGATTATAAATGGTAGTGACAATTCCTTAAACTGAATCTTTTTTAAGTCTTCAATGCGAACCTCTTTGAAATAGAATTTCGGAAAAATTGATTTTACTAGCTCACGAAATTTCAACTTATCTTTAAATAACTCTATTTCCCTGGGAAGATTGCTAAAAGCTAAATGCTTCGAAATCCAACCTATTGAATTTTCAGATGTAGCATAGATGGTAAGATTATCTAACTCTTGTGCCATTTCAATAGCTCTATCTTCACTAATTATTTTTGTCCCGCTATAAAGACCTAACTCTTTTGCTATATCTGTACCGACTACAGGGATGGCATTGTCTCTGACAGTCATTTTGAAAAAATCCGAGACGTATGGTTTATCTACAAAAAACATTATTTTACACCCTTGGTTTAATTTTAAAAAGTATGCCACCACTCATCAGGCGCGGCCTTTAGGACGCCGCCTATAGGAGTTGGGTTTTTTGATAGAAAAGCGGTTTATTTCAGAGCTTCAAATCCTTTTTTAAGATCATTCATTATATCTTCGGTATCTTCCAGGCCAATATTCAGACGTAGTATAGTTTTTCCTGAATACTCCGAACCTGCAGGACGTCTGTATTTTCCGGCAGTGATAAGACTTTTAAAACCTCCCCAACTGTAACCGATACCGAACAGATTAAGCGAATTTATAAAAGAAGCAATTTTCTCTTCCGAACAGTCTTCCTTGAATGTGAAAGCGAAAAGGCCGGAAGAACCGATAAAATCTCTCTTCCATATACGGTTCTGGGGATGTCCTGGTAATGCCGGATGGATAACATTACTTACCATATCAACTGTTTCAAGCCATTGTGCAATTTTAAGTGCGGACTTTTCATGCTGTTTCAGACGTACCGCCAACGTTTTAAGACCCCGCAGCGCAAGATAACAGTCATACGGTGATGCAAAAATTCCCATTATACTGTAATAATTGTCAAATGCTTCTGAATATTTCTCATTCACCGTAACAGTTCCCAGCAGCACATCGGAATGACCGGAAATGTATTTTGTTACCGACTGGACTGATATATCAATGCCCAGTTCGAAAGGTTTCAGGTAGAGAGGTGTTGCCCAGGTATTATCAAGTACGGTAATGATGTTTTTTTCACGGGCGATCTCCGTAACAGCAGGAATATCCTGAATTTCAAAGGTATTTGATCCCGGCGATTCAAGGAATATCAGCTTTGTATTACGCCTGATATATTCGGCGATATCCGTGCCAACAGCAGAAGGAACAAATGTGATCCCTACATTGTATTTGGAAAGTATCTTATTGCAAAAACGCGCGGTAGGACCGTAAATATTTTCACAGACAAGAATATGATCGCCGCTTTCTGTAAATGCAAGCAACGTATTGGTAATGGCGCTTATTCCTGACTGAAAAGCCCTGGTAAGATACCCGCCTTCAAGTTTTCTGAGAGCTTCTTCAAAAATTCTCTGGGTTGGAAGACGGTCTGTTCCATAGGTGATTCCGCCGTATTCTCCCGAATTTGCCTGATGAAGGTCTTCATACCTTTCAAATAATACGGTTGAGCCGCTGTAAACCGGAGGATTGACAGTTCTCACGGTTTTTCCGCTGATCTCATCGTAACTGTCAGTGAATCTGATTATCTCTGTTGAATCTTTCATTTTTGCGATCTTTTTTGTTTAGGGGTATAATGATTGAACTCACTGGCAGCGACCTTAAGAGCCGTCCATGTTTAGTGAATGGTTGCACTGCTTCACGCTCTGGCAGTCTCTCCGATTCACACGTCATGATTTCTCCGAGTCCAGGGTTCATGCCTGTCATTCCACGGTACTTTCATCACATGACGATTTGTCTTCACCATCGTGTTATTCATCTGACAGTTGACCACAATCTCTGATCTGAACCTGTTTCGAGGGTTGTCCACTCGGTGATCCCAATGCCTCTATGCGTTTGACCACGTCCATGCCGTCGGTCACCGTTCCAAAGACCACATGCTTGCCGTCAAGCCAGGCAGTTTTGGTAGTGGTGATAAAGAATTGCGAACCATTCGTATTAGGACCCGCATTTGCCATTGAAAGAGTCCCAGGGTTCGTGTGGCTGAGCGTGAAATTCTCATCGTCAAATTTGCTGCCGTAAATCGACTTGCCACCTGTCCCGTTATGATTGGTGAAATCGCCACCCTGAATCATGAAGTCCGGGATGACCCTGTGAAAGGTACTGCCCTTGAATCCAAATCCCTTTTCACCTGTACACAAGGCACGAAAATTCTCGGTTGTTTTAGGAACAATATCTGTGCGTAATTCAATCACTATTCGCCCTAATAATTCGTCATCAGCCTCTATGTCAAGAAAGACGTTCACACATTCCATGATGTTCTCCTTTTTTTTCAGTGTTGATAAAGAAATTAATACTCGTATTTTTCAAGTAATTCCCGCGTGTTCATATGTATTGTCTGACGGGCATGTTGTCAATCTATTTTGCTACTTTTAGTAAACACCCTTTTTCCAAATTGTCTGTTATATGTGCACAAGCTTATGCCGAGCTCGGTGGCAGGGCTGATGCACAACCTTGCGCATGAGGTACTGAAAAACGAAAGAAAGCTGTTTGTCTTGTCCGGCTGCAGCGAGTTGGTTAGAATGAGACGTATTTCAAAACGTCCCGTTCCTTCAGAAGATTATCCACCAAGATATCTAATTTGGTAATTGTTTGGTGGCAGTATACATTCGCGGTTATCTGCTTGTTGAATTCCAGCGTGCGCTTTGGAGCAAATCCACGTCGGCATTCATTGAACCTTATTGGCATTTCAGATATATAAAAAACTCTCTGTTTCCCTTGGCTCCTCTGATGGGGGATTCAAATGTTCCGTGAACAGCCAGGCCTGATTCCTTAAAGTGGGCGATCAGATCATTCACAATACTTTTTTGTAAATCCGTATCTCGAATTACGCCACCCTTTCCCACCTTACCTTTTCCTGCCTCAAATTGTGGCTTAATAAGCGCAAGGATGAAACTACCTTTCTCTAAATGTCTTGATGTGGCGGGCACGACTGTTCTTAATGAAATAAATGATGTATCGATGACTGCCCCATCAACATGTTCCCCTATTTCTGATTTTGATAGCTGCCTGATATTGGTTCTCTCTAATACTATAATCCGTGGATCCTTTCTGAGTGACCAGGCCAACTGTCCATATCCTACATCAACAGCAATTACCTTTTTTGCTCCATATTGAAGGAGACAATCGGTAAACCCTCCAGTGGATGCCCCCACATCCAGAATGGTACGTCCCTTTACATCTATTGAGAATTCTTTTAAGGCTGCTTCGAGTTTAATTCCACCCCTACTCACATAGGGATGATCAGGACCAATGAGGGTAATGGAAGACGAGGGATGTATAAGATGGCCAGGTTTATCTACCATTTTTCCGTTAACCGTGACCATGCCGGCCATTATTAACCCTTTTGCCCTTTGCCTGCTATCAATTAACGCTTTTTCGACCAAGAGCTGATCAAGTCTTTTCTTTAGCTGGACCATGGTAACTACAGAGCCTTCTGGCCTCTTCTATGATCTTGTTTCTGTCAATCCCGTATTGTTCTCGTAAAAGGTCCTGGGGGCCATGCTCAACAAACGTATCCGGAATTCCAAGCCGTTTTATTATTATATTTGACAATCCCTGATCAGCAAAAAATTCCAGAATACCACTTCCAAATCCACCCTGGAGTGCATTTTCTTCTACTATGAGAACTTTTCCAGCGCTTGCAGCCATGTCAGATAACCGCTGATCCAATGGCTTTACAAATCGGCAGTTAACAACACTCACTGAGTACCCCTCCTTTTTTAGATCCATCGCAGCATCAAGGGAAGGGTGCACTCTGTTTCCAAGGGCTAAAATGAGACAATCTTTTCCATCAGTTAAAATCTCTGCCTCGCCTATGGGAATTTTTGTATACTCCTTGTCCATTAAAGCACCAACGCCTTTCCCTCTCGGATAACGAATAGCAACCGGGCTATGGGCATTAAGTGCGGTGTAGAGCATATGTCTTAATTCATTTTCATCTTTTGGGGCCATGACAGTCATATTCGGGATGATCCTGAGGTAAGAGAGATCAAAGGTGCCATGGTGTGTTGGCCCATCCTCACCAACGAAGCCACCCCTGTCGAGGGCAAAGATGACAGGTAGATTAGGGAGACACACATCATGAATTATCTGGTCAAGGGAGCGCTGTAGAAAGGTAGAGTAGATGGCTACCACAGGTTTAAATCCCTCTGTGGCCAGGCCAGCAGCAAAGGTTACAGCATGTTGCTCAGCAATGCCTACATCTATGAAGCGTTTTGGGTATACTCTGGCGAATTCGGTGAGCCCTGTCCCTTCAGGCATGGCTGCAGTAATGGCAAAAACCTTTTCATCTTTACCGGCTAAGTCAATCATGGTTTTTCCAAAAACCTCTGTATACGATGGTGGGTCTGTGGCAGATTTTTTCTTAGGCAAGCCTGTGGCTATATCAAAAGAGCCAATCCCATGAAACGATGTGGGATCTTTTTCAGCCGGTTCATAACCCTTGCCTTTGGTAGTCAATACATGAACAAGGACCGGCCCTTCTAACAGGGACACATCCTTAAAGGTCTTGATAAGGAGATTAATATCATGCCCCTTAATTGGGCCTATGTATCTAAATTTCAGGGCCTCAAAAAGCATGCCCGGCGTGAGAAGGCTAATGAGAGAATCTTCACTCTTTTTTAATAGGGCAGATACATTTTTACCAACACCCGGTATTGAGCGAAAAAAATTTTCCAGGCTCCTTTTTAGATTAACAAACCGGGGTTCTGATATCTTTCTGCTGATATAGGAGGACAATGCTCCAACGTTTTTGGCGATTGACATCTCATTATCATTAAGAATAACCACCAAATCCCTTTCCGTGTGGCCTGCCTGGTTAAGGGCCTCAAATGCCATACCAGCAGTCATGGCTCCATCACCAATAACCGCAATGACCTTATTTTTTTCACCCTTGATATATTTTGCTGTTGTGATACCCAGAGCGGCAGATATAGAGGTTCCAGAATGACCGGTGTTAAAGGAATCGTACGGACTTTCATTTCTCCTGGGAAACCCACTGATTCCCTTGTATTTCCTAAGGGTATGAAATTGATCCCTACGGCCCGTAATAATCTTATGGGCATATGCTTGATGGCCAACATCCCAGATAATTTTATCGTGTGGCGCATTGAACACGTAGTGGAGCGCAATGGTTAATTCCACCACGCCCAGGCTTGGTGCCAGGTGTCCTCCGTTTCGTGAGACCGTTTCTATAGTAAGTTTCCTTATCTCAGTGGCCAGTATCTCTAAATCGGCTATTTTTATCCCTTTCAAATCGACTGGGCTGTTTATACGATCAAGGAAACTCTGTGTTGATCTGGTGTTTTTATTTTCTTGTTTCATAGTTTTAAATCGTCTGTTGACTGTTGTCCGTTGTCTGTGGAAAAATTCCTCAATTCCTTAATTCACAATTCCCAATCCTTGCTGCCTATCGCCTACTCCTTACTGCCTACTCGTTCCTCTTACTATGTCTTCCTTGTAATAATATATCGAGCCAGGTCTCTTAGTGGTTCTGCTCTGGTATCAAATTTTTTGAGGGACTCTATTGCGTTCTCAATTAATTCTTTTTGAATAGTTTTTGACTCAGCGGTTCCAAAGACAGACGGATAGGTAATCTTTCCTTTCTCCTTATCACTTCCTGTTCCTTTGCCCATAACCTCTCTGTCACCTTCTATGTTTAAGATATCATCGGCTATCTGAAATGCTAATCCTATTTGCTGCCCATAGCTTTTCATTGATTCTTCCTCATCCTCATTGCCTCCTGCCAGAATGGTTCCTGCTGTAACAGAGACAGAAATAAGGGCTGCAGTTTTGTGTCTGTGGATATATTCTACCACAGTAGCATCTGGCTCTTTCCCTTCGTAGATGATATCCACTACCTGTCCGCCTACCATGCCTCTGTAGCCAGCGGCTGAGGCAATCAAATCTATTACCCGTAACAGCGCTTTTTTCTCAACCTCTTTTTCTGCTCCATAACCTGCCATCAGATTAAACGCAAGGGTTAGCAGGCCATCTCCGGCCAAAAGTGCTACCGCTTCCCCAAACACCGTATGATTTGTGGGTTTACCTCTACGGAAGTCGTCATTATCCATTACCGGAAGATCGTCGTGAATCAAGGAATAGGTATGAATAAGTTCGATTGCGCAGGCAACAGGCACAACACTATCGGCATAACCTCCAACTGCCTCTGCACCGGCTATGCAGAGAATCGGCCTGATTCTCTTTCCTCCGGCAAAAAGGCTATAATTCATTGCCTTGATAACATCACTCGCCAGTCCAGATGGGTTGGGCATGAATTTTTGTAATGCCTTATCCACGAGAGTTTTTCTTTCATCAAGATAGTGTTTAATTGTTGTCGTCACCTTCAGTTGCCTCATACTCGAATGGTTTTTTTTTAACGCCTCCTTCATCTTTAATCAGGATAGACACTCTTTTTTCTGCTTCTTCTAATTTGTTAAAACAAAATCGTGATAACGTAACTCCTTTTTCAAAGATCTTGAGCGATTCTTCCAGGGGTAGATCACCGCTCTCCAGCCGTTTTACAATATCCTCCAGTTCTCTCATTGCATCTTCAAATTTATTTTCTTTCATTATCTTTCTAATCCCCCGCTTATCTCGATTAGTTGTATAGGGTCAATTCGCCTATTATTGAGCCTTATGCCGAAGTGGAGATGAGGCCCAGTGACTCTGCCTGAAGAACCGGCAAGACCAATAATAGTGCCTTTTTTAACTATTTGACCTACCTTCACAAAATCCTTGCTTAAATGAAAGTACATGCTTTGAATGCCTCCCCCATGATCAATAACTATACTCAAACCACTAAAAAAATGATGTGCCACGAGTGCTACTGTTCCCCTATTAGGAGCCTTGATCGGGTCACCCTCTGCTGTTTTCAGATCAACACCTGAATGTGGGGATCTTTCCATGCCATTAATAATAGATCTACATCCAAAGGGACTTACAATCATGCCCGGCACTGGCCTTATCCACTTTCCCATCCATAATGGATTTTTACCAGAGCTTAAAAAAAGCCCTTTCACCGTTTTGGATTCTTTTCTTACCCTTTTTAGGGTAGCGGTATCAAGCTCAACCATTTTTTTTGGGAGAGTCAGCCGTCTACTACCATAATCCCTTGAGAGCACATTCACTGTTATTGCGTGTGGTCTGGTGCTGTCAGAAAATGTAATATTAATGTTATACCTTCCTGGCTTTGTAGTCAAATCAGCCCCGATAAAGCCTGCCCAAGCCTTATTTTTGTTATCTGAGAGAAGGGTAATTTTTTCCCCCATCCAGATTACTGTGGGTTTGGCGTTCCCCAGTTTTTGAATAGATAAAAGAGCTACTTCACCCTGACCGATTATTGATGGCGTGAGGGTAACATCAAGGCCAGATGAAGGTTGTGTTTCTACAGGTGATAGGAAGAAGAATAATAAAGCTGTCAGAAGCAAATACCATTTTTTTTCCATTTACTCTCCATTCTCAGTGTAATTTCTCAAAATCTAGTTAATTTCAATCCGCCTGAGGCGGGTAAAACTGCTTGCTTAAACTTTTGATCAGCTACTTCTCAGTCTTTTTTACAAGGCCTTTGATGCTACCCCTGGCAAGGAGGATGCTGACTTCATCACCAGTTTTTACTTGCACAGAATCTTTAACGATATTCATATCAGGAAGTTTTCTGGTAATACTATACCCTCTTTGCAAGATAGATAAAGGGTTTAATGAATCGAGCCTATCCCTAATAGAGCGAACGCTTCTCCCTTTTTTATCTAAGAAACCTTTTAATGCGTGCGTAAGAGAACGATTATGAAAGGCCAATTTTTGAGATACCATAGTGATAGCATGAGAGGGACTATTTAACACGAGTGTTTCATTAACTGCCTCGAGGTATTTACGGTGATCATTGATACGGATTTTTCCTGTTTTGAGTAAGCGGTTGTATATTTCGTCAAGTCTGAGCCAGATATCGGCAAGATTGCGTCTCGGATCCCGTATCCGGGAGGATAGATTTTTTGCTTTATCTTTGGTTCTTTCAATAATGCCATTGAGGGCCATTTCAAGCCTCAATGAGAGACTGTTAATATTTTTCTCGAGGGTTTCTTTTTCTTGTACAATGAGTTCAGCGGCACCGGATGGTGTAGACGCCCTGAGATCTGCTGCCAGGTCAGAGATGGTCAGATCTACTTCGTGACCAACCGCTGAGACAACAGGGATTGTCGAGCGCCTTATTGCATATGCTATCTCTTCCTGGTTAAAGGGGCATAGGTCTTCCAATGAACCGCCGCCTCGTGTCAAGACAATAACGTCAACATTCAACTCTCTGTTTACTATGTCGAGAGCTTCTACAATATCAGCTGCTGCCTCATCACCTTGGACCCTGACCGGGACTATTGTAACATCCAGGTGAGGCATTCTTCGATAAGAAATTCTTAAGAAATCTCTCACAGCTGCTCCTGTAGGAGAGGTGATTACAGCAATTTGTTTTGGTAAAAATGGGAGAGGTCTTTTTTTCTCCTCGTCAAATACTCCTTCAAGGAATAATTTCTTTTTTACCTGTTCAAATGCAGCGGCAAGGGCACCTACGCCCAGAGGCTCCAAATAGTCGATAATAATTTGATATTCTCCCCTGGGTGCATATAACCCTATTCTGCCTCGCAAAATTACCTTCATCCCATCTTCCGGCATAAATTTAAGATAATATGCCTGCATTTTGAACATGACTGCCCTGATCTGGGCACTTTCATCTTTAAGGGTCATGTAATAGTGTCCAGAGGAGGGGTGGGCGAAATTTGAAATTTCTCCTTCTATCCACACAAAATCAAATTTTTCCTCAAGGAGGGATTTTATTGCTGCGGTCAGGGCACTAACCGTGTAGATTTGTGGTGGTTGAAAGGGTGAATCCATAATGGATGTTAGCTAAAACTCAAGATTTTTCGGTGTCCTGGGGAAAGGGATTACATCCCTGATATTGGCAAGGCCAGTTACTAGCTGCATGAGGCGCTCAAAACCCAGACCAAAACCGGAATGGATAGCTGTGCCATATTTTCTGAGATCCAGGTACCACCAGTAATCAACAGGATCCAAGTTTGCTTCTTTTATCCTGTTGAGCAGAGTGTCATACACATCTTCCCGCTGGCTGCCTCCAATAATTTCACCAATTCCTGGCAGGAGAATATCCATGGCCTTTACTGTTGTATTGTCTTTATTTACTTTCATGTAAAAAGGCTTTATCTCTTTTGGATAATCAGTTACTGCCACTGGCCTTTTGAAATACTCACACAGATACCGCTCGTGTTCTGACTGGATGTCTTTTCCCCACGAAGGAGTAAATTCAAACTTTTTTTTCGTCTTCAGTAATATCTTTATCGCCTCTGTATAGGTAAGTCGCTCAAAGTCGTTGTTAATAATAGTATCAATGGTAGATATAAGATCTTTATCAACAAAACGATTAAAAAAATCTATATCATCTTTACAGTGTGTTACTATAGAGGTGAGGGTACTTTTAATAAGTTCCTCGCCGAGGTCTATGTTTCCCTTGAGATCGCAGAATGCCATCTCAGGTTCAACCATCCAGAACTCAGCTAAGTGTCTATACGTGTTTGAATTTTCTGCCCTAAACGTTGGACCGAAGGTATATACATCACCCACGGCAAGGGCGTAGGCCTCTGCTTCTAACTGCCCGCTGACCGTTAAATTGGCTGATTTACCAAAAAAATCTTCTGTAAAATCTACGGTACCGCCCTTGTTTTTCATTTCCTGGAGATCAAGGGTAGTTACCCTAAACATATCACCGGCACCCTCACAATTGCTGCCTGTAATGATTGGTGAGTGAAGATAGAGAAAGCCTCTTTCCTGAAAAAAGCTATGAATAGCATAGCTCATGGCATTCCTGATTCTCGCCACTGCCCCAAAGGTGTTTGTTCTTGCCCTGAGGTGAGCCATTGTTCTAAGATATTCGAAGGAGTGCCTCTTTTTTTGCAATGGATAGGTATCAGGATCAGTCCAGCCAACCACATTTACCTCTGTTGCTTGCACTTCCACCTTTTGTCCCTTTCCTGGTGATTCTGCTAAGATTCCTTTCACAATCACCGAGCAGCCGGTTGTCGACTTTAAGATCTCATCGGCGTAGTTAGCCATTGTACTTTCAGCTATTACCTGTATGTTTTTTATGGTAGAGCCATCATTTATCTCAAGAAAAGAGAATCCTCCTTTAGAATCTCTCTTCGTCTTTACCCATCCCATAATAGTCACTTCTGATCCAAAATCGTTTGACTCGATTAGCTCTGCTATTTTTTTTCTTTGTCTCATTGTCTTAGATAGATTTTTTCTTACTATTTAGCCACAAAGGCACAAAGCCACCAAGAATAAACAATGATGGATTTAGAATTGATAATTTTTCATTGATTTTAATACACTTTGTGTCTTAGTGACTTAGTGGCTCATTATAACGCTTCTTCGAACTCTCGCATAAATGTGGCAAGTTTTCTTACACTGTCTATAGTAATCGCATTGTAGAGAGAGGCTCTGCAACCACCCACAGATTTGTGACCTTTAAGGCCGCGGAGTCCATTTTGTGTGGCCTCAGAAAGGAACCTTTCTTCTGTTTTTTTATCAGGCAGGCGAAAAGTAATATTCATCAGGGAACGGCTGTTCACCTCTGCTGTGCCGTGGTACACATCGCTATTATCTATTACGTCATAGATCAAGGAGGCCTTTTGCCTATTTATTCGCTCTATTTCTTTTAGTCCACCTATTGTTTCCTCAAGCCATTTAAGCACTAAATCTATGACATAAATAGCAAATGTGGGAGGTGTATTAAAGAGAGATCTGTTGTCTGCGTAGGCCGTGTACTTAAGCATAGTTGGCAGGGTATCTGGTACTCTTTGTAGCATATCCTCCCTGATAATAACCATGGCTATTCCTGATGGGCCGATATTTTTTTGTGCACCTGCATACACAAGCCCGAATGGTTTTGCATCGATAGGGCGGCTCATAAAATCAGAGGACATATCTGCGACCAGTGGTATACCTTCTCCATTGGGGAATTGTTGCCACTGTGTTCCCTTGATAGTATTGTTTGAGGTAAAGTGGAGATACGATGCCTGATTGTCTACTGCGAAATCATACGGAAGGTAGGAAAAATCCTTATCCTCTGATGAGGCAATGACCCTCACATCTTTTCCCTGAATCTGAGCCTCTTTAATAGCCTTTGTTGACCAGGTGCCGGTATTTATAAAATTCAAAGGTCTCCCTGGTAAGGCAAGGTTCATGGGAATCATACAAAATTGCAGGCTTGCGCCTCCTTGGATAAAAAGGACATGGTACTTTTCATCTAAGCCCAGCAGTCGTTTTGTTCTATTCACCGCGTCAATGAGAACTTCATCGAACAAGGGAGAGCGATGGCTAGTCTCTATAATAGACATACCTGAGCCAGAGAAATTAAGAAAATTCTCTTTTATTTCCTTTAAAACCGGAAGTGGCAGTGCTGCAGGGCCTGGATTAAAATTATGTACCCTTTCTTTCATGATAAAATCCTTTTATTAAGTCTTCTGAGGGCTCAGTTCTCATTCAAAATTTATCTGTATCATTTCAGAGACAATTTTTAGACCCTCAGGATTTAGTTCATAGGGAGGCTTATCATCTAAATCTGCCTGTATGATAGTATCGGTGAATGGCAAAAATCCTAAGAAATGAAAGTCATCCATTTTGTTACGCAGGAAATCCTTATCTTTTTGAGACCTGATTTTATTTCCCACAATGAGCAAATCCTTGATTCCCAGCTCTTGAGATAATCTCTTTATCTCCCCGGCAGTTTCCATACTTCTTCTTCCCGGCTCAACGACCACTATCATCTTATCAACTGCCCGTGCGGTCCCTCTACCCAGGTGTTCTAAGCCTGCCTCCATATCCATAACCACAACCTCATCCCGGGTAAGGATTAAATGCGTAACAAGAACCTTCAAAAGAACGCTTTCAGGGCAAATACAGCCACCTTCTGCTGCTTTGACCCCGCCTAAGACCATGAGCTTTACACCATCAGCCTCTACGGAAAGCTTTTCCGGCAAATCACTTACCTTCGGGTTTATCTTAAAAAAGCCCCCCATAGTCCCAACCTTTGAATCAGTCCTTTCCTCGATAAGGGATTTCATCTTAGAGATAGGCGTTATCTTAGAGGCATTCTTCACACCCAGGGCCTGAGCAAGATTTGCATCAGGGTCGGCATCAATGGCCAGGACGGTTTTTCCCTTCATTTGCAAAGATTTTATCAGAAATGCAGCAAATGTTGTTTTTCCCACGCCCCCTTTACCGCTAATAGCAATTTTCATGATGGCCAGGTGTCCTTTGTTTGTGGTGCGTTGTATTTTTCCTTCTTAATTCTTCGTATCATTTTCGGTTGTCAAAAATAGAGCAGCTTTTCCTGAAAAGTATCCGCTGCTGGAAGATTTTATGCATCAAAATCCATAATTCCAGTATTCCATGTTTCCAATAATCCATTGATGCGAAGCAGTACGTTTTTTTATTGAGCCTTTGCTATCAGAGGATACACAATCATGCTGACGAGTTCAGAAATATCCTCGGCAGAGAGAAGATTATCCTTGATAGAGCTATCAAATAAGATTGTTCCATTAGGTGGAAATTCCTCATCTCCTCGCCATATAACAAAGGTTATAGGTGTCTTTGGAAATGCCTGAATAGTCACCGATACATCTCCCATGGATACTATTTGCGCAGCGAAAAGTTCCTGCGCCACTATCGGTAGCTTATCCGGATTTTCACCAAACGCGGCAATAAATGGATCAGTTGTTCTGGCGTTAAAGGAGCCAAGATAAAACCTTGCTGAAGGAATTTCCTGATAAGCAATAAGCTCTCCTGTCAGATCTTCTTTCTTAGCGTTATTCAGGTAATGCAATATCAATATTTTTTCTTTTATTTTAATCTCTTTATCCAAATCCTGCGAGAATATGAGATCCGGCCAGCTAATACTAATCATCCGATTCAAGAACATAATTTGTATACTGTCCGGCTTATTGGATTTTTCAATAAACTCACCGCCGCTTATCCGACACATATGTAATGGATTTTTTTTGCTTATTTCCTCTTTCCCAATCTCCAGGGCCTTTTTAAAGTCATCTATTCTTGCCATTTTTTTCTCGCTTTGAAAATTGTTTTGCTTTTGTTATAAATAAAATCATTCAAAAGGCAGTCTTAAAAATAATTACATCATCTTAAAATCATCTTTTTTAAGTAAAAGCAAATAAAAAATCAATTATATTGCTATATTGCTATGAGAAGAAAGAAAAAAAAAGAGCGACTTGATCGTGCAAGGAATAAAACAGACGAAAACAGGGCATTCCTTGATAAACCATTTAAGGGTTTTAGTAAAGACCTGAAAGCTTTTGATAAAACAAAAGAGCCTGTTTCGCCACATTCTCTAGCTGAGAGCAAAAAGGAAAAAAGTGATGATGATCTCTTTCAGTCAGCAATGAAAGATGTTATCCCCTTAAAGGATGATAAGAATAAAATTATAACGGCCTTTGTAAAAGAAGAGGCGTTGCCTGAACGGTCTTTTAAGCCTCATAAAAAGGCAGGAGAAGATTTTTCAAACCTGGTGAAAGAATCGAGCGCCTGGGATATTTCTTTCAGTGATGAATATATGGAGGGAGCAGTTTCTGGTGTTGGCCCGAAGATCATGAAAAGACTCAAAAGAGGTGAATTTTCCGTTCAGGACTATATTGACCTGCACGGCTTTACAAAAAAAGAGGCGGAAGGCGTTGTTGATGAATTTATAATCAAGTGCTATCATAAAGGCATGAGGTGCGTGCTTATTGTTCACGGAAGAGGGTTAGGCTCTATTAATCATCAACCAGCCATAAAAAGGGAGCTTCCGATTTGGTTTCGAAGGGGAATTTTAAAAAAAATAGTCCTGGCATTTGTAACTGCCAAACCCTGTGATGGAGGGGCAGGTGCGTTATATGTCTTATTGAAGAAGAAATGATGTCAATAGTTAGTTGTCAGTAGTGCGTTGTTTATGTATTTCTAAGAAATTAATTAACACCTTTAAACCTTCAGCTATGCTGATGGTCCCAGCTTTGNTATGCGGGTAAGTGAGAGAATATTTTTCACCGCCCGCTTCGCTCGAGAGGCAAAGTTCGCAGAGTGAATAGATTTTCCCTTTGCTGTTGAGAGGACAGCAAAGGGAAAACATACAGCCGTTGAGTGTTGAACCAGCATCATGGACAGGTATCTGTCACTGGATATAGTACCATCATGCCCTGTAGGGCTGAGGATTTTAGCTTTCCGGCCTCTCAGCGGAAAGCTAAAAAATATCTCCCTTAGCGTTCTCTGCGGCTCTGCGGTGAAAATTGCAGATCCTTTTAGGGTCAATATCAAGCCACCCGTTTTACGGGTGGTAGTTGACTNAGCCTTTAAAAGGCATTCATGTGGTAGCAATAGTATGATTCTCATCTGATGTGATCCTGAATATGCGGATTAGTTTGGTGGGCCGTAGTATATCCGGATCACTCAGGAAGACGAAAGGGGTGTAGATTCATAATAACCCAATAAACAACCACCGAAAAAGGAGGTAAAATAATGAAAAAGTTTTTTCTTGTATCCCTCGCGGTAATACTTTTGATCGCTGTGCCTGGTTTTACCGCAC
>JGI10211J34971_10001554_pt1 | contig 18894 bp, 7 predicted proteins | sample Etolagsediment_FD_34971 | JGI IMG/M metagenome (IMG submission 34971)
ATTATCATATTGTTTGATTTCTGGAAGAGAATCAAACTTTTTACCCACCTCTTCTTTTAAATTGTTAAAATATGAAAGAATTGTCTCATCTGTCTTTATACTTTCATTATTGATCCTCTTGATTTCTGTCTCAAAAGTTTGCTTGAGTTTATTTTGCTCCCCTAAGAGTGCTTTTTTTAATTTTCTATCATCATCTTTGAATTCATGCTTATGGTCATAAACTCTTAGAGTGATTTCTTTGAGTTCTTTATAAATTTTATCCTTAGATTCTAAATATGCATTCTTAAAATCTTTAAAATCAACTTTTTGCTCAAAATCCTTAACTTCAATAGTTTCAATTAACTGAGAAACCCTTGAATCAATAGTATCTTTGATTAAATCAAAGTTAGATTCTACCTTTTTAAAGTCATCATCAATGACTCCAAAGGTTTTCCCAATCCATGAGAAGTCTGGGACCTCATTTACCTCATTAACCCACTTTGGAAAAGTAGGAATGTTGTCATTTACCTCTTCAATCCTTGATTTTAATACATCAAGGTCATTTTCATAATATTTTACTTCAGGAAGAGACTCAATTTCTTCTTTAATTCTTGAAATTTTATTATAAATTAACTCAATATCACCTTCATAGTACCTGACTTCAGGAACTTCAGGGATTTTTTTCTCAATTTCAGATAATTTTACCTCAAATTGCTCATTTTTTGCCTTAAGATCATAAATTTTGTCACTTTTAAGGTCATACTGTGAGAAATTTTCTTGAATTTCTGCAATTTTTTCACTTATTTCACCAATTTCTTCATCATATGACTTAATTTCTGGTATTTTAGGTATATCTTTCCTTACATCATTGACCAATTTAACTAGTTCTTGCCATTCTGGCGCTTTTATGACGTCAATAACTTCTGCAAATGTGTTTCCATCTACATCTTCAATAGTTTCTTCTTCTATTTGAGTCTTATATTCTTCTACTGATGGTAACTCTTTCTCTTCTTCAATAAAGTCTTTATATGAGGGAAGTTCACTATCCTCTAGGTAATCATTTATTGACGGCAAATCCTCTTTCTTAGACATTTTATTAGTGAAATACTTTGGGATTTCTCTCCCTGATGTATTATTTATCTGTATTAGTTTTCTTCAATAATTTTTGAAGTTCTGCTGTTGAACCAATAAACAAAGCATTGTTGACTGTGGTTGGACCTTTACCTACTTTCTCTTCTTCAACATCTTTTAACTTCTGTTGTAGTGTCATCAGTTTATCAGTTGCATCAGCAACATTCTTGATTAACTGACCAGCAACCTCATAAGCTCTTGGCATCTCACTCTCTTGAGCAAGTTCTAAGATGCCATTAATTGCTTCTTGCCCTTTTTCAATAATTGAATATAAGTTACCTCTAGTATATTCATAATCCTTTTCTATATCACCTTTTGTAAGATTAGCAGGTTTCTCTTTATTAGGTGTCACATCTATAATATTATCATCTATCATCAGAACACACTCCCATCAAATCCAAAGTTGTCACCAATATCAATAAAGTCAGCATCTGCTGTCTCAATACCAAATACAGATGCACCAAGCACATGGTTTGTAGGCGTAGTCTTGTCTTGACCTCTCTTGACAGTTAACTTATTACCGTTAACTTTATCAACAAACATCTCCTCATCATCAACAGTAATATACTCTTTTGCAGTAACAGTTGCACCATTTGCAACTGTAATTACAGTTTCTGTGGTATCCACATCTTCTGCAAGTTCTGTCAGAATATTACCATTATAATCTTTGGTTGCTCTTGGAACAACTCTATAAGATACATCTCTAGTGTATGCTTGACCTTCAGTTGTTCTTTGACCAGATATATATCCAACCTGAACCTTCTTAATGACATCACTAGATACATCACTAATTGGTCCATAGAGATTTGTTTTTGCAACAAATCTAATTGTATACACTAATGCTCTTCTGGTGTCAAAATTACCCTCATAATCATCTTCCATTGAAATATTCTCAATCTGAACAGGAACATTTACAACTTCTCTCAAATTCCCAAGAAGTTTGATAGGAAGAGTATATGAAGGTTGAAAATAGGGAAGAATTTGTTCAATAATCTGAAGCATATCATCATTCAATTTTGTCATTATTGACAATTCAAAACCCATATTATATGGAACAGGCATATAGACTTTTTTAGTCTTTGTACCATTATCAGTAACAGGATGAAATGCTTGTGTTTGAGTTGCTTTTCTGCCAGGATCATATTGAAGATCAGTAAACTCAAATGACATTCTAGGAAGAGTCATTAGAACTGATTTTTCTAGATCGGCTTGCTGCTCTAATCTTGCAAGGAATTTTTGAGTAGGACCATATGCAAGAGGAACTTTGATGACGCTAAAAGTGTCGTCATTAGCGTCCTTCTTATGAATCTCAATTCCATTGAAAAGAGATCCAAATGCTATGATTACAGATCTGAAGATTTCATTGTAAAAGTGCTCAAACATTTTATTATTACTTTTCTCTATTTATCAAGGCATACCAAATGGATTATCCTTGCTGAAATCAATTAGTTTATCTGATTCTAATTGAATATTATCATTGTCTGCAAATGGATCATTTGCATCATATGTGTTAACAAGTCTGATAGCAAATGAAGCACCTGACTCAGATCCAACTATATTTTCACCAACAAGGAATGCACCATCAACTATAGAGACCTCAAGAGTGTTGTTTACAGCGTCAAACTCTTTTACTCTTGCAGTAGTTCCTGAACTTGAACCTGTAACGATCTCATTAAAGATATAACTTCCTGTTGCAATACTTGCTGGTGGGGTAGAGAAGGTTAAAGTTGGAATGCTTGTATAACCACTTCCAGGATTGACAATATATGCTTCTGTCACGATACCTGCAGTATTAATAATACCCACACCAGTTGCAGTTATTCCTCCCGTTTGAGGAGCAGAGAATGTAATTGTTGGGTTAGTGGTATAACCAGAACCAGGATTAGTAATTGTGATTTCAGATACACTTGTATTTGTTGCTAATCCAGTGGTTGCTGCTGCTCCACCACCTCCTCCACCTCTGAATACAATTTTAGGTGCAACTGTGTAACCAGAACCAACATTTGAAAGTAAGATTGCTCTGACAGTTCCTCCCTTTGTTCCATCACATCCAACAAAGTCATTAGTTATAGATGCTATACCTACAGCAGTAACTCCTCCTGGAGGAGCAGAAGAAAATCCAACTGTTGGTGGTGTTTTATATCCAGCACCAATATTTGTTATTACTGGAGTAGTTATTCCACCAAATGTTGTAGATGCTGTTCCTGTTGCTGTAATTGATTCACCAATTAGGGTCAAAGTTTGTATATATCCAATTTGTTCAATCTCATCATCAATTGTCTCTACACCAGTATCAAGAACTTCATCTTCATATCTGTAAAGTTGACACTTAAGTGTATAAACATAATTCTTTTGTAATTGATAAAATGGTTGTTCATCCTCAACATAATTTATCTCAAATAATCTATCACCTAGTGGAAAATAAATTAAGTCACCTTCTTTTGGTCTTGTTGCCAGTTCAATATTTGGAATATCTTTAATAAGTGGAGTGATATACCTTTCGTATCTATCTCTAGATACAATTAATGTGAGATCATCTTGCTCATCAATTCCAAATTTTGTCAATAATGTTCCCTGACCCCCATATCCATCATAACTATCAAGATATGCTTCTATAGGATATGCATTATCAAACTCAGATTGAATTACTTCTTTGATGACAGTATTTTTAGTTACATACCTTCTGGGGATGTAATAAATTTCAATCCCATACATCTGTAACTGTTCGTTGACCAGACTTTGTATGAGATTCTGCTCTTGTTTAGAGTTGTTTAGAAAATAAGGATTGAGCATAAAATCAACCTATCATATCCATTGGTGGTAACTCATACTTACTTAACATTTCTGCCTTTATTTCATCAAGTTCTCTTTGGGCATCATCATATAGTTGTCTGCCATTAAACTCAATACCACCAGGAAGTTTTACACCATTAAATTTAATAAGGTTTTGTCCCCATTGTCTTTTAATTAATGAAGTCAAATATCTTTTGAGAAATGGATCATTATATACTCTAGTATAATCATTTGGGTTTAATGATCTATAACACTCAAGAATAATAAACTCACCTTCTTTGATGTTATCATAATCAACATCAAGATACATTCTATCTTGTCTAATATTAAATCTTATTCTTTTATGAGTATTCAGTAGATAATCCATTGTTTCAAGATAACTCATAGATATTGAATAAGAAAGAAGGTCAGTGCTTCCAAAGTAGTATATGTCATTCAAGAACAGTTGGTACTTGAAACTGAACATATTGGAACTACTTGCTGCCTGAGCATCATCATACTTAAATATCCTCTCAATTCCTATAACTTGAGGAGGAATCTGAATATAATTGCTATTCTCATAATAAGCAAAATTTGTAGAATCACCACCAACAGTGGCACTTACTGTTGTTGACGTAATTCCTGTTTGAGTTGTCGCACTGGATGCTCCAGGAGGTCTTGCTTTGCCTCTCTCAATATCTTTTTCAGTGATTTGATATTTTAAAAATGTCTTTTCAACACCATCATAATGTCTCTCTTGAAAATGTTGAATGGCATCATCCATCAAATCTTGAAGTTGTTCTTCAGCGACATTAATTTCTAAGACAGGAGCACCTAACTGTCTTAAGCAATAATCTATAAGTTCTTGTCTTGAAGAAGGTTGTGCCATTATACACTATATCCTTTTTTATATTTAGTTAAACAGAGAGACCTCCCTCCACTATTATATTTCCAGATACCATCTTGTAGACTGTTGATGCTGAACTTACTACATTAATATCATAATAATATCTACCTGGTTTTAAATCAGTTGTTATAGTGTCTGCAAGTGAAACATTGAATTCACCATTAGCAGCACTTGTAATGCCAGAAGTAAATTCTTGAATTCCACCAGAGGATGCTCCAATAGCAACACTTTTTTTCATCTTGGCATGGATTGTATAACCAGATAAATCAAAGGCAGATTTATTTTCTTTATTAACTTTAAAAGTAGATTGAAAGTCAGCACCTTCCAGTATTGTAAGATTTACTCCATATGCAGTATTGGAATCTGGATCAAAAGTAATAGTATTGTTAGCCATTGATTGCTGCCCTTAGCATTGATTTGATTTCATCTAGGTCACCTTTCAGATAATCTACCTTTTGTTCTAGGGAGTCAATTCTTTCTTTATCTGATTGAAGTTTCTCCCTATTTTTTATGTATGCTTCAAACTCATTTTTATTGGTATTTATTAAGGCATTACTTCTTCCATCTCTTGATAGATATTTATTGCCTTCAACTGATTTAAATGTCATGCTAATGCTATTGCTCTTAGGTTTCTAAATTGTGGAACAATTGCCTGATTAGTTGAAGTTCCAATCAATTTAAGTCTAAACGACTTAAATGGTGGCAAATTGTCCATTGTAAACTTGAACTCAGTGAAGTCATTAACAGTTGGTGTTAATGTAAGATTATCATTTTTCTTTATAGGCAGATCAGGTGACCCGTCTGAATTTTCAGGTCTTATAACATTGCCATAAGTGTCAATATTGTTTAAACCTGGAAATGGAGTAAACTTAGTTTCTCTTGCTGGAAGATCTTGATCAATAGCATAGAACATCCTTACATCAGAAGATAATGAAATATAACCATCAATAAACACTTTTAGCGATGTTGCTGGATTTTCAAGAACTATATTTTTTGTAACATAAATCATACTATTTGGATCATTTGAAACACCAGTAACTCTTGGGTCATTGATGAAATCAGTAATTGGGTCATCAATTCTGTTAGATACAAATACTACAGAAGAATGGTTTAAATCAATCATTGGGGATATTCTCTTATCATATGAAATTAAATCCATATTAAGTGAAAATGATTTATTTCCAGGCAAATCATTTAAATGCATTGATTCATTAACATCAGAAGCAATCATTCTCTGATTGTCAAAGTAATTCTTCTTATTAAATTGAATATCTTGGAAACCTTGATCAATATATGAAGTCTCATCTCCACTTACAGAAGTTTCAGAAATAGTTCTAGCTGAAGCAAGAATATAAGAACCCTCTGGTGATGTGGAGGTAATGCTTGGAATAATTAATGAATATGGAATATTATATGAACCTTTTGCACCACTAAGACTGGAAGACCCTTCAACAATGTAACATGTCTGCGGAATAAATGTTCCACCTACTCCAGTTCTATTAGTGCCATCAGCACTCATATCAAGTTTAACATGATAATGATCAATTCCAATTGGGTTGGATTTAGTAACATCACTTAAATCATGAACTTTATTAATTCTTCTCAATGAAATATTGTTAAACTCATATTTACTAATAAGACTATTTGCACTATATGTTGCAGATTTTCCTTCAATTGCTCTAGTAATTCCAGTCAATGAACCAGATGTTCCTGAACCAGAGCTAACACCCTCGTATTGGATAATTTCTTCACCAATTTTTACATATCCTGGATTAGTGTTTGAAACACCAACATTTTCAAAAGTATTAAAACCATTTGTATTGGCAATTGAAATAGAAGCAGTGCTGTTTTTGTTGACTTTGACTAAAATGGATGTTGGTTTAGATGATGACGATATATTGGAAAGTTGTACTCTATTAGAATTAGAATACATACCATGATTTCTCTGATATACCTTAAGGTGTAAACCATCTTCAATAACTCTGATTGATGATGGAACAACTGACCCACCAGCTCCAGCATTGATTGAAATTTTAGTTCCTGCTGTTGAATCATATTCCAGATAATCATTAGCATTTGTGCTAAAATCTCCTTGAACATCATTTAAAATAAGAGTGTTGGTATTAGTAACAGTGCCAACTGTCAACTTCATTCCAGATCCAACTTCTTGACTACCAATTGAAATTGGTGCAAGAACATCACCTGCCAGATAAGCCTCTCCACCAACATTAATTGTTGCTCCAATAGCAACGCCATTTTGAATAGTGATATCAGCAGTTGCATTTTGACCTGATCCTGTAATAGTAGTAAGAGCAACACCAACAAATGTATTGGAACCACTTGAAGGAGTATAACCAATACCAGGAGCAGTGATTTCCATTTGTCCTGTGGCAATTCCAGAGAATTGTTGAAGAATACCAGTGGCCTGTGTATTAACTTGAGTAATTCTGTTACCTACAATAAGAGGATTAGAAGCACCACTTTGATTAATAGTTGTGCCAATACCAACACTAATGGATCTTGAAAGACCTTTCACTCCACCAGAACGAATTGATTTATTTTTCTCATCAAGATTTGGATTATAAAATTGAATGTTACCTGCTCCAACAAAGTCAGCTCTATTCAGAACAAACTTCATATCTTCATATTTGCTTGGTGTCCAAATACCAGCATTTTGAGATTTGAATAATGATCCTAATACTGGCTGCTCAGTTACCAATACTTTTCCAGATTCTGTAGAAAGAGTAGTTACATCTGCCTCTCCAAGTCTTGATATCCAAACATTGTAACTGGTAACATTAGAAAGAACAACCAAAGCATATTCAGCACCAGATCTTAGGAATACTGGTGATTCAAATCTAAATTCTGTAGATACTGAACCATTATCTGAAATATTAACATCATCGGGATCAAGAGTTACTTCAGAATAAGCAAGAATATTTTTATTAGGTATTCCAAGTGAAGTTTCTCTTATTTGAACAGTAACTGGTTGCTGTTCATCTTTTGTTTGGAAGAATAGATTAACCTTTGTAGCATAAATGCCAGTCTTAGAATCAATCTTAAAAGTTTGAGCAAGAGGGTTACCACCTCTAAAAGGTGCTGATGGTGATGGAGGAGGAGGGGTAGGTCTTACGGTTGCATTGTTTATAACTTCAAAGTTTACATCAGACTCAATAGATTGCTGTTGTGCTTCAACATCAACTGTTGTAACTCTAGATTTTCTTAAAGAAAGTGTTAACTCCTCTGTAGTTTGTACTTCAGACTGTGAGTAAAATATTTCTTCTGCTTCAGTGCTAATTGATCCTTCTATATTACTGTTAAAATTACTATTGGTTAACTTGAATACATTTCTTCCTGTATTAAATTCGCCAAATGTATTATCATCTTGATCTGGAACATTGAAAGAACCAATAACTGTGCCAATTTTATCAGTGATTAATCTATTGTTAATAACTGTAGCTTCAGCACCTGATGTTTGACCTCTCAATGTCATATCAACTAAGACATTACCAAAGAATTCAGGATTTTCCTCAGAAGCAAGACTTGCTGTATCTACATTAATTATAGTACTTTGATTAGAATAAACAGAAGGTGGTCTCTGACCCCTTAAATATGGATTTGAATCATAAAAATCATTTGGATTATTAAAAGGCCCATATTTGTGGTTAGCTGTGGCAACTCTAAAACTAAATGTTGGATTAGAAGCACCAGAGGGTATTCCATGAATGGTTTCACCAACTTGGAAAGTGCCACTTTCCATTGAAATTTCAATTAATTTTGGTGTGCATCTTGAAGTAATATTTTGATTGTCAAAGAAAGCAAATACTTGGGTATTCGGTTTCAATCTAGTACCTGTAAATTCAATATTTCTTTCTCTCATGAAAAGTTCAATGGTTCTATTAACCATTCTTGATCCAAGAGATTCTGCTTCAGTTAAAATCTCATTTATAGTTTGTTGAGATCCTGTTCTATTTTGTTCAATATTAATCGATCCACTAATAGCATTCATGCTGATTGTAGAAAGATTAGCACTAAGTCCAGATTCATTTGTTGATTCAGTTTTAGTAGATGCTTGAGTAAATGATTGCTCAGAATTATACTGATTACTTAAATCAAGATTAATCCCTGCAGATTCCCAAGAATCCCACAATGTAGGTGCTAAACCCACCCTCAAACTATCACTACTATCTGTTACTTCTGCTCGAAGTGCTTGTGACATTGATTCAAAGTTGCCCTCAAATACAACATCATTTGTTTCCAGTCCCTGCGTGCTTACCCAAACATCAGTAGTTGGATTCAAAGCAATAGAACCTTGATAAAAGTCAGACAAAAAGGGAGTTACATTTTCAACTCTTGTAGCATATGGTTGAGTAATCTCAGAAACTTCAGAATAATTCAAACTAACCACATCACCAGTTCTCCTTATATTCTGACCAGACAAAGCGGAAAATCTTGAATCAGATTGCCCAATATCACCTCCAATTCCAGGAATAGAGTTATTGCCAACAGAAAGATTTACAGATGTTGAGTAGTGAGCAGGTCTTAGAACTTTTTGTCTTGGATCAATGCTATTTCTAACACCAATAGTTACATCTTGAGGTGTAAATGATGAGAAATTATCAATAAAAATACCAGATTTAAATCTATTCAATCCATTAACATCAGATATAAATGTATTCAGAGTATTTTGTTCAAGTAAACTGAGAGAAGTATAGTATTCAAGATTTTTAATTCTTCTATCAAGTTTTGCGATATCACTCATTTGATATCTCTTATGTTCAATAAATTTTACTTTTGAATCTCTTACAGAGTAAAGATATGGAGGATTAAAAACATTAGCAATGTTTAAAGCACCATTCAAAGTATCAGGTAATTCTGGTCTTTCAGAAGGAGCTCCAAGAGTAACTTGAATATTGCCATTTTTAGTCAGATAAACTCTATCTGCTCTTCCCAAATAAAAATCATATGAGAGAATGGTACTTGAATCTCTAGAAAAAATATGTTTGGAACTATGATTATCATTATCAAAACTTCTTCCATCAAATTCAAAAGGAGAACTTGCACCAGCAGTTGTAGTATATTCTGAGACTCTGGGTCTTACATCTACTAAATCAGTATTTCTAAACCCATTGAATATTTGAACTTCTTTTCCAAAATTTAAGTTTTGATATGAATTTGCTGTTGTTATATCACCCTGATCATTGGGATCATAATCACAAGCACCAAAATAAATCAATAATTTTTTAGCAGGAACAGAAGCACTGCCATTTCTTTGAATTCTTGAGATATCATAATATGTGTCACGTTGTCCATTATCAAAACTAAATGATTTAGTTATATTTGGAGAACCTGCATCCAATTCAGAAGCGTTTGCTTGAACACTAGATTTTTCAAATAAAACTATTTCATTTAAATCGAAAGTTTTATTATTTAAATATGCAAATCTGATTCCAGTTGCTGACGGTTTTTCAACTACAATAGCTTTAGCTTGAGATGAATTTCCAACAATTGTATCTCCAAGAATAATGTCTGTAGTATTTCCATTAGGTCCTGTCAGATTATTACAGGTCATTGATGGGGGTTGTGGATCATTTACATCAAGTGATTCATAAACACCATGAATAACAAATGCATCAGGAACATTTAGCGAAATGGTATCATCTTGAACTCTTGTTCCATATGGATATGTTCCATATGTTAAACCATCATTAAGTGTAGTTCCAGCAAAACCAACAGCATCAATACCAGATGCTGGATTAGTTGATTTATCAATAATAATTTTTTTAGCAATATTTCTTCTTTTTTCTTTTGAAGTTATAGAACTCTGATTGATTGTACCTACAAGAATTGCTTGACCAGACCCTTCCAATCCCTTAATTGTGATTGTTGTTCTTTCTGTATTAAATGTAAATTTATCAGAGGTGAGAACTTGAGTTGTTCCATCATCATTTTGAAGAGAATATCTTTCCTCATCAAATGAAGTCCAAGATTGTTTATTAATATCATCAACACTAATAGATCCTGTTTCTCCATTAGTTATAGTTACATTTTTTTTAACTCTAATTGTTGCACTGGAATTGGAAAGATTGACAGATTGAACATTAAAATTAGAAAAAGCACTAAAAAGAGTATTATTTCCAGCAATGTTTCCAGTTGTAGATTTTCCCGCTAACTTTGTGGATACTATTTTTAAATCATTGGCACTGAAATTTGAATTTGGAAGTTCACCATCTACCACTCCAGTAACTGTTGTAACACCTGAAATTTCAAAATTAGTAGAACCAACAGATACAACTCTTGCCATTGAAGGAGTGAGAAGTCCAGGTCTTTCAAAAGTTATAAGATTACCAGTTGTTACTACACCAACAAATGAACCACCACCTAGTGATGGAGATGTTACTGTGGAAACACCAGCACTTTCAGCAGTAATTCTTGCATTATCAAACGAGAAAATTGGTTTTTGAATAATGTCAGCAGTAAATGTATTTGCTGTACCAACGATAGCATGAACAGATTTTACATCTGATAAAGAATATTTTCTATGAGAAACAAGAGTTCTACTAATATCTGGATAACCACTAAACGTAAGTTTCTCACCTCTTAAGAAATTACCAGATACATTGAATAATGTGTGACTTGTGCCAGTAGATCCAATATACACAAATCCTGAAGCACCACTACTTTGACCTTCTACAAATGTTGACTTGGTAAGTGATGCTGAAATGTTTAGTTCAATTTCTTCCCTTAATTCAATATCAAATAGGGAAAGATTCCATTCATTGAGAGATGAATTTGAAATTTCATACGATCCAGACTCCAATGCAAAATCATAAATTCTTGCCTTACCAATTTCATTACCGCCAGCAACGTATCTGTCTACACCAACTCTTTGGCTTCTGAGTGAAATAGTATTTGTGGTGTTAAATCCAATAGGTGCATTACCTAATACATTATTAACTAATACTGTTGGAGCAAAATCAAAATTTATTCCAGAACTTGATACTGTCTTTGTGGTTCTTGGTTTGGGAATATCAATAAATTGTGGTGATTTTATTTCGGTTTCATAACCTCTCACATATGCTTTACCTGGTGAAACCTGATAAATCATTAAATCGTCACTTGGAATCCCACCACTTTGAGTGGTCTGACCACTAGTATATACACCCTTATTTCCCTCTAAATCATTTAGACTTTCCTTGATTTTAGTCTGTAGTAATGAAATATAATAATGACCAGATTCATCAAACGTTCTATTTGCTAACTCATTTCCAAGTTCATTATATTTTGTTCCAGTATTGATGGAGTTCTTAAGTCGACCATTAAAAACTTCAGCAATTTGAACAAAACTCTGAGTATCAAAATTTTGTCTATTTTTCTTTGCTAATTTTGCAGTAATTTGAAGTCTATCAGCACCAGGTGCTGTATAATTATTAAATCCACTAGCATTATCAAACAAACTACCATCATCATCTGATGTGATAATTTTTTCTTCAATTTGAAAACCAATTCTATAACTTGATGATGTGCTGTATTGATCAAGAATCAGAATCTGATTGTCAACAGTTACAAAATTGCCTCTGAGATAATATATACCTGCATTTAATGTAAAAGCAGTACCAGTTGATGCTGCTCCATTAGCAATAGTGTTTGCAAATCCTTCACCAGATCCAATAGATAAGGTTCCAAATTGTAATGTACTATTTGTAGTAAGAATCTCATCATCAAAAAATATAGAAGTTGAATTACCATCATTACTAGATTCTTCGTAATTCAAATAAAGTGTATAATTTCCGTTATCAGATTGTTGATTGGTAATATAAGTAACTACTCTTGCTGTAACACCAGAAGTTCTTCCCGTAATTTTTTTACCAACCAAATCATCAAGATATAGACTTATTGGTACTCCTAAAAATTCAGATTGAAGTTGGATACATTGAAATCTGGGTTTATATGATGTACTTCCTGGAATGACAACAGATCCTTCTTTAAAGAGGTTGTCACTCATTGCTTCAATCTGACCCTGTAAGATAGATTGAATATTGTTTAACTCTCTAGCCTGAATAGGATATGCAGGTTTAAACAATACTTTATTATAGTTTTTAGTTGCGTCAAAATCATCAAAATAAGGAGCAATGTTGAGATTAGTTTCCTGTGGCATAATTCTTTAGAATTGCAAAATAATTTTGACGTCTTCTTTCTGGGTTGTAGACCTTGTAATTGGTGGTCTATTATCAACATATATGATATTACCAGAATATTTTTTGGATTCAGGATTCGCAACACCCATTGTAAATTCCTGACCAAGATTATATGTCCTACTATTTATTATAGTACTTATGCCTGAAAATGAAGTGCTAATCTGCAATGTAGCACTACCACCAACAATATCTATTGATCCACCTAGTGCTGAACCAGCATTTCCATCAAATAATAAATTGTCAAAACCATATTTTGGATTTGAATTTTTTGTTCCATCAGAATTAAATCCAACATTTGTTCTATCTTGCCAATATTTTAAAACACCAGTGTTTTGATCATATGAAATCACTCTGCCAACAGCAGTTGATCCAACACTAATAGTCTGAGTAATTTCAGCATCACCACTAAACACAACAGAACTATATCCAGTTCCAGTCAATCTAAGGGCATGAGTTGCTGCTGCTTTATCTGATGACAAAAGACTTGTTGAACCAAATTGTTGAGGATTTTCAACTAACCCAACTCTAGCAAATTGATTTCCTGTAATGAAATCAGGATTATCAGTATCATTTTCATATCTTGAATAAACAAGAACATTGTAAGCGCCCAATTCAGTGTAGATATTAAAACCATGTCCACCTGGTGGAGGAATAATAACATCAAATACTGGAGTAGTTGTTCCAGAAACACCTTTTTCAGTTAAATCAATTGTACCATAGGTGTATCCAGAACCACCATTAGTGACAGATACTGATTGAACTTTAGCATCAGCATTAATAACTACAGTTGCTTTTCCTCCTACACCATCACCTTTAATAGTGACGTCAGTATATGTGTTAGCATTTCCTAAACCAGCACCTCTATCTCTTATGGTAATAATTTTTAGTTGTCCGCTTGATGAGGCGTTTGCTTTTATAGTAGATGTTTCTGTTGTATTGCCCCAATTATTTGGAACTGGAATATAATTTGTTGAATTAAATTTAATAGCATCAATTGGTTTAATTGTATAAAGATACTTCCAAATATAACCATCACCACTTGATCCTGCTGCTCTTGGTTCTAAATCAGTAAAAGTAGGTTCATCAAGAGATGGACTTCCTTTGAAGTTATTTTCAGGAAGAGCATTATTATATAAACAAATATAAACTCTGAAATCACTATTAATTACAAAGTAATTTGATGAGTAGATATTAAAAGCACCAGATGGTTGTGAAGGATTTGATCTTGTTATATCATTTCTCCACATATCATAAATGTTTCCTGATGACCAAGTATTTCTGGGAACAACTTGAGCAATATCACCAGCATTCACTTTTTTAAGGGAAATCATTGTGTCCCAATAATCATTTGATTCATTTAAACTGTCCTTAGGAGAAGGTGGAGATGAATCCCAAGTAGATGAATAATCATTTGCGTTTGGCAAACCAATAAATGTATAATAAGAATTTGTACTGGATTGAACACCAGCAACAAAATTTTTAGCATTTATAATACGAAGTTGGTCAGTTATAATCGCAGCCATTTTATTGAGACTTTTTTCTTATTTATAGAAGATCAGATATAGTTTTTAAATTTCAGTGATTCATTTCTATTAACCAAACCTGAAGTAGATATTCCACCTACACCATTTTGACCATAAAAATTGAAATTCTTTTCATTGATCCTTTCGCCAAATTGAATTTTGCCCCAACTGTAGTTTCCTAAGAAAGGGTTTGTGGTGTGAGCAATACCTGATCCATAATTATCAACATTACAAACAATTCTTTTCACTGATGTAACAATACCAACATTAGACTCATTTGTTACTGTAACCATTTCAGTTGTTGCTGAGGCAACCTCATAAACACAATCAAGGAATGTTGTGGCAACTGCAACAGGTGATGCAAATGTGCTACCTATTGAAGTGTAAGTATCTCTTATAACAACATAATCACCAGCAGTCAGTGAACTTACTGTTACAGCAACACCTGTCAATGATACATCTCTCATTGCAGATGTAGTTGGAATGTAAGTGTCAAAGAACAATTGTTTTTGAGATCCAGCATTAGTGCTTCCAAGACCAACTACAACACCACTATCACCAGCATAAGAATTGATAGAAATTGTCTCTGTGCTTATCTTTGGTTCTTCAATAATGACCAAAGGTGGTGTTGTGTAATTGGATCCTCCATTAGTGATAGTAAAACCAGTTACTGTTCCACTTGTTACAGTGGCAGTAGCAGTTGCCTGAGTACCAAATGTACCCAAACCTGCAATGGTTACTGTTGGGGTAAAATCATATCCTGATCCACCAGATGTTAAATTAATTGCTGTAATTGTATTTCCTGCGCCAATAGTAGCAGTAGCAATTGCGACAGATGTTGAATCTTGTGATGTAATCTTGATGCTTTCTTGGAATTGTCTATTTGTGCTTTCATTAACACCATCAAACAATGGTCTTACAGAATCAACATATGCAATTGTTGAACTAGTGCTAACAGGTGATATTAAGTATGATGTGGGGAAAATATTTGGTTCATACTTTACTCTATCCTTACCTACAAATTGACCATTAATTCTTTTATCAATAGTCTGCTTGCACCATGTTAGTGGTCTAGTAAGTAGAGTATCTGATAATCCAGGACCATCATAAGTATTTGTTCTTGCAGAATCAATTGTTGCAATACCAGTAACTATTCTCTTGTTTTGATTTAAGATTATACTTTGACCTTTTTCAACGTCAGCATTTAATTTCAATGAATCTCCAATTTTAATTGTCTCAAGAACTTCTCTGAATATAACATCAGAATCGCCAGCACCCTTATAAAATAAAATTCTTGATGTATCACCTTCAGCAATTCCTGATCCAACACCTTTAGGTGCTTCATTAAATGTGATTTGACTGCCACCTTCAAATGTATATGATTCTCCAGGAATTTGAAGAATATCGTTTATAAGCACAAGTAGTGTTTGATCAACTTCAATATTTGACTCCTTTGATGCTATGATTGAGATAAATTCATCCTCCAACTTGAGAGGGAATACTCTCCTTACACCATCAAATAGATGATCTATTCTATCTAATACTTGGAATTCACCAATTGAGAAAGCATTAAATGAATCACTGTAAATATCTTGAACTGTAATTTGAAATTCACTAAATGCAATTGATGAATCTGTTGGAATGCCTAACGCACCTCCAGTTGGAACTGTTAATACATCTTGTTTAGAATAACCATAACCAAAATTTTTAATTTCAAAATCAATAACACTTGAACCTTGACCTACTTTGATATCAACAGTAGCACCTGTTCCAAAACCTGCTGTAGAATTGATAAGAGGTATATTATTATAACTAAGTGGTTCATCAATGACAACTACAGGGGCATTGGTGCTCGTGTAACCAGATCCAGGATTTGTAATGTTAATACTTGTAATATTACCATTAGTTACAATAGCTGTACCTATGTGCTCAAGAATAGGAACAACACCAAAATAAGTTTGAACACCAACATTATAAGATGTAACAACACCAGTTCTATATCCAGATCCACTATTACCAATACTAATTGATGAAATTGTTCCAGCAATTGATACTACAGCAGTTCCTCCAGCGCCAACCAAAGGTTGATAACCAGAACCTTCAAATGAACCAACTGATACTATCAATCCACCAACAGGGAGATTGCCTTGATTTTGATCATATGAAGTTGCTGATCCTATACCACCAGTAAATCTAAAAGAAGTGATTCCAGAATTTTCTGTAACCAGATATTCATCAGTGTTATTTGTTTGAGTTCCTTGAGGTGTTTGGAAAATATTATTAACAAGAACAACTGTATTTGTTGTCAAACCAGTAACATTAGAACCATTGGATTTAAGAACAAATTCGCTAGTAACACCGGTAAATCCATCAGAAATATCATCAAATACAAAATTAGTATTATATGTTTCAGATGATGATGATAATACACCTCTCTTAGTGAATACTCTAGCATTAAAAGATGATCTTGTTGTTATACCTACATAATCTCTTTCATCTGGTGAATTTGTTGTACTTGATAGAGGTATGTTGCCATATGGAGCACTTACAAAATTAATTGTATTTCCACTTATATTATAATTACCAGTAAACTTTTCAATAGATGCACCTGCTGAGTGTGGTTGAATAACTGTTCCAAGAAGAGGTCTTTCAACAAAAATTGAAGTGCCAGAACCCGTGACAGATGTGACTCTCATAAATTCATCATCAATTTTTATAACATCATTTGAAGAAATAGATGTGATTCCAGTAGTTATAAGCTGTACATCAAATACAATATCAGAAACAAGTGTTGCACCAATTCCAGTTCTACTAATAGGTGCTTGAATCATATTGTCAATAGAAACCAATGTCTTAGTGTTCTGTTTGGTGGCAGTAATATAATGAGAACTACCAGCACCAACAGTGTCAAATTGAATCAAATCGGGATTAAGTTTCTGAGCAGCAGCAGCACTTGTTGAAAAACCAATCTTAAAGTCATTTAATTTAACAGCAAATAAATCAGTTGGAAGAAGTGAAGTTGAACCAACACTACCACCAAAGTCTGTTGTTACAATACCAATTCTTGAAGATGTGCCAGTGGTTGTATATTTAATTGCTTCACCGCTCTGGAAGAAATGATTTGGTGATATTACACAATTGGAAGAAGTATCTACACCAGTTACACCATCAAACTGTCTTTCAAATATTGGATTACCGTCATGAAGAAGATTAAAATCCTTTTTAACACTATTAAGTGTGCCAAAATAATTTCCTGTTTGTGTTTTGAAGAAATTATTATTATAGTCAATTTTATCTAACTCTGTTCCTGATTCAATTTCCCTAAGATCAACAAAGAATGATCTAACTTGAACATCAATATTTGGATTTGGTGTATATACTACATTTACAAAATTGCCGGATGTAGTAATGCCAATTGTTCCAAGACCAGCATTTGTTTCAACAACACCAAACTGTGTAAATTGTTGTGTTGGGATAGTTACTGAATTAATGATACCAAGCTCAAACATTTCAGCATGATTATTTGCCACATCTTCAACTGTAACTATTTGATAGGAGGCAGAATATTTTTCATCAGATGAAAGTGTATCATAACTACTTACAATATGAGCAGTGGGAGAACCAGAAGATGCAATAGATGTATATCCACTACCAACCCTAGCAGTGGTCATTGAGGTAAATCCAGTAACATTAGTTCCTCTTGATGTGGCGACAACCTGACTGTAAGAAGTTGCTGCAATACCAGTGTTGGGATGGAACTTAAGTAATACATTAGAACCACTAATTACAGCACTGTAAGTTCCAATCCCTCCATCATAATAATTATTTTTAGTTTCATCAATGTTATTATATTCAAGTATTGAACATTCTGTATCGTTATGTACAATATTAAACTCTGCAAAATGATATTCATCAGCAGAAACAAGAAGATTCATTACCTTTAATGATCTATAAGTTTTTCCTACTGAAACAATGTTGGTAACAGTGTTAGTTGGAATATTTACCTCTTGGGTGTAGAAATCAACAACATCACCAAAAGATGATGAACCTGCACCAACTAATTCTGGTTCGAAAGCAAAGTCAAAAGATGAAACAAAATAGTTATTAATTTTAAACTTTATTGGATGGAATAGAAAATCCCATCCTTCAGAAGCAATTTCAACATCAAAATAACCCAAATCTTCAAAAGTATGAAGTTTGCCATAAGTGATCATGTAAGAATCTTCATCAACAATAACTGTCGATATTTCAAATTGCCTCTCATCTGTAAATGTTGTATCTTGTACCAGGAAAATACTCTTAGTAAATTTAACAGTTGAATCAAATTCAGCAATTCTTGAAAATGCTTCTGATCTTTCATTACTTTCAAAAAATTCACTTACAT
>JGI10211J34971_10001556_pt1 | contig 18885 bp, 14 predicted proteins | sample Etolagsediment_FD_34971 | JGI IMG/M metagenome (IMG submission 34971)
AGACCCGCCTCTTTATGTCCTCAAACCAGATATCAACCTCAATGCAATTCTCCCAATAGTCAATGTGATGGTCTCCCTTGTAACCCCGCTGACCAATATCCTTTAGTTAACCAACCTTCATGCCAAATGGTTAGATATCCACCTGTTCCTATGCCTCCTCAATTTCAACCTGTAGGATGCCCCCAACCAGGTGTCAATGCTTCTTACCAAAATTCTTGTGGTAATTAAATTAATCTCTTTTTAAAAGATATTAATATTTTTTTATTCTATCATATAATATGAGTTTTAATAGACCTATGTATGACTTTTGTGAAGGTAAAAAAAGAATTACTGAATCCACCGAAGCCGCTAACTATAATATCCAAACTCCCGTTATCTGTGGTAATTGCATCCAAACTGACCCTCGCATTATGCCCAACCGCACTGGTGTCTCACTTAATTCTAATACCCCTTGGAGATTTTACGCCGGCCCTATCGACGTTGAATCTGACCTTTTCAACTTAAACCGCCCCTTATCAGACTGCCCCTCCAATAAATATCACCCTAATTCTAAAAACTGCTTCTCCTCTAACGGACAACCCGCAGGTCAAGGAGTTACTTGTGGTACTAAACCTTGTGAAGGTATGAACACTTGTAATTACTCCAATCAACCTTATCCTGAATTTTGTGGACAAAAAGTCGTCGAAGGCTTCTCCGATAAAGCCCCTCAAGATAGATTCCGCAAAAACGGTCAACGCTGTCCCGATAACAACCTCGTTGATATGCCAGACTGCTACTTTGGAACCGAAGACACTAGACTTTCTAACCCTCCTTCTACTTTAAAAGGAACCGGTATCAATAGATTTAATCCTTTATGTTTCAACCCTCAAGAAAAAATATTTTTTCCCGGTGAATATCATGTGCCTTCCAGAATGGTTTTCAAGGACAATCACCGTCCTTGTATTGCCTCGTTAGCCAACATAAGCGCTGATCCTCTTCCTAATACTTCCGCAGGAATTCCTGCTCCAGAAATTAGTAAAGTAGCCGGCGNTTTTACAGCTCCATTATATAAATACGATCAATGTGGCTGATAAAATTGATACTTAGTTTCAAAAATGAAATACTATTTTTATTATAAATTCTTTAAATACATTTTAAACTAATTTTTTATAAATAATTTTTATAAAAATTGATTAATTTATTTTTTGAAATAACAATACAAAAATGAAGGAACAAAGTGATTATCGGCGAGTTTCTTATTTGAGAGTGAAAGAGAAAGAAAATTTCTTAAAATATGAACATTTTTGTGTTCAATATCATGAGAAGAAATATGGACATCAAACATGGCATTGGTGTAATATTCCAGAGGAACATTTGGAAAAAAGTGGATGGATAACAGATTATAATAAATTAAGGTTAAAAAGGAAAGAGAAGAAAAAAGAAGGATTAGAAAATTCTTTAAGAGAATATGGGTTAGATGGAATTTCATTAGATAAAGAAGGAAATTATCATGCATTACAAATGAAATATTGGAAAGTAAATAAATTAACTGCGAATAATTTAGGGACATTTTTACTTAGTTTATATGCTGGTTTTTATCCAAATAATAATTTATCAAAAGGATATTTATATCATAGTAATTCCTTACAAATTGATTTAAAAGATTATTTGAAAACTTCTATTATTATCTCTGAAGAAATTGATTTAAAAAGAAAAAGTTCAAAAATCCAAGTAGAACTAGATGAAACACAATATGAAAAGAGAGATTATCAAATAGAAGCAATTGAAAAATTAAAAGAAGGATGGAATGAAAATGGATTAATTACTTTACCTTGTGGAACTGGTAAAACCAATATTTTAGGATGGTTTTTACAAGAAAAAATTTATAAAAAAATAATATTATTATCACCATTAAAAGTTCAAACTAAACAATTAGGAGATAGAATTAAACAATATATTCCAGATTTTAATTATTTATTAGTTGATAGTGATGAAAGTGGAACAACTGATGATAATGATGTTTTAGAAATATTAAAGAACGAAAAATATTTAATTTCAACAACTTATAAATCTTTTTTTGATATTATTTCAAACTTTAAATTAGAAGATGTTTTAATTGTTATTGATGAATGTCATAATTTAATTCATCATCCAAATTTACAAGAAATATTAAATTATCATCAAAAAAAACTATTAATAACTGCTACTCCGCCTAGTATATTGGGAGAAGAAATGAATTTATATATTATATATTCATTAAGTTTAAGAGAAGCAATATCTAAGAAATTTATTTGTGATTATGAACTTTATTTACCTTATATAGATAATGAAATTCCAATTGAATTAAAAATATTAGATGAAGATTTTGTTAAAAAAAGTTTATTTTTAATTAGTGGGATGTTAGAAACTGGAAGTCATAAATGTATTGCGTATTTTCAATCACAAGAAGAATGTTTAATATTTAATGATACATTTGAAAAGGTTGTTCAAGAATATCATTCATTACCGGTTTGGACAAATTTAATTACTTGTGATGATAATTCTAAAAAAAGAGAGAATATTTTAATAAATTTTGAAAAGGATGAAGAAAGATTAGATACCATAAAAGTTTTATCAAGTATTAGAATTTTAGATGAAGGAGTTGATATTAAAAAATGTGATAGTATATTTATTTCAAAATTAAGTGATAAAACATCACAAATTAGAACAGTTCAAAGAATTTTAAGAGCAAATCGTTTAGACGAAAATAATCCAGAAAAAAAGGCGAATTGTTTTATTTGGTCGGAAGATGTAAATAAAATAATTTCTGGACTTTGTTTTTTAAAGGAAAATGATAATGAGTTTTTTGAAAGCAAAATTAAAACAATATCTACTAATTATGATAAAAAAAATAGAAATAAAAAAGAAAAAGAAAAATTTAATCAAGAAATTAAAGAAACTATTCATATTAAATGTTTAACTTATCAAGAATTATGGTTAAAAAGATTAGATGATTTAAAAAATTTTATTGATAAATACCATGAAAAACCTAAAAAGGAAACAAATGAAGTTTTATTAAATTGGATGAAGTTACAAAATGGATTTTATAAGAGTAATAAATTTATACAAAATTATAAAATAGAAGAATGGGAAAAGTTTTTGGAAGAATATTCTAATTATTTTATAAGTATTGAAGAAAATTGGTTAAAAAATTTTAATAAATTCAAAAAAAACTATAATGAAGGAAATAAAAAACAAAATTATTGGATTATTGCTCAAAAACAAAATTATAAAAATAAAATTGGATTTTATCAAAATGATAATCTTAAAGTCTTATTTGAAGAATTAATGGAAGAGTATCCTGAGTTATTTTCATCTAAAATTGAAAATTGGTATAACAATTTCAATAAAGTTAAAGAATATATTAAAGAAAATAACCAAAGACCACCTAGAACATCAAAAAATAAAGAAGAAGCATTTTTAGGTCAATGGTTGCAAAATCAAATTATGGCGTTCAAAAAAGGTGATAAAATGATGAAAAATAATGAATTAATGAAATTATTTAAAGAATTATTAGAAGAATATTCCGAATTATTTTTAACAAAAGAAGAATATTGGAATAACCAATTAGATAAATTAGAAAAATTTATTTTAGAGAAAGGTAAAAAACCTGTATCAACTAATAAAGATAAAGAAGAAAAAAGTTTGTGTGTTTGGTTTAGTGAACAACAAACAAATTATAATAGAGAAGAAGGATTAATGAAAAATGAAAAAATTAAAAATATTTTTAAAGAATTTATTGAAAAATACAACATTATAAAATATGATGAATTATGGTTTTTTAGATTAAATCAAGTCAAAAATTTTATTAAAGAAAATGGTAGAAAACCNAAAACTTATAAAACAGTTGGTTTAGAAAATACATTAGGAGCCTGGATTTCANNACAATCCNAAAATTATAAAAACAATAAATATGCAATGAAAATTCCAGAACACAGAAAAGAATGGGAAAAATTTTTATTGGATTTCTTCCACAANTAATGATACTGATGAATGTTCAGATAATTTTCTATTAAATTCCTTAAATTTTTCTTTATTTCCATTATACGTTGTATTATCTAATATCATTAATTCAATTCTTTGATTTTTTCTTAAAGTTCTTTGTAAAAATAAAATTTTTAATAATGAAGGTTTTATTCCAGCATTACTTAAAATTAATATTCTTCTGTTTACTATTTCTCTGGTTTTTTTAATTGTTAAAACAAAACTTAATACCATTCCTAACCATAAAAAGATATAGACAATTTTCTCATAATTAGTTAAACACCACCAACCATTAATATTATATTTAGAACCTGAACAAATTTCACATGAAATAGACCCTTCTTTTAAAGTAAATTGTCCAAAATCACATTTTAAACAATCATCTTGACCACCTATTGAATAATAATTCTTTGGACAAAGTTTTGGCTCAATCGTATTAGAACCACAATAATGCCCAGGCGGACATTTTTTACATTCTGATAATCCTTCTACATCAGCATAAGTTCCACTACCACAACTAACAGGTTCTTGTGTAATTGTTGTGCAATAAAAACCTTTTGGACATTTAATACATACATCTGGACTAGTTGCAAAATTAGTATAAGAATAAGTTCCATCAGGGCAGGTTATTTGTTGACTTGGATTTGGACAATAAAAATTTTCAGCACAAGGTTGTTGAAAAGAAGACCCTTCTGGACAATAATATCCAATTTGACATTTCTTACATTCATTAAGATTGTTAAAAAATCCAACTCGACATTTTTGACATTGATTTTGATTTGTTAAACCTCGTTGATAAGAATAAGTTCCATCCGGACAAGATTGAGGAATTCCACCTTGATTAGGACAATAATAAGCTTTGGGACAAAGTTGAGGTTTAGTATAATAATTAGAATAGTATCCTGGATTAACTGAATTACAAGTTAAAGGATTAATCGTTAAATAATGACCTTTTGGACAAAATCCAAAAGTATTTATTTTGTCTGAATAAGAATAAATAGAAATACCCCCGACTAAATAAAATAAGTCATAATTTGGTAAAACTCCAAAAGAAAGTGCGAGGTTATTAATGTATTTTTCATGTGTAAATACAAAATTATTAATATCTAAAAAAATATATTTGTTATTATATAATTCTTTTTGAGTGTTAAATACTAGCATATTTTTAAAAATAAATATTTGCTCTGAATTAGTTATCTCATTTATATATATTTTATTGTTTGTTTTTTTATTTAATATTTCAATAAAGTTAACGTTTTTAAAAATATTTTTCATTAAATCATAATTAAAAATTAATAAAGTTTCTTCAATATTGGCTAATGAAAAGATAATTAATAAATCTCCTTGACTTTGTGTCACTGCATTAGATATTCCTTCAGGTAAATAAGTATGATTTGTTTGACTATCTAAAAAGTAAAAATCAACGTGAGAAGAATATTTTTTGATACCATGATAACTTGTTTGTCCACCAATCATTAAAAATCTATTATGTGAAAATACTACTTTAATATTAAATCTAGGTTCTGATAAATTAAATAATTTTTTTGTTCCAGTTTTAAAATTATGAACTTCAAAAGTTGAACTTATTTCATTAGGAAATTTATTAAAACCTCCAGCAATTACAATAATTTGCTCATCTTCAAAACTAGCACATCCTGCATTACATCTTTTTTCAATCATATAATCAATTTCTAATGTTCCATTGTTGTAAATTTCAATTAAATTAGTACAGTCATTAGGGATATTTCCTCCAACAAAAAATGCTTTTTCTAGATTTGGGAATGAGGTTCCACAAAGAAAACCTTTGTGTTGACTAAGTTGTAAATTACTCCATTGGTTAATTTTAGCATCATAAATATCAATTTTATTAGAATATTGATTATTTCCTAAAACACCACCTACAAAAAAGGTTTTAGTGTTAGTGTAAGCATTAGTTAAATAAATTCTTCCTTCTGAAAGAAAACCTTCAGAAATTTGTTCAGCATTGATACAATGCAGAAGGATAAAAATGAATATTTTTATCATTTTTGAAAAATTTTGTTTGTTTGTTTTTATAAATATGGATTAAATAAAAATCAATTTTTATTCTAAATAAAAATTAATGGATAAAATAGATTTTAAAACCTTAGAGATGTTTTCAAATCAATTTAATAAAGATTTGGCCAAGAATGCAATTTCAGGAAATCCTTTATTAAAAGTGGTTTCATCTCGTAATATTTTACAAAAGAGGTCAAAGGTTTTTTCAAAAAAAATTAAATTAGAAACTAAAAAGAGTAATCAACAAAGTTCAGGAAGATGTTGGATGTTTGCTTTCTTAAATGTTTTAAAACATCAAATCATTAAAAAATATAAATTACAACCCTATTTTGAATTTAGTCAATCTTATTTATTTTTTTGGGATAAACTTGAAAAAGCTAATTTATTCCTTTATTACATCAAAAACCTTAAAAAAGAAAAATTAGACTCCCGTTTAGTAGAATATTTATTAAGAAATCCCACTAATGATGGCGGTCAATGGAATATGTTAGTTAATTTAGTTAAAAAATATGGTTTAGTTCCTAAATCGGTAATGAATGAAAGTTATCATAGTTCCCATTCTAAAGATTTAAATGATTTATTAAATAATAAGTTAAGAGATTTTGCTGAGAAAATTAGAAATGAAAAAACATTTAATTTTGAGCACGCCATGCAAGATATTTATAATTTATTAGTTATTTTCTTGGGAGAACCTCCTAAAGAGTTTTTATGGGAATATGAGGATATGAAAGGAAAATTTCATAGATTTGAGAAAATAAAACCAAAAACTTTTTATGAAAAGTTTGTGCCTTTTAAAATAGAAGATTATGTGATTTTAGTGAATGCACCCATGAAATCAAGACCTTTTCATCAACTTTATGACATTAAATATTTTAATAATATGGTAAATGGACAATTGACGAATTATATTAATTTACCTATTAGTGAACTTAAAAAAGCGAGTGAAAAGTCAATAGAAAAGAATGAACCGGTCTTTTTTGGATCGGATGTGGGAAGGAATTTTAATGGGAAAATTGGGATGTTAGATGAAGATTTATTTGATTTAGAGAAATTTTTTGGTTTTAATTTTCATATGGATAAGGGACAAAGATTAGAGTATTTTATGACAGAACTTAATCATGCGATGATGTTAAAAGGTTTTAATAAAAATGGAAAAATTAATAAGTGGTTAGTGGAAAATTCATGGGGAGAAAGTGGAGAATTTGAGGGAGATATAGTGATGAGTGATAAATGGTTTGATGAAAATGTTTTTGAGGTGGTGGTTCATAAAAAATATTTGAATAAAAAAATAAAAGATATTTTAAGACAAAAACCAGTTATGTTAGAACCTTGGGATTATTTCGGAGGTTTAATGTTTCTTTAATACCCCTAAAATATTTTTAAAAAGGTTTAAAAATAAAATTAATTTAAAAGAAAAATAATTGTTAAAGGAAGTATGACAGAAGAAGAAGAGCACGTTTCTTTTAAAGATGATTCGGGAGATATTCCTGAAATAAAAAAATTTGAAGATTTTCCTATCTCAATAAATTTATTGAGAGGAATTCTTTCATATGGTTGGGAAGTTCCCAGTCTTATTCAAAGTAAATCTATAGTTCCAGTCGTTCAAGGAAGAGATTGTATTATTCAGGCACAATCTGGTTCAGGAAAAACTGGTGCCTTTAGTATTCCAGCAATAGGTAAAGTTGATGAGACCATTGCATCTCCTCAAATTTTAATTTTATCACCGGTGCATGATTTAGCCTTACAATCATTTAATATTATTAATTCTTTGTGCACTTATACCAATATAAAAACTACAATTTTAATTGGTAAAGGATTAAATAAGACAAATATGGGAGGTTATCAAAAGAGGGAGGATATTCCTCCTCCAAATTTTAAGGCCCAAATAGTAGTGGGGACACCAGGAAAAGTTTGGGATTGTTTAAGAAAGAAACAGTTAAGCACTGTGAGTATGAAGATGTTTATTTTAGATGAGGCGGATGAAATGTTAGATAAGGGATTTCAGGAGCAAATCCAAACTATTTTTAGTTTTATGCCTTCAGATATTCAGGTTAATTTATTTAGTGCGACTATGCCTAGAGATATTTTACAATTAAGCAGTGAATTTATGAGAAATCCAGTTAGAGTTTTAGTGAAAGATGAGGATATAACTTTAAAGGGTATTAGGCAATTTTATGTTCCAGTGGAGAGTGAGCAACAGAAATTTGATGTTTTATGTGATATTTATGGGACCATTAGTGTTACACAAGGTATTATTTTTGTAAATTCAAAGCAGAAGGCAGAGCAGTTAAAGGAGATGTTAGAGCAAAGGAATTATACAGTAGGGTTGATACATGGAGGGTATAATCAGTATGAGAGAAATGATATTTTGAATAAGTTTAAGGAGGGTCGTAATCGTATTTTGATTGCGACAGATATTTTATGTAGAGGAATAGATATTCAGCAGATTAATTTGGTGATAAATTATGATATACCATTTAAGGTGGAGAAGTATATACATAGGATAGGGAGGAGTGGAAGGTATGGGAGGAAAGGAGTGGGGATTAATTTAGTGACGCCGGATGACTTGCATAATTTGAGGAAGATAGAGAAGTTTTATTCGACTATGGTGGAGAGATTACCTGGGAATTTTCCGGAACTTTTGAAATAAGTTAGGATTGATATTTTTAATCTATAGTAATAATAAATAATGGAATTTATTATTGCAGGAGCCGTTGCAGGCATGGGTTTTTTGTTTAGTAAGAATAATACAAATGCAAGATTTACAGATGTGGATTTTGTGGCTAATGTTCCTGCTAATGAAAAACCAAGTGGAGAAAATATATATGAAAGCAAACGTTCACAGAAGGTTTGGAATGACCAACAGCAGTTAGCCAATCGTGTCTTTGCTAAATCAAAAAATAGTTCACAAACTAATTATATGATTGCTGGACCACCTGTTCCTATTTTTAATAAGGTTGATGGGACAGAGACTAAATTACCGGTTGAATTTTTGGGGGCAGAAGCATTAAAATCTCAAAGTAATAAAATTATTAATGAATTAGATAAAAAAATTTATCAGCCTAATATTGACCCCAAAGTTAATGATTTGGAAATTCCAACCCTTTACAAAGATTATGCTGCTGCTGGTGGATGGGATGGTATTAGTTTAACTGGTAACCCCGTAGACAGACAAAGTTTTTATCATAATAACATGGTTCCTTTTTTTGGAGGGACGGTTAAACAAAATTTAGATGATAATGTTAATAAAACAATCTTAGAAAATTTTACTGGTAATGCTGAAAATTATCAACAAAAAAAGGAAGTTGAAAGAAATGATTTCTTTAAACCCGTGGCTAACTTAAGTAATCCTTATGGGATGAGTAATTTAGAAGGATATAATCGCGACCGTTATATTGTCGGAAATATCCGTAATAATCAATCTCCAGTTGAACCTATCCGTGTTGGACCTGGTTTAAATAACGGATATACCGCTGAACCTAGTGGAGGTTTTCAACAAGCTAATAAGAGAGATTTTGAATTACCTAAAACCGTTGATGAGTTAAGAACTAAAAATAATCCCAAAGTTTCTTATCAAGGCGTTGTTATTCCTGGTAAACATATTGCTAAACCAGGTAAAGTTGGTGTTGTGGCTAAAAATAATCCAGATACATTTTATGTTAATTCACCAGATAGATTATTTACAGCTGTTGGTGATACTACTGGACCTACACAAAGACCTACTCAAGTATTAAAATATACTAACCGTAAAACCACTGAACTTAAAAGTAGAGTTGGTCCAGCTGCACCAGCTGCTACTGGTTCTCAAACACAACTTAAACCTGGATTTAAGAAATCAACTAAATTTACATATAAAGGAGCAGGTCCTAGAAATACTCATGCACAAGGTCAATGGGGTATTGAAGGTCCTAATGCAGCTATACCTAATGATTATGGAAGAAGTGCTATTAAAAATAAACCTAATGCTAGAATGATAACTGGAACTAAACAACAAGTTAGTAATTATAGTGCCCCTAATAAAATTAATATGTCTCCAGAGAAACCCAATATTAAGCATACTAGAAAAACTAATGTTCAAGGGAATAATCGTTATGGTAATTTCCAAAACACTGGACCGCATAAACCTACAGTTTATGACCCTAATGATAAACCCCGCACAACTATTAAGGAAACCAATATTGATAATAATCATCAAGGATATTTCCAAAACACTGGACCTACTAAAGGTATGGCTTATGACCCTAATGATGTTTTAAGAACTACTGTTAAAGAAACTAATATTGATAATAATCATGAAGGTTTCTTCCAAAACACTGGTCCAAATAAACCTACTGTTTATGACCCTAATGATGTTATGAGAACTACTACTAAAGAAACAATGATTGATAATAATCATGAAGGATATTTCCAAAACACTGGTCCAATGAAACCAACAGTTTATGACCCCAATGATATTTTAAGAACAACTACTAAACAAACTACAATTGATAATAGCCATCAAGGTTATTTCCAAAACACAGGACCTCAAAAACCAACAGTTTATGACCCTAATGATGTTTTAAGAACAACTACTAAACAAACTACAATTGATAATAATCATCAAGGTTATTTCCAAAACACAGGACCAGAAAAAGGAATGGTTTATGACCCCAATAATATTGCGAGAACTACTGTTAAACAAACTACCATTGATAATAATAGAGTTGGTGGCATACGAGGTAATAATAAGGGAATGGTTTATGACCCCAATAATATTCCTAAACCTACTATTAAACAAAATACTATGGTTAGAAATAATATGGGTAATATGGATAGACAAAGTAAAGGTGGTGCTTATGTTAATAAGCAAATGAAAGCCAAAGATACACAAAGAATTACAACTAGTGTTCATTATGTTGGAGATGCCACTGGACCTAGTAGAGGAGGATATACTGAAACTCAAGTTAATCCTAAAAATACTAGCAGACAATTTATGAGTGATAATGAAATTAAAGGTAATGCTGGTCCTGCTAGTGTAGTTGCACCTAAATCTTATCAAGATATTTATAATGCAACCATTAAAACAGTGAGAGAAGATGTGGCAGTTGGAAGAGAACCGGCGAAACAAGGTCCTAAAGGGGGAGTTGGGGCAGAAACGTTAAATATGAAAACGACTAGAACGGGAGAGGAGGATAATATTAGAATAGGGGAAAGAGGGGTGATGAGTACGAAGGTTTATAATAGTATTCCACAACCAAATCAGTTTGGAGAAACACATTATAAGGATACTTTACCGAATAAACCTATTGGAGTGGATAGGATTGAACCAAGTATATTGGATGCATTTAGGAAAAATCCATATACGCAATCTTTGCATAGTTTTGCTTTTAATTAAATCGAAATTTTGTTAAAAAAAATTAGGATAAAAAAATGGCGGAATTGTCATCTATTTACAAAAAATTAGAAGAATTAAAAACAGTAGTGAAAAATGAAAGTTCACATACTTGGGTTTGGAAAAATGAGGTTCTTTTGGGAAGAAGTCATTTGTTGTTGACGAAAAGAGATAGAATGATTTCTTATTTTACTAAGGAATATAGAAATGAAATTTTCTTTTTGTATAAAGGAAATACAAGTTATTTAAGAACCAGAAGTAATTTAAATAATGTTTATAGTGTTGATAATTTAGATGAATATTTATTTGGTGATAAAAAATTAGGTTTTGTTTTATTAGATACGGAAAGTATGATACAAATAAAAAATTGGTTAAATTTATTTAAAAAATATTTTGATGAAAAAACTATTTTTTTTGTTCCAAATTTAGTTAATACACCCAATTATTTAAATAAAGCTTTATCTGGATTATTTGAATTTTCTTCTGAAAACTCTTTTAATTTAGAATGGGTAGCTTATTGTGGAGAAATAAAACTTTATGATATTGATGAAAAAGGTTATGATGAAGGAGTTTGTTTTAAATTTAAATAATTTTAAAAATAAATATTTTTAAAATTATGCCCAGTTTAAGTTTATTTCAAGATAATGCAAGTTTAAAAACCATTTGTTCTGAAAATCCATCTTTAAATGTTTGTTCTAGATATCCAATCAAAAGATTAATTTTAGATGATAAAGGAGAAGTTATTCAAATTAATCTTTATAAAGCTCCTACTAATGGTATTCCATCAAACTAAAATAATTGAAAATGCAACCGCTATTAAAAAAAATATCCAAGCACCAATACTTCCCATATTTGACATATTTGTCATGTTGGTTGGTTGAAAAGAATATTTTTTATTTTCATTTTCTAAAAAATTTTCATTAAAGTCATTCATTTATTTTTAATTAGAAAATAAATAAGTAAAAAATTTTATAAAAATATCCATCAAATAAAAATGGAAGAAATTAGTATTAATGTTTTAATGGACGCCAAAACTGAATGGACAAAACAATTAACCAATATCTTAACCATCCCTATTTACGAAGGTTTCAAATCTCTTTATGATGATGCGATTAAAGAAACTGACCCTCGTTATCAAGAATTTAGTGAACTTCAACTCTTTCAAGAATATCTCAAAAAAATCCCCAAATGGAACCAAACTATCATTGACAGTGAAACTGAAAGAATAATCCAAAGAACTAAAGTTAATTATTTAGATGATGTTATCACTACTGTCTTTTTATGTAATGTTCAAGTTTTATCCGTTGTGAGACTTAAAAATCCCGACAATGAAATTGATATTAAAGTCCCTAAAGTCAAAAACTTCATTCATCGCTGTTATATGGAATGTGGTAGAGAAATTTACCAAAACGCCTATCTTTTTGACACTGATGACCTCCCCACTTATGAAATCCAAAAAAATAACCGTGAAATCTTAAACATTATTAAAGAAGGTATCATTGAAGCTGTCAGAAAACTTTTACCTGTTAAAGACATCATTAAGAACTATATTGGTAAAATTAATGAAGAAACTGAAGATATCACTATTGAAAAAGGTATCTTTAGAGAAGGTTCTTTCAATCATATTGTGAAACAAAACCTCAAAAAAGGTCTTCATCAAATTGAAAGTGAAGACGAAGATGAACCTTCTCTTCATGAAGAACAACCAGAAGCACTGGAAGAACAAATTAATTCTAGAACTTTATCCGATAATATAGTTAATGAAATAGAAGAAAATGGTTCTCAAAATTCTTCTAAATCCTCCATTAATGATGATATTATTTCTGTTAACTCTCAAAATCAAGAACAAGAAAAAAATATCATTGAACAAGAATATAGTTATCAATCCTTACAAAATCCAAAAGAATTACAGGAAAAATTTAGTGAATATCAGGAAAACTTTAGTGAAGAACAAGAAAGACAAGTAGAAAGACCCAGAGAATATCAGGAAAGACAGGCGGAAAGACAGGTAGAAAGACCCAGAGAATATCAGGAAAGACAGGTAGAAAGACAAGTAGAAAGACCCAGAGAATATCAGGAAAGACAGGCGGAAAGACAGGTAGAAAGACAAGTAGAAAGACCCAGAGAATATCAGGAAAGACAGGCGGAAAGACAAGTAGAAAGACAGGTGGAAAGACCCAGAGAATATCAAGAAGAGAGAGAACCAGTGAGATATTTACCGATGAGGGAGGAAAGTACGAATGAAGAGGTGGTAGAGATAATGAAGAATAATCATTTAGGAGATAAAGAATTAGAAAATGCTTATACTAAAATAGTAACTATGCCAAATTTGGAAGGAAAAAAGAAAAAAAGATTAAGAGGGGATAGAAAATTATTAAGATCTAAAGATAAACATAAATTAATTGTTGAAAAATCTTATTCTCCTATACAAAGAACAGAAGTTTTTAAAAATGTTCAAAATAATTTAGAGTCTGAAGATGAAAATGATGCAGTTTTTTTTGCTGATGCACCTGATAGATTAGAAAGTGATTTTGAAGAAGATGATTATTCTGTCCCTCATCAATATTAGTTTATTTTTTTAAAATTTTAAATGAAATATTTTATGGAAATGTCTAGTTTCATTAAAAATCCATTAATTTTTGGCGTTATAGTCGGTATCTTATCTTTAATCTTACTCTTTCTTAAAGAAAAAATGACCATCAAAGATGATAAACTTAAAAGTTCATACTCAACTTATGTTCAACTTTTCTTTGCGAGTGCCTTACCATCTGGTGCTTTAGCCTTTCTCATTTATAACCGTAATGTTAACTTTTCTCAAAAACAAAAACCTGTTTTAGAAGAAATTTCAATTGATGGTGGTTCATCTTTAGAAGCTGAACTTCCTAAGCAACCTGTCAATATTAATACTAAATCTATGAGAAAAAGTAAAATCATTAACACCGATATCCCTAATTATTAATTAATTTCCTTAATAGGATTTTTATAAAAATCCTATTAAGTTTCAACAACTTTTTATGATGAGAATAAGTTATATTTATATTTTTTTTGTATTATTTAGTATAATGAATTTAAAATTAAAAAAATTTGAAATGTCTTCTATTGATGATGATAGTGTGGTAATTTTTATTGGAAAAAGAAACACTGGAAAAAGTTTTTTAGTTAAAGATTTACTTTGGTATCATCGTAAATTACCAATTGGAACAGTAATTAGTGGAACAGAAGGTGCAAATCAGTTTTATTCTGCAACAGTTCCATCCATTTTTATTCACGAAGAATATAAACCGGAAATTATTGATAACTTTGTGAATAGACAAAAGAAGGTGGTTAAGAAGATGGTCAGTGGTCATCCCGAATATAGGAATGTAGATCCAAGAGCATTTATGATTTTAGATGATTGTTTGTATGACCAAAGTTGGATTAAGGATAAGAATATTAGGGCGTTATTTATGAATGGTCGTCATCATAAAGCATTTTTTATTATTACGATGCAGTATGCTTTAGGAGTTCCTCCAATTTTGAGGACAAATGTGGATTATGTTTTTGTTTTAAGGGAACCTTATTTAAGTAATAGGAAGAAACTTTATGAGCAATATTGTGGGATGTTTCCCAATTTTGAATATTTTTGTAATGTGATGGACCAATGTACTGAAAATTATGAATGTTTAGTGATTAATAATAAGGCGAAAACTAATAAATTAGAGGATATGGTTTTTTGGTATAAGGCCGATGGTCATCCAGATTTTAAGATGGGTGCAGATATTTTATGGAAACAAAATGCACANATTGTAGGGGCAGATGATAGTGATGATGAAGAAAGAGAAGATTTTTTAACTAGATATGCTAATTCTAAGAAGAAGAATAAAAGTAGATTAATGGTTAAAAAGACAACTTAAATTTTAATCTCATAAATAATTAATATTATTTATGGATTCTCAAAACTTATTATGTTATGGTCCTAAAATGTATAATACTACAGGAGGTAGACGAATTGCTGAAAATCAAACCTCTAGGTCAATTGGGAATATTTTAAGAAATGATAAAAAGTTTTCAAGAAAGGAAAAATATTTGAAAGGAAAAGAATGGGCTATTGGTTTAGAACATGAAGTTCAATTTTTTTATGGTCACAATATTTTTTATAAAAAAAAAGATGATTCTCAAATTATAAAATCTATAGTTCAAGCTAATACAGAAGCAGTAATTTTTGATATCATTAATGACCTTAATGAAACTGAAAAAGAATTTTTACTTAATAATGTTGATTTAGAATCATCCGGTAGAATATGTCATGGAAAATCAATTTTGAAAAATACTCCTTCTAAAAAAGAAAGTATTTTAATGCCTGAATTTATCACTACTGACCCTTTTTGTTCTATTGATAAAGGTAAACGTGGTTTTGTTAATTTTTATAAAAAATTAATTGAAGATGAAAAATATTTCGTCAATATTCTCAATCAATCAGAACTTCTTAAAAGTCAAGAACAAAAACAAGGTTCTTTAATCCAATTCCCCTTTGGAATGTGTTCATACATCAAAATTGCCGAGAAAGATTCTTATTATAAAACTAATTTAAAACTTAAGAAAAAACTTTTTGAAGATTATTTAGGAAGTTATCACGTCACCTTCACTTTACCTTACAATAAAAAAGAAAAATATACCCAAAAAGACCAAAATGATTTCATTGAAATGCACCGTAATTTTGGCGCTCAATTTCAATGGATTGAACCCTTATTAACTGCCGCCTTCTTTTCTTGCGATGAAAAATGCGTCGGTTCTCTTGAAAAACGTATNCGCGGTTCTTGGCGNGTNGCCCGTGTNGGTTGGGGTAATTTTGCCGGAACAGACGTTGATAAACTTAAAACCGGTGTTGGTCGTTATGCTGACATCAAACCTCATTGGAGAGAAAATTTTGATTTCTTTGAAAGCAATAAAGTTAATCAATGCTTACCTAATAACCCATACTTAAGATATAATCCTGATTATCCTAAAGGTATTAAAGAATTTCCTGCAAATGCAGTTAGTTCATTCAGTTCTAATTTAAGAACTTTTGGTCCTAATCCTTATTATGATAAAAATAAAGATAAAAAAGAATATAGTAAAATTTCTGGTTTTAAAATGGAAATCCCTAATGGTTTAGAAATCCGCATTTTTGACCATTTTGAAACAATTTTCCTAATTGATTTACTTAATATTATTGCACTTTTAGCGGGTAACATTGAAAATACTAAAGTTAAATCAACTGTTTATCAAAATCCACATTGGATAAAAGCAGTTCAAGATACTATGCTTTATGGATGGAAAGCTGAATTATCGGAAGATTATGTAAGATGTTTAGAAGAAGAATTAAAATTAACATTAACGCCTAAAACATTGATGGCTTATGATGTTTTAGTAGAGGTAGTGAATAAACTTTGGGAAAAAAATAAAGATACTGATAATGTATATTTGGTTGCTGAAAAATTAAAGAAACAAAAACCCGTTATTCCACAAATCAATAAAAGAAGTTGGGAGATGGCATTTTTATTGAAACTATCTAATTCAGAAAAAGATTATCAAAATTTTATTAAATTTTTAGAAACAATAAAAAGTAAAACTAATACTGAAGACTTTAAAACCTTACTTTTAAAAATTATGGGTAAAAATTGGAAAAATGATTGGGATAATGTTTTATATTTCTTAATTGATAGAAAAATTATGAAGAAAAAGGGAGATAAATTAACTTTAATAACTGAAGGATTTATTATTATTCCATATTTAAGAACATTAGAAATTTATTTTGAATTAAATGGTTTCAAATCTTATTTAAAACTTAAAAAAGAAAAAAATGAATTAAATACCTTAAAATCTTTTGACAAAAATTTAACTAAATATCTTAATTTTACTGGGAAAAGATTAGATAAAATTTACGACAATTATATATTTAAAAAATAATTAATCATATAAATAAATGGTTAATTATCAATGTGAAAGATGTCTTAAAATTTTTACTCATTTTGGAAACTATAAAAACCATTTAAGAAGAAAAAATCCCTGTTTTGTCGGTCTTGAAATTGAAAAAAATGAACCTTCTGAAACTAATTCTCAAAAAGTCATTGAAATTCCTAAAGAACCTGAAATTAATGAAATTGATAACGCCTGCATTTACTGTTGTAAACTTTTTTCTCGTAAAGATAGTCTCCAAAGACACCAACAAAACCATTGCAAAAAGAAACCTAAAGAAAATCAAACCATCATCAATAACTATCAAACCATTAATAATTATCAGCAAAATATTCAACAAAATATTAACCCCATTTTTTCTAATCTTAACCCTTTCGGTCAAGAAGACGTTAGTTTCTTAACCAGTGAAGTCCTCAAAAATATTATTAAAAATCCTGAAACCGGTATCCCTCAACTTATCTCATTAATTCATTTCAATCCTGATATTCCTCAAAATCAAAATGTCAGACTTAAAAATAAAAAAGAACCTTATGTTGATGTTTTTAACGGACAAATTTGGGAAATGCGTGATAAAGATGATACCATTAATGATTTAATCGCTAGTAAAAAAGAAATTGCTGATGATTATTTTGAAAACACCCTTGAAATGCAAGATGAACAAAAGAAAAAAATCATTAACAGTCTTATTCAATCTAAATATGAAAGTTATACTGATGCAATTGATAACTATGTAGATTCAATTGCAATTCAAGATGACACCGTCAAAAATACTATTAAAAAGAAATATCTTAGACTTTATGATAAACTTTATAAACAAGTAAATTTAATTTTACTTAATAACACTCAATTAGTTAAAAATTATCTCATTAAAAAAGAAAATTAATCTTCTTTTTCATCAGAACCAATATTTAATACTGTTTCTTTTACTTTTTCTTCTATATCTTCATAAACATAATCTTTAATATTTTTAGGCATTATCATACTTGATGCCCTACTTAAATTACTTTTACTTTCTGGTCTTACTAAATTATCATCATTAATAACATTTAGGACCTTTTCTATTCCTGACTTTTCTATCTCCTTCATCTCCTCTTCCCCTATTTTAAACTTATCAAAAACTCCAACTATTGGGGGTAAATGAAAATTATTATCTTTTACTCTATCTCTTAATCTAGTAATAATTTCATGAGGTATTTGGGGTGATTGTTCAATTAATTTTTCATATTCATTTTTCGCATATTTCATAAAATCTAAAACATCTTCTCTATCACTTGGTTCTTTTTGTAATTCTGTCTTAACATTATGATAATATTTACCCCATGAAACACTGGCCACCCGATGAGCTTCTAAAAATTCAGATACTTTTAGGAAGGTTGCGATGGTAGCGACAATACCGGCAACAATATTTGCAAAACCAACTCCTAAAGAATAATAACCGCGGTAATCTTCAGAAATACGGTCTTGAGCAAAATTGGCTGCACCAGTTAGGGTAGAGAGAATAATAACGGGGATTTGAAACATAATATTTTTTTTCCAAT
>JGI10211J34971_10001557_pt1 | contig 18878 bp, 14 predicted proteins | sample Etolagsediment_FD_34971 | JGI IMG/M metagenome (IMG submission 34971)
TGAGAAGGTTTATTATGGAAAAGTTTCTGAACTGATGGGTGCAGATCTTGGGGAGGGGCCATTTGTGCTGGTTGTGCCTGCGGAATTGCACGAGATGGAAAAGGAGTACTTAAAATCATTCTCCGAACTCAAAGGATAAATCGTTGAATATGTATTTGGGCTTGGAATTCATTATGAATTCTTCTGCTTTTTCTGATTTTAGAAGCTCATTCCTGTCTATGTCCACTGCATACTGCTCGTTTAGCCACCTAAATTTCACTAATGAATATTGGTTGCCGACTATGCAATAGGCGGATTCCGAGCCTATTGCACGGAGGAGGGAAGTTACAAGGAGGGCCTTGTCTATTCTTGAGGATGCCCCGAACTTCTCCATATCCTCAAATGAAAGGGAGTATTGGATTGGAAGCTCCACCACTTCTATTCCTGATGCATGGGAAATGATTTCCTGCACTGCATCAAGGAAGTTTTCTTCTTTTTTATAGGGGGCAAGGGACTCCAGGATTTTGGTTTTTAGCGAGGAAACATACTCAGAGTAGGGGGAGATTATCTGCCTGAGCCTGGAGAGGGAGCGTATCTCCTCTTTCTCAAGCTCATCCTTGTGGCGAGCGAGTATGTATTCTGCAACTTCGAGAGCCTTGCCCATAGTGTAAAATTGCATACGCGTTTTATATTCTTTTCCTTGGATAGTGTTCTTCGACCAGAATAGTGATAATATGAGATTTATTGCATATGGGGGAGCCAGGGAAGTTGGAAGAAGCGCCTTTCTCCTCTCCGAAAAAAAAAGGAAAATCCTGCTGGACTGCGGAATTAAGCTAGGGGAAAAGGTGGAATACCCACTGTTTCCTGAGGGGTTTGAAAAAGGGATACGGGATGTTGCGGTAAGCCATGCGCACCTTGACCATTCAGGGCACCTTGCAGCATTATTGCAAATGGCTCAAAACCGACTATTTACGGGATAAAGGCGACCAAGGACTTGACCGGGATATTGCTTGCGGACTACCAGCGCATAGGAAAAAACATTGATTTTACGGACAGGGATGTTTCCGAAGCAATACGCAGGTTCCATACCTACCAGTTCAGGGAGGAATTCCGGGCTGGCGGGTACAAAGCGTGCCTGTTCAATGCAGGGCACATACTCGGGAGTGCAATGGTGCACCTGGAAGGGGAGAAAAAGGTTCTTTATTCCGGGGACATTTCTGCACGCGGAACCAGGCTCTTAGACGGATGCGAAAAGGGGCTTCGCGCTGATGCACTTATCCTGGAGGGAACCTATGGAAATGAAGAACTTCCTGGAACCAAGGAATCTATTACCAAATTAATTTCTGAAATAAAGGAAACGATAAAGGAAGGCGGGCACGTGCTTATCCCTTCATTTGCTGTGGGAAGGGGGCAGGAAATTTTGATGCTGCTGGAAAGCTACATGAAATCCGGGGCATTGCCTGAAGTGAAAATCTACATGGACGGCATGATAAAGAAAGCAATGAAGATTTACAGGCAGAACGTGGTTTATACGAAAGATGAAGTGCAAAAGAGGATACTTTTGAGTGCTGATGACCCGTTCACGAGCAAGCATTTCTTTGTGCCCAAGAGGAGGGACAGGAAGGATGTGCTTGAGGAGCCATGCATAATTGTGAGCACCTCCGGGATGCTTTCCGGAGGGCCGATCCTTACTTATTTGAAGGAGCTTGCCTGGAATCCCAAGAACAAGATTATCTTTGTGGGGTACCAGGCTGAGGGTACGCGCGGGCGCAAGGTTGTGGATGGCGCAAAGACCGTAGAAATTGATGGGGATGAGGTGGAGCTCAGGCTCAAAATTGCCCAACTCAGGATTTCCGGGCATGCCGGGAAAAGCGAGCTTATTCAGTTTGCGCAGGGCATAAAGGGGCTGAAGAAAATACTTCTTGTGCACGGAGAAGAGAAATCTTTAGAGGAACTTGCGGAAATGCTTGAGAAAAAATATGAAGTGGTTATTCCTACGGCGCTTGAAGAAATAAAAATATAGAAAAGAAAAAAGAACTAAATGTAATCAAAGCAGTCCATTGGGGGAAGCGTAATTGTTCCATAGCACACTGCATCACAGTCATCACCATGGTCAACATATGCCCTTATCCTGATTTCTTCACCTTCATTTTCAACAACCAGATTGCTGAATAGGGTTACGTATAACCAGTGTGTATCGAAAGGCGAAGCGGAAAGGTCAGGGTTGGTGGAGAGTACATATTCGTCACCATCAACAATATCCCAGTGCCCTGCGCATGAATACCAGTCAGGGTCCTCATCGTCCTGGCACCTCAGGAAGAATTCGTGGTAGCTTCCGGGTGCACCGGGCTGGGGAGATGGGTAAACTTCGCATATGAGGCCGCAGTCGTCTCCATCCCCAGGGCCATCCTCATTAAGGATAATTGTTGCGTTGCAGACCATATCGTCGGGATAGCCTACAGTTGCGGTGAGGGTTGTGATTCCTGAAAGGTCATCCTCTTCTTCATAAGAAGTTACCTGGGCTGTTGCCCCAAGCTGGTCAGAAGCGGTCATGTCTGCAATATCGTCCCCTGTATCATCTTCTCCCCAAACTACTGTTCCTGTGCATGGAGAGCCATCACAAAAAAGGTCAAAATCATGGATTGACTCGGAAGGCGGGTTGGTTACAAGGCTTGGGATTATTGTGCACTCATCACCAGGGCCCCCAAGTTCCCCGCAGGGTGCCTCCCATTCACAGTAATTGTTTATGAAATTGGATTCCATTGGAGTGAAGGGAACGCAATACGGATACCAGTACCAAAGGTAGTTCACCCATGCTTCCGCTTCTATCTGCCCTGTTTCGTCCACGCAGATTGCGGTTCCGTCCTCAATATCAAAGGTTATGGACTCATTTATTCCGATTGAATCTGGGAAAGATGAGGTGAGGAATGTTGAATAAAATGGGCTGAATGCTCCAATTCCATCGCTGCTGTAAGCCTGGAATGCAAGCCCGGAGCAGAGAGAAGTATCAATTCCTGGAATCTCAAATTCATCAATCCCGATATTGGTTATGGTTACTCTCCAATCCTCAACTCCCTCTCCTGGTGCAAATTCACCATCAGTTCCGAGCTCTATTCCATCTACATATGTAATTGGCTCTATTTCGCAGATAAGGTCCGGGAGCTCGTCATCAGGAATATATACTGTTATCTCAAACCAGTCTGTCCATTCATCATATCCGTTTCCATTGCAGTCTTCCTGATTGCTGCAGGTTCTCCAGTGAACCCTCATTTGAACTGTGTGGGCTCCTGGGGCAAGAGTACCTGGAACTGTAAGCGTTCCCTCTATTTCGCTTGTGTATGCATGATATGGAAGGAGCCACCCTCCATTCTTGTGGGTGGCAAATGGCCCGAACATGCTGCACTGGTTGACTCCGCTGGTTTCATCGAATGAAAAGCTTGTTGGGTTAACTCCAACATCATAGAACTCAAATTGTAGTGGATAGAAATCATCGTTCGGCTTGTCCGGGATATACATCGTTAGGATTACCGGGATTACTTCCCCTGGGGTGGCGACGAACGGGCCGGTATCGGGTCCATCTGCTCCCATGTCAACAGCAATTATGGATGGGGGGACCACTCCCACATCATCCTCATCAACTACAGTTATGGTAGCATCATCATGGATATTTGAGCGGGTATATTTGCTCTGGCTGCTTCCAGTAGTGTCATATGACCAGAAGCGCTCATTGTTATCATGGACATTATATGCAACAATCGTCCCCCCGGTAACATCCAGCCTCTGGAGGAAGAGGTATTCTCCTGAGCTTGTAACCCAGATTGAAAATGAGCCATCATCAGAAGACTGGGTTCCGGAAAGCGGGTCAAAAGTATGCAAAGTATTAATTATTGAGTAACCTCCCAGCCTCCAGTATCTCAGGCTCGCGGTTCCTTCCAGGACTGTGGCAACATCAGACACTTTGTTTGAGTAGATGGGGCCGGTTGTTGTCTCACGGTAATCTATGCTCCTGTAGCGGTAAGGGTCCCCATAGCCGGACCCATAAGTCCTTGAGCCTGTGTGCGAAGCAGGGTCACCATAATGCCCATTCCCCCATATGACATATTGGTTTCCCTGCGGGCAGGAAGAATATCCTCCAGAGCCACAGCTGGTCCAGCTGCCGGGGTTAGAACCAATAAAGGGGCTCATGCCATCGAAATCACCCATGTCCGCGCGGGCGTTTATAAAAGTATCGTAATAGAAAAGACCTTCACAGACAACATCTCCATCTTGGATATTATCGTAAGAGCCGCTTCCTGAGAGCCATCTCTCGCTTTGGGAAGAAGGAATCGAAAGCTCCGTCTCAAGATGATAGCGCACATCCTGCTCAGTAAAGTAAACTGTATTCATCTGGAGGTATTGGTACATCGGTCCCATGTGATGATTGTAGTCGTAGTCTATCAATTGTGCAAAGCCTAGCGAAAACGCAAAAACAAAAAACAATAGAGTTATTTTTCTCATCATATCTTCACCTAAAACTTAAATCCGGCAGTCACCGTTACTCCATTCCACCTTCCGAACTCATCCCTTCCAACAAAATCGGGTGAATCTTTAGTAACTGTGATTGGGTTGAGCCTTATCTGGAGGAAACCTGAAACTTTCTTCCCCTCTGCACCTACCTCAAGCCCTGCACCAACTTTTGTTTGCTGGGGCAACGGGCCCTCTACGCCCCTGCCTTGAGGTATTTCCTGCTGGACTATCCCCGCAAGCCCAACCCAGAACAACGCACCTTTCTCAGCAAAAATCTTCTGGAAAGTCGGGCCAAGCTGGCCTTCAATTACAAGGTCAACATTGGTGATTCCATCATCAGTGGTGCTCATGCGGATTGCCTTTACCCCAAAGAGGTAACCTACCGCTGTATCTGACTCTTTCTTCTTGAAGAACAAACCATTCAGCATTGCTCCTCCTTCCAGGTTAAGCACCTCCCTCGTAACTTCGGGGCTTGCCTTTACCTGTATCCTGAGCGTTTGGGACATTTCATCAGTGCTGCCGGTTACCTGCCCAAAAGCGCTTACAGGGATAAACCACCCTCCCTGTTCTCCGGGAATATACTGTGCGCCAATGCTGGCACCCCCTTTCCATCGACCCGATTCAATTTCCCCATAAACTTCTCCGCCTCCTCCGCCAAGGTGTTTGCTTTTTTCTTCCCTGTCGTAAAGGCCCGGTTCTCCGGCACGGACGGAACGTTCTGTTTCCTTGTATGCTGCCCCGCTAACTCCAACTCCTACTTCTCCCCTTACTCTCCCTTTATCACGCTTGAATAGATATTTCTTAACTTCAGCACTGAACACAAGCTCAATCTCCTTGTATGTCCAGACAAGATAGTTATTTTCTCCTGATTGCTCCCACGCGTTGAATGAAGCATCCCCATTACCGAAATAGCTCCCATAAGTGCCGTTCCTGAGTGCATCCTGTATTTCCTGGCCAAGGCCGGGCGTCTCAGAAAGGAAGTTGTTGATTGCGCTGTTTACCTGGTCAGCATTGAACCCATAGCTCCCAAAGAGATTTTCAAGGAACTTCAGGTAGTCCCTCCCTGCCTTCTGCATATTACCCCCTCCATAAAATGCATTTGCAAGCTTGTTGAGCGCGTCCAGTGCCCTGTCGCGGTCACTAGGATCAATTTGCTGGTCCATCTGCGTTGGAAGGTTACCGAATGCAACCGAACCCCTTCCTGCGATGTCTGCAAGCCCAAAGAATCCAAACTGGTGGAACGCTATATCCCTTTCCTCCTGGGGCCCCATCCCTTCAGGATGCTTTTCATCTACAACCTCAAGGGCTTCGGGCTCTTCCCCAACAACATCGCTCAGCCTCTGGATGCATTCGTCCAAAAGTTTGTTGGGAACCTCCTTCTGGTCCTGGGCCCAGCTCAAGATAACAAGGTTCTCCAGAAGTTTACGGGCTCCCTTGAACTCCTCTTCGCTTTTCATGGGGAGTGAAATGCTGTTTGCATAATTCAGGACATTTTTGAGTGCGCGCTCCAGCTCTGTATCAGCTTGGGCAGCTGAAAGGCGGTCTGAAAGTTGGGAAGGCGTCAGCTGGATTGCTGTTTTTGGGGCAACCTTTGGCTCCTGCGGCCCTTCAACTTTCTTCGGGGGTTGTTTTGTTTTTTGTTTTCCCATTCAGATCACCTCTTCTTTTTTTTCTTCTTGCCCTCCGGCTTTACTTCTATTTCCTCCACCATGTAAGGCACGTTGGTCCCCAAAAACACTTTTGCTTTTGTGCCAAGCTGCCCGAGCGCCCCAATGTCCTCAGCAGAGCCGACTTCCATGGAGGTCTTGGGCGGCACTGAAGTATGGGAACTCTCAATTACATAATAGAACCTGTTTGGGTCCAGTCCCTTGGGAACCATGTCTGCCTTCTCTTCATCTGTCATTGGCCTGAGGTCTTCAGTATTCCCTGCCCAGGAACCCATCACGTGCCTTCCGAATTGTTCTTTCCTTTCATCATTCCTGAACTCAATCTTGCGGGTAATCCTATTGTATGTTCCAATCCGTATCCTGAAAATACCTTTCTTTTTCCTTTTCGCCTCTCCCATGTCAGCATACGTGCGGGCATCCTCAGGAGTAAATTTGGGCGAGTCCATGCTTTTCCCTGCTTTCCTGAATGCGTAAACAGGCACATCAACAGCTGTGTTGTTGAAGTCAATATATGCAGAAGAATATGCATATGTTTTCCCAGTTGGGTAGTTCACATCCACAGGGATTTCCCTTCCATTCTCAGAGAACCTTGTCCTTGGCGGGTGTATAAAGAAGTTGGTTTCTCCTTCAGTAATTTCCCCTGAAATTGTTGAAAGGTGCAGCACTCCCGCAACTTCGGAAAGGACTGCCTTGGCTCGCTGCTCTGCAGTCTGTCCGGGGTTGGCCGGGTCCTTTACAAATGAGATTCCGAGCTTCTCCCAGTAGACATCGTTTGCAACTGTCCTGTAGCCGCTTGGCGCATAAGGCTCTGGGGAGAATAGCTTAAATGGCTCTGGAATAGGCTCCTCTGTAATCTCGAGCTCGGGCGGGTTTGTTCCCCATGCATACCTATATGTAAGGCCTGGTCCACCATTTGAGTCTGCCCATGACCTCTTTGTCGAAACCCTGAACCAGTCATCCATGGGCTTGAGCACCTTCTCATAGTAAACATACCCTTCTGGAGCAGTTCTGCGAACACGCTCTCCAACTATATACATCTGCTTGGGGTCAATGTTCCCCTGCTCATCAATGTATGGTACAGCGAGCACGTTCTTCTTGTTCCAACGTACAACTACTGCTTCAATAGTCTTGTACGAAATCTCCTGTTTAGTTTTGGGGTCCGTAATAGTAAAGTGGTTGTTCTCTCCGCTGCCTGCAAAGTAATCTGCAAGTGCGGTTGCGCACAGTTCAAGCTGCCTCGGCTCTGGGTTTGCAGATGGGCGGCTTCCGGTTTCAAACCCGACCACTGCAGCATACGCCCTCCACATCAGGTCAAATGTGGCTTCCCATTTCTTTGCCTGCTCTGAGGGCGGCATCATCATGAAGTCAAGGTCAAGCGCTAGTGCCTCATTGGTAAGCTGGGCCGCTCCATCAAAGACTGCGGCTGATGCGTAATCATTCCCTACTGCATCTGCCCAGTCATCTATTGTCTTGTATTTGGAAAGCGTGGCAAGCATCTGCGCAGAGCGTTCAGGGTAGTAAATCTTGTCGGTTCTCCTCATGTGCCCGGGACCTGAATGCATGTAAAGCATGTGCTCGAGCACTTCTGCCTGCACACTCTCTGCAAACCTTGCGCCAGCAGGAGTGTCCTCAATATGGGAAAGCTTGAGGTGGTTCCTGGCAATCTGATTCTGCCAAAAGAGGCGTGCCTTGTCTTTTCCAAGAACCATATAAGCGAAACCCTGTGCACCTGCGGCAATTACTGTGTATGCTCTCTGGTCCTCATCCATCCTCCTGTAATCCTGGGAGTAGGTCCTGTAAACATCGCTGGACACCTGGAGGTTGTGCGAAACGTCAACTCCGGCTTTTTTTGCTTCTGCTTTTGCCTTGGCCTCAAGCCTTTCCTTAAGCCAGACTTCACTGCCCTCATACCATTTCATCAGGCTTATCCTGTAGGCAGCAGAGCCATAATACTCGGTCGCCCTACCCTTCTGGAGTTCTCCGCCTCCCTTTATTCCCCTGCGTGCAGTTGATTTTGCTTTTTCTGCAGCGGATACAGGCATAGGAACAGAAGAAAGAGTTATCTCCCATACCCCTCCTTCAAGGAGGAGCTGCTCTTCGTCTGGAAGCATCTCAACTTCAGCCTTAATGAGCTCACTGTAGGCAACCTTTTCAGGGGGATAACCAATCCTTGCAAGATAGCTTGCAAGGGCCTCCTTGTTCCTTCCCCCTGCCCTAAAAGTTATTGCCTCATCTGTGATTTTACCGTTAATGAAATCCTGGAGTGTTGCCCTGTCTGCGGAACTTGCAAGCACCGCCTCTCCCTCATATGCAGAGGGCACAACAAGAGGAGTATCTGCCCTCTCAGCAAATGCATTTTCAGAAAGTTCTCCCACCACTAAGTATGCTCCCCTGGGCACGCGCGGGCTTTTTGGCTTATAATCCTCTACGAGTTTATATGAAACCGTGCGAAGGTCATTGCGACCAAGCAGTTCCGCGCGGAGGAGCTCTGCTGCATTCATTGCAACCCCTGCATTTTCAAAGTAGATGACTCCCCTGGCTCCAGGAGTATTGACAACAGCTTCGAGCTGTTCCTTCTGCTTTTGCACTTCAAATGCGCCTATAAAGTCTCCCTTGACCCCTGGCTTGTCGAGAATCCTCCCGAACCTCTTGCTCTTAGGTTCTTTAATCACAAATGTGCCTGTCCTGAGAAGCTCATCGTCTATCCTTGTCCCAACCTTCTTTGCACGTGCCTTCTCAGGCGCTACTTCCTTGATAACTCTTTTAGCGACAGGCCTGTCCCAGTATCCCGCGGGAACTTCCAGGGTGCGGACTCCTGCCCTTGCCCTTCCAAGTATCCATTCAGTAGTCTCGAGATTTGTCCAGCCTTTTTCTCGGAGGTACTGTACGAGAAGGTCGGCTCCGGCTGCGTCAACCTGCGTAGTCTTTTTCCCGAATTTAGTAACTTCAATATATCCAATGCTTCCATCCAGAAGCGAGCGTTCAATCACTTCCTTCTGCCCAGGATGGAGGTAAATCTTTCTGCCCTTGTATTTTATGAATACGTTTCCGTCTTTGTCTGCAGGCGGGAGTATGTTTTTGGTGTCTGGCTTGACAAATAGCTCTGGAGCGCTGGTATCCACAAGTATGTACTTGCCCCTCAACTTCTTCCGCACTGCTTTGGTTCTTTTCATTAATGGCTTCTGGAGACCCTTTGCTGCATAAAGCACGGCTAACCCATCACGTACTGCCCTGAAATCTGCGCCTTTTGCAAGCACAATCCTGGGCCTTGGCCTTGGGTTCTTGGTGCCTTCCAGCTCGGATTTTACTGCCGCATCGACGTATTCAAGCACTTTTGCAAGTTCAGCTCCTTTGACAGTTTCAAGCATCTTGTTAATTGCAGCGCTGTTTGCATCCAGATACGCTTCTGCAACCGGGCTTTCACCTGCCCACGCATGCAGGCCCTCAAGGGTTGGCTTGGATGCATTAGTCGCAGCCTTAGATGCACTGTATACTCTGGCTAAGAACGCGTCAAAAACTTTCGCCTCTTTTGGGAATTTCTTTTTGAACGCTTTTTGCATGGAAAAAAGTGCCTTGTAGGAAGCATATGTATTGTCCGCAAGCTGCTGCGCAAAGCGCAATTGCGATGCAAGGTTTTCTGCTGAATCATATGATTTCTTCAGGGCAACATACATGTCCCTGTTCTTGTCATATCCTATTCCCGTCTTCCTTTTGTATTGCTTGCTTATCCACTCCATCCCTTCTTCGCTGGGCTTCCCTTTTTGCACTAAGGGAGCAGTTTCCCTAAGGGGAATTTCGATTGCTTCTTTCTTTAATTTCTTAGGTTTGGGTGGCGCAAGTCTCCTCTCTGCATACCTTGTCCAAAAAGCGACATTTGCAGCCATAAGGCGTACTTTGGCATAATCCCTGGTGTAAGCAGAAATATTCTTCTTCCCCTCAAACAGTTTCTGCAGTTTTGCATAATCTGCAATGAACTTCTCAAGGTAGTCTCTTCCGACTTTATATTGGGATTTATGGATTTCCTTGGACTGCTCAAGAACACTATCGAGCAACTTCATGATTTTCCTTTCTTTTCTGGTAAACCTCTTGGGTTTTGGCTTCGCTTTGGGCTTCTTTGGCTTTTCTTCAACAGGTGCGGCAACAATCGGGGCAGGCCTCTCCATTGCCTTCTTAAGCTTCTTTTTGATTTCTTCAAGATCAGGGGAGGTTGCCTCCTCTTTGAATGGCGATGTTGCAGGTGCGGCTTTTTCTTTTATTCCTTTCGCATCTTTCCCTATGTAAAGTGCCCAGCTTTCGGATTCCTGGTCATATGCAATTTTTGCATCATACCCTTCTTTCCTGAAAAAGTCGCGGAGTTTCCTGAAATCAATGCGCATTGAGTCTTCGAACCAGATTGTTGATTTTACTCTCCATGTTTCCTTGTTTTTTCCAATTAAGTCGCGAAGAGCTGATGCTTCGTCCTTGTCCTCCATGCTGGGAGCGAGCTTGTTTACCAATTCCACAATTTTTGCTTCTTCCTTCTTTTCCTTCACCGTATCGGACCTAATCGCCATAGAATACACACCTACATAAATTTACTCAGGGAGAGTTTATAAATATATCTATAATCCACCGAAGTAAGAACTACTTCTTTTTCTTCGGTTTTTTAAGTGGGTTGCCGAATATAATTATGGCAACGATCACCACAAAAAGAGCCACAATTAGGTATGGAAGCCAGGGATATTGCTCAGTAACCGGGGCAAGTGAAGTTTGCTCCTCTGCAGCCTGCTCCTGTAATTCCTCTACTGCTTCTTCGGTGGGGAGGAGTTCTTCCTGCGGGGCAAAGGTTATCCCTGCCTGCCCAATGTTCCCCGTATCCAGATTGTAGACTTTTACTGTGTAGGTTCCAGGGGCCAGTGCAGAGATTTCTCCGGTATAAAGCCCGTTGAATCCAGAAACCTCCTGGACAACCTGCTGTGTGTTTCCTTCCAGCACAACTACTGTGAGTGTGGAATTAAGCGCACCAGCTTCCTCAACATGGTAAACGAGTGTGGAAAATCCTTTTCCCTCAACTTCAACAGTCATTGATGCAGAAATAATCGCAGCGAAGCAAAGAATGAACAGCAGGTTCTTCATGAAGATAAAAAGAAGGGAAAAAATAAAAGGCTTCCCTATGCCTTCTTCCTTTTCTTTTTCTTTTTCTCGCGCTCTGCAAGAAGTTTTTCCTGTTTTTCCCTCACTGCTGCAATCCTCTCAGCAACGGGTTTCTCAGGCTTGCGCTTCTTCCCGCGCGCAACTGCAGTAGCTGGCTCTCCGAAGTTAATATCCTTCTTGAGCTTAGGCCCATACTTTTTCTTTACTTCTGCACGCGCGAGCTCCATCTCTTTCGAGAATTTCTCACCGGAAAGGATAAATTTGAAGGTGTAATACTTTGGAGGCTTGCCTTTTTTCCTGTCCCTTTCACTTGCATAAACAGGTGTTCCCCTGATTACCTTCGGGACTGCGATGCCCTTGGATCCGAGTTTGCTCCAGTATTCTTCCTTGAGCACAAGGGTTTTTGGAGTGGATTTTTTCCTGTCCAGCATGCTGCTCATCCAGCGCGGAACGGACTCGTTGGTGAAATCCACTACGGCTCTTCCTCCATCAAGTGAATCTCTCACTGCCAGCCTGAGGCGGGAATCTTTTTCTGCAAGCCCCTGCCTCATCTGGTTCGCGAAATTTTGCTGGAACCACCCCAAATTAGTTGGAGCCTTCTCGCCTCTTGGTGCTACACTAATTGTCCAATGGCCTCCGCCTGCAAGAATGGATTCCGGACTGCGCTCATAGGAAACTGAACGGCCGGGATACATTCGCTCGAGCTGGGCAATGGTCTGGGCTGCGGATGAATAGCTGCTACGGATGAAAACTGCTTTCTTTCCTTCTGCAAGGCGCTTCGTGTTTTCCATTATCGCGTTCCAGGGCTGGACAGGGCCTCTTCCTTTCCTCTGCCTGGCCCGGAGGTCTTTGAGGTAATCCCGCCCAGGTGTCCTCATCGCAACTGCCCCCCTCTTTTCGCTTTTCATGAAACTTACGTAGTTCTTGTATTCCTGGGGCGTGAAAAGCACGAACGGGTAATAGGATTGAAGGGTTTCAACCACTTCTTTTCTTTTGAGCAGGAACTGCAATTCATACTGGTCAAAATCCTGGGTCATGGGCTTGGCAATTATTGTAAGGATACGCTCGGATGCTTGTTCAGGATCCATCTCCTTGAGCTTTTGGCGAAATTCTTCATTAAATCTCGGGTCAGGGGGAGACTTGTATGCAATTTTTTTCCTTGATTCCAGGTCCTGGAAAAGCTCCTTGGTTACTCTCCTCCTTTCGGCCATAAGCTTTGCCCTTTCCGAGGTTTCCCCAATCTGCTGGCGCTTTTTGTAAGCTGCAACTTCCTGCATTGCTTTCTTGCGAACGTATTTCTGCAGGCCCGCAACAGTGCTGCCTGCATCCTTTGAAAATCCAACTATGTGGATTCCCCTTGTGCCTGGTTTGTGCACAACTTCAAAGCCTGCAGCTTCAAGGATTGCCTTGGCTTGTTTTGCAAGCCGGATTGCCTCTTCAGTGGATTTTCCTTTTCCAAATGAAAAATAATTTTTGCGGGATTTTGGTGAAGGTGCTTTTCCCATCATGATTGAGCGCATCAGGCGCCTCATTTTCTTTTCCATCTGGCCTTTTCCCCTGCGCTTTGCCCTTGCCTGTGCCTCATAATTAACTTCGTACATTGCATCAGACTGCTTCAGTATTGGGGCTGCACTATCTTCTTTGACTGCACCGATTCTCTGGGCAGTTACCGAGAGAACTCCGCCCCTATCACGCATGGGGCCGTCCGTAAACCCTGTTTCCAGTCCTATGTCCAAGGCTGCGAGGGATAAGGATGTGAGATAATCAAGCTGTTGCTTTGGAGATTCAGTCTTTACGGGAACTCCCTCCATTTTGCTCAGCTTCAGTTCTTTTTCACGTTTAAGCTCTTTTGGTCTAACTCCCATTGATCTTCACCGTATAAAAATTCTCAGAAGATGTTTTTAATTGTTTGGTAAGTTAGAGTAGTATGTCTGCTGCAAAAGAGAACGCTGCAAGGGGGGCGCTGGAATATATCGAAGATGGAATGATTGTGGGCCTTGGGAGCGGCACAACTACTGCTTATTTTGTGGAACTGCTCGGGAAGAAAATGAAGGAGGAAAAGATTTCCGTGGTGGGAGTGGTTACGTCCTTTGATACGGAGATACTTGCAAAAAAAGCAGGGATTCCGGTTATGCCCCTGGATGGAAAAGTGAACCTTGCAGTGGATGGGGCGGATATTGTGAAAAAGGGATATGTGCTCAAGGGAGGGGGAGGAGCGCTTACACGGGAAAAGATTGTGGATTATGCAGCGGAAAAATTCATTGTTATTGCGGATGAGGCAAAGGCGGACCCCAATGCAACCTACCCCATTGTGTTGGAAGTGGTTCCTTTCTCCTACCTGTATGTGATGGAGGAAATGAATAAGCTGGGGCTGGAGCCGGAACTGCGCGTGGGCGGAAAGAAACTCGGGCCTGTAGTTACGGATAACAGCAACTTTATCCTGGATTGCAAAGGCGAGGTAACGGGAAATGCTACGGAGTTTGAAAAAACGCTTAACGCGATTCCGGGAGTTGTGGAAAACGGAGTGTTTTCCAAGTTCTGGAAAATAATTATTGGGAATGAGAAGGAGTCTTTTGAGTTTTGAAGCTCTTCTGAATCGGATCTTTTACAAAGATTATGAGCGCGAGCATTGCAATGATTGCGATTACTGCTGAAAGGATGAACGGAAGATGCGCTCCTGCGAGCTGCACTTCCCAGAGTGTGCCTGCAAGAAGGTTTGCGGGAAGAAGGAGCAAACCTGTTACTCCTTGGTAGGTGCCTATTGCGGTTGCATATTTGTGCCCAGGGGCGGTTTCCACAAGGTAAACCCTGGGAGTGGTCTGCATTATTGCCATGAACAAGCCAAGCATCGAGAAAAGAATTATCAGGAGCGCAGGGTCATTGAAGAATGCAAAGAGGATGCAGATTACTGCAAACAGGAGGTATGCGGCTGTGAGCATGCGCTTGGGGCCCAGTGCATCAGTGAGGATTCCTGCGGGCATAGAGAATACTGTGTATGCTGCATTATACGCGAGATAGACAACCGGAATCATTATGAGCGGTAGCACTTCCCCACTCTTAAGGATGAAGAATGCAATTCCCATCTGCGCAATTGAAAAGAATGCTGCAACAAGGAGGAAATGGGAGAAATCCTTGGAAACTACGCGGGCGCTTGAGGAGATTTTTGCGAGCTCCTCCTTCTTTTCCTTTACAAGGAAGAGAAGCGCAACACCGATTATTGCAGGGATGAATGCAAGCAGGAAAATTGTTCTGTAGATTTCGCTTTCCGGCATCTCGCCTCCAAAATAGAAAAGGATGAATGTGGCAATTAGGGGACCGAGCATTGCACCCCCTGAATCCATCATTTTCCTGAAACCGAAAGCCTTGCCGAGCTGCTCCTTTTTCTCGGCTGCGCCAATCATTGCGTCCCTTGGAACCCTGCGGATTCCCTTGCCCATCCTTTCCACAAAACGGAAGATGAATAGCTGGGGCCAGGTTGTTGCAAGCGAAAAGAGCGGCTTGGTAAAAGCGGAGAGCGCATACCCGAAAATTACCAAGGGCTTCCTTCTCTTTACTCTATCAGAGAGCCAACCAGAAACCATATCCAAAATGGAAACAGAAACCTCTGCCCAGCCTTCAATTAATCCAAGAATTATTACGGGGGCACCAAGGGTTTGGGTAATGAAGAATGGAAGAAGTGGAATCATCATTTCCGTGCTTGTGTCTGTGAGGAAGCTATTTAGGCCGAGTATTTTTGTGTCCCTTGAAAGCGCGGACTTCTTTTTTTCTCCCATTCCTTTTCCCTTTGTGACATACCCCCGCATAAATGCGGGGGCTCCCCTTCCGTTGAAGGGAGATTCCTGCTTCATAGAGATACTTGCCCATTATGACTTATAATGGATAGTGGCATCTTCTCGACAGGCTTTACTTTCCGGCGCCCACCGGTAGCTTGTTTAGAGCATGAATATCTGCTCTTGGAAGATAGACTAATGGCTCGTTCGAGTATGTTTTTAGCTGCATTAAGATCACGATGCATAGACGCCCCACAAGAACACCTATGCCACCTTTCCGCAAGCGTTTTCTTTCGTACTAATCCGCAACTGCTGCACTCCTGAGAAGTGTGGGCGGGGTCTACAAGAACTATTTCAGAACCAGCTTCCTCCGCTTTGTAATGAAGCATTCCCCTAAACTCTGCCCAGCTGCAGTCTAATATGTGTTTTGCAAGGAAACCTTTACTCATGCCCTTTACATTGAGGTCTTCCATTGCAATATAAGAATAGGAGTTAACTAGTTTTCGGCTAGTTTTATGGAGGAAGTCTCTTCGGTTGTTAGTGACTTTCTCATGGGCCCTTGCTATCCTTAGTTTTGACTTGATTCTGTTTTTGCTCGCTTTCTTTTTCTTTGAGAGTAGTTTTTGGGCTTTTTTGAGTTTTCCTTCTGCGACCTTAATGTGCCTTGGATTCACAATTATAGAATCATCACTTAAATGCCCGAAATGCTCTATCCCTAAATCCATTCCTGCTTTTGGGCCTTTGTTGCACCTTGGTGATATGTCAACTTCTGAAGTAAATAATGCATACCATTTTCCAGATGGCATTCGTTTTATAGTAAGTGTTTTGATTTTTCCTTTTAGTTTTCTGTGTTTTCTTATTGATATCCCATCTAGTTCTGAGAGAAATAATTTCTTGCCGATTTTGAATCCAAACTGTGGATAGGTGAACGATTTCATTCGCTCTGTTGGCTTGAACCTGGGAAAACCTGCCTTTCCCACCTTTTTCTTAGTTGCGAACATTCCTTCCAGGGCTTTCCTAAGTTTGTCTGCTATGTTTTGGGCTACCTGTGAAAATAACTTGGTTTTCTTTTTTGTAAGGGCATAGAGTTGTTTTCTTGTTGGAAACTTGTTGGTTTTTTTGTAGTATTCTTTTGTATAATCCAATAGGTAATTCCATAAGTTTTTGCATTGGTATAGGTAAATCTGGAACTCTTTTTTCTGTTCTTTTGTTGGGTAAATTCTATACTTCCAGCTTCGTATTACTACCATTGTAATTGTTTAGATTTCTGGGCTTTATAATGAAAAGGAGGGTAGGTTTCCGGTGGAAAGAAAATTTTAGGTATTATCGGTAGCTCTCATCCAATAGTTTAAATTATTGGATTTCCCGCCCCCATGTTTTTAAATTCATTCTGAGCATTCTACACGATGGCGCAGATAAGTGAAAGATTGAGGGAGAGACTTAAAAAACCGCTTGGAAAGGTGGTTCCGTTTGCGGAAGCTGCAGAAATGCTTAAGGGAAAGAGGGTAATTGCAGTAGGGGACGAGATTGCATTCAATTTCCTGGAGAAGGGGGAAATACCTTTTGTTTCGGTATTTGATTTCAATACGCTGAGGGTGCCCGTGGGGGATAGGGTTAAGGGAAAACTAAAGGAGTTCTACCCAAAACCAGAGGAAACCGAGAAGCCTGCAGGGGAATTAAACGAAGAAATGTTCCAAATTGCGAAAAGGCTCTTGGAAACGGGTGGGGGGCTTTACGTAAAAGGGGAGGAGGATTTATTTGCGCTTCCGTTTGCACTGCTTATTGAAGAGGAAGTTGTGGTGTACGGGCAGCCAGGGGAAGGTTGCGTAATTCTGGAAAAAGGGAATTTTGAAAAAGAAGAGCTTGAAAAAATGGTTAATGAAATGGGGATTAATGCTTCCCCATAGATGTTAAGGAAAAGAATACGAGAACGATTGCAAGTAATGAAATTCCCGCAACTATTTCAATTGGGTCCTGAGGCCGACTCATGCTCCAAAAATATCCTAAACCCGCACCGATGATTATGGATGCGAACGCCAGAATCGCCTGCTTGCCAGACATTTATTCACTTGGTTTTAGTAACCACGATTACGTCTTCGACAGATTTCACGTTCTTGTAGAGCACGCTCTTCTCTTTGAGAACTTCCTTTGTCCTTTCCTTTGAAGAGGAAAGTGGCTCAAGAAGGAACCTTGAAATCTCTCCGGATTCCAGGTCAATGATAAAATCCTGGGCGCTGCCTACATATTTTCCGCTGTCAGTAAAAATCTCCATGCCATACATTTTGGAAAGCCTAACACTCATTTCAACACCTTGCAGCCATATATAAAACGAGTATATTTTTAAACCTGAGTCCTTCGAAAAAGAAAAAATTGGAAAAAATAAAAGAATCAAAGGTTTGGAAGCTCAATTGTTACCGTGTTTCCGGATTGGCTGACTACATTCCCCCCAAGGGTCGTGTATGGGCTTGGAGTAGTAATCCCGCTTATGTATGGGCCAACCGTGGGGATTATCGGAACTTCCAGTGGATTGCTTCCGGTAAGGTCTGTCGCATACATGAAGTTGTAAAGCATTCCGGTTGAAGAAGAATCCTCAGCTGAACGAATCTCTACATCTTCCCCATCACGGCTCACTGAAGAGCCAAGTGCTTCAAAGATTGGGTCTCCAAGGTAATCACCTGCAGGGGTAGTATGCCACACCTCCAGTTCACCTGAAGGGGTTGTGTATCCCTCCGGGTCAAAAATCCATATCGGACGCTCAGTTGAATTATGGGTATGCGTGACCTTAAGCTTGCCCGACACCATCAGGCCCATTTCATAGGCATAAAGGTGCCCATCAGTATCTTCAATAATCACCAGGGCACCTGATACATCCATTCCGTACATCCAGCCACAGAGGCTTGATGGCACCATGCTGTCTCCATAGGGAACAATTGAAATCCTGCTCCCCTGGTGTGTAGTTACACTATTGCTGAATGGAGCAACTCCGGTGATTGTAAACTCTCCTTCTAGGGTATCAACGTGGACTGCACCATGCGTATCTACGATGCAGTTGGTAGTTCCCATAAAGATTGGGAAGACTTCTGGAAAGCCGAGACTGCCTTCTACATCCATCTGGATTTCATCCGGGTCTATTGGGGGCCCTGTATCCGTGTCCGTATCCGTGTCTGTGTCCGTATCTGTTTCAGTGTCCGTATCCGTGTCTGTGTCCGTATCTGTTTCAGTGTCTACATCTGTGTCAGTATCCGTATCCAAATCCGGGATGCCACCATCGTACTCTCCCATATACGCTTGAGGGGACTGCCCCTGACATGCCGAAATCACAACAGCTACTCCAAGCGCAAGTGCTGCAAGCGCAAGCTTGGTACGAATAGTTTCGGTTGCTTCTTTTGCAGTTTCTGCTGCAGACTTGATTGCCCTGAATACGGTCTTGAAAAAAGAGCTCACCGCTGCACCCTTATGGGGCATCTGTTGGTCTAAAAGAGGATTTTCCGTAAGATTTTTGGGAAGCTGAAGTGATTTTGGACCCTGTGCAACAATTTCAATCTTATCAACTTTTCGTAAAGTTTGCATAATAGTATATTAGAGAAAATGTTTTTAAAGGTATGTGTTTGTGGAAGAATGTGGTAATTAGATGGACAAGAAAGTAATGGCCTCAACAAACCCCGCAACAAACTACCGGGGCTCTTTCATCCGGCCACAACTCATCAAACTAAAGTTTAGGGATCAAAGGTTTGGAAGCTCAATTGTTACCGTGTTTCCGGATTGGCTGACTACATTCCCCCCAAGGGTCGTGTATGGGCTTGGAGTAGTAATCCCGCTTATG
>JGI10211J34971_10001558_pt1 | contig 18876 bp, 25 predicted proteins | sample Etolagsediment_FD_34971 | JGI IMG/M metagenome (IMG submission 34971)
GTTGGTCAGTGTGTCAGTGCTTGAAGCCGTGATGTATGAACCAAGATCTGATATCTGTGATTCAGTGATGCTTAATGCCGCTTGGTGTGCCGTCACATCACCTTCGGTGACTGAATAGTCAGTGATGTAGCCAGCACCATTGGTCAATTGATTATTATTCGTTGGTATCGTTGGTGTGCCTGTTAGATCAGAGTATGCCCCAGTGGAAGCCACCGCTGATAAGCCCAAGTTTGTCTTGGCATTAGTTTTCTGTGTTGAAGTAAGTCCCTGTGCGGCAGTATCGACCCGTAATCTGTTGCCCAACGCCGTAGATGTTGTGGTCGCGAAGTTGGCATCGTCGCCCAACGCCGCCGCTAACTCATTTAAAGTGTTCAATGTCTCTGGTGCTGAATCAACCGTGTTTTGGCTATCGCCGTATCCACATATGAAGTTGAAGCATATGAACTTAAATCTGGTCCTGTGACCGTTATGGTGTCTCCCACCACTGACACCGTGGTGTTCTGTGTGCCTGTGATCTTGATGTTGTCATTGTCCTTGGCTGAGAAACTTGTTCCTGTTGAATCGTCACCAACTATGGTGATGTTGGCATCAGTGATGTAACCTGCCCCATTGGTCAATTCCGTGTTGTTAGTTGGTATTGTTGGTTTATTTGTAAGATCTGTGTAAGAACCTGAAAAATGACTTAGATCGCTTATCTGTGATTCAGTTATGCTCAATGCTGACTGGTGTTGAGTGACATCTGATTGTGAAACAGAGGTCTTGTAGCCGCTGTCATTGGTGAATTGTGAAATATTTCCTGATTTATTGGTCAGTGTGTCAGTAGATGAAGCCGTGATGTAGCCTGCTCCATTGGTCAGTTCCGTGTTGTTGCTTGGGATCGTTGGTTTGTTCGTTAGATCCGTGTATGAACCACTGAAATGTGCGAGATCTGAGATTTGAGATTCAGTGATTGACAGTGCCGCTTGGTGTTGAGTGACATCTGACTCACTGACCGCCGTCTTGTAACCTGCGTCATTGGTGAATTGTGAAACATTACCTGACTTGTTGGTCAGTGTGTCCGTTGAACTTGCTGTGATATAGCCGGCACCATTGGTCAATTCCGTATTATTAGTTGGAATAGTTGGTTTGTTCGTTAGATCCGTGTATGATCCTGAAAAATGACTTAGATCACTTATCTGTGATTCTGTTATTGATAGTGCTGACTGGTGTGCCGTCACATCACCTTCTGTCACGGTGTAATCAGTAATGTATCCCGCCCCATTGGTCAGTTCATTATTATTTGTAGGTATGGTTGGCAGTCCAGACAGGTCCCCATATGCCCCAGTTGATGCCACGGTGCTTAATCCAAGGTTTGTCTTGGCGTTGGTCTTCTGTGTGGCTGTCAATCCTTGTGCGTTGGTATCTACCCGTAATCTGTTGCCCAGTGCGGTTGAAGTCGTGGTCGCGAAATTAGCATCATCACCCAGTGCGGCCGCCAACTCATTGAGAGTGTTCAAGGCCTCTGGGGCGGTATCAACTATGCCAGCCACCTCTTGATCAACATATGAAGTCGTCGCGTATCCCGCCCCGTTAGTCAATTCCGTATTATTAGTTGGTATCGTTGGTTTGTTGGTTAGATCCGTATAACTGCCTGAGAAATGATTGAGGTCCGTGATCTGTGATTCTGTTATACTCAAAGCCGACTGATGCTGTGTGACATCTGACTCGCTCACTGCGGTCTTATAGCCGCTGTCGTTGGTGAATTGTGAAACATTACCTGACTTGTTGGTCAAGGTATCAGTTGATGAAGCCGTGATGTATCCTGCCCCATTCGTTAATTCTGTGTTGTTGGTTGGTATTGTTGGTTTGCCCGTTAGGTCAGCATAGGCACCTGAGAAATGACTTAGATCACTTATCTGTGATTCTGTTATGCTCAATGCCGCTTGGTGTTGTGTGACATCTGATTCACTGACTGCTGTCTTGTAATTCTGTAGATCACTTATCTGTGATTCTGTGATTGATAGTGCTGATTGATGTTGTGTCACATCTGATTCTGACACTGAGGTCAGATAACTCGACAGGTCTGGTCCTGTCAAGGTCAGTGTGTCGCCTGACACCACTGCCGTGATGTTTTGAGTGCCCGCTATCTTGAATGTCTCATTTTGTTTTACTAAAGTGCCTGTTGAATCATCACCAACAAATGTTATTCCAGCAGTATCACCATCTGAAGCATAACCTAAACTATTCCAAGTCTCTGATCCCGTTCCTATCTTGAATTTGTTTGTGTCTGATTCCCATCCAAACTCACCCGCCGCCAGTGTTGGGTTGTTGCTAGTCCAGTTGGATGCGGTATCTCTTCTTAATTGAATCTGTGTAGCCATTATGCTGATGTTCCTCCGTTGATAGCACTGGTTCCACCATACGATGAATTAGCCGTGCCGCCATCAATATTTATTGCGTTGTTGATCGTGGTGGCATCTACGGTGATGACTCCACCAGTCGTGCCTATGCTGATGCCTCCAGCACCTGATAATTGTAATGTGCCTCCATCTGACACCACCACCTGAGAGCTGTCTGGTGCTTGGACCGTTATGCCCTGTGCCTGGCTCGTGCCTTCAATGGTCAAGGTTGATCCATTCAGAGATGTTGATATTCCAGTGCCACCAGCTACCGTCAATGTATCACCTTGTTGTATATCTACTGATCCCGTGTCACCTGCTATTCCGTGTGACGAATCACGAAGATTGAGAAGCGTAGAATCAATATCTTCGAAACTTAAAGGTTGTCCTTTTCCTAGATTATTTGATGCTATCGTGCTTGAAGTCTGTTGCCTTGTTACGATTGACGCCTTTGTTGGCATACTAGGTCTCCTTGTAATATTACAAGGATATTTATTTGTTAAACGTTACTATTATCGTGTATGTATTTCCAATTGTTGTTATCATAGTAAGCTGGCTTGTAACCATTATCACTGATACATATCACCGCACCTGGCACACCATTTGGCATCGCCGTGGATGCGTGTATTGGCAGCCTATTGACACTGGTCAAAAACAATTCACCTGATCCATTGGACCATGGACTACTCCCTACCACACCATCCGTGCTAGGATACTTGATCTCGTTGATCCGCACATCACTGACCTGGCTCAATCCCACTTCAAATGGAATGTTACCATTGGCCTGCTGTGCGTCACTACCATATATCCTGAACTTGGCGGTTGAAAGGAATGCCTGCCCCTGGTGATTGAAATCTATCTGTGCCGAATTAACACGCATATAATTTCCCAAGTCTGTGCCCGAGGCACCCGTCTCTGAAACCTGGAAAGAAGTGAATACTGAAGCGCTGGTCTCCGTGCTACCACCACCCAAGTCAGCTACCGTGATATCGCCATTCGCGTCCGCGGTTATCACTCCACCCTGGAATGTTATCTGTGTGTCCGCTGTGATCGTGTGCTGTGTGCTGTCATCAGCCCGCAACCTCCAACCCTGGTCCCGCAGGTTGAGGAAATTTGAATCCAGCTCCGCGTTGGTCAGACCCGTTCCCTTGGGGATGTTGTCCGTGCTTACTGATGATGTTGATGCTGTCCTCGTGACTAATTTGGCCTTTGGCATACCTTCTCCCGTGATTACCGTTATTTAATGTTCTTGCCCTGCGACTTCTCTGCCCTCCTGCGCCTACGCAGTTGGGTTATCCTCTTCATCTTCTCGATCGCTGGCTGATTCACAGCGTCCAACAACTGCCGCGTGTAGCTGTGTATCTGGTGCTTCCTCTGCTCTGGTGTCATTTCTTCTTCCTCCAGTGATGGCGACCCTTGCCCAATCCCTTGGGCTTCTTCCTCCTGCGTCCCTTGGTTGGGCGGCACATGGCCTCTGCCCGCGTCATCATCCTCACATTCCAGATGTGCCAACCCTTACGGGTGTCAATCCTGGCCAGGTTCAACGCTGACATATCTCGCTCCCACTCACCAGGTGCGGTCTTGTAAAGATCCAGGTAATCCTCCCATATAATGGTCCAGGCCTGACGCCAGAACTTGGCCTGCGCCCGCATCCTGTTGAAACGCATCCGCAGCCGCTTGACCTCTGGGTCTGGTCCCGTCTTCCACAGCTGTGGCTGTGGGCCNTCCCTGAACATCACATAATACTTCGCTGGGTTCTCCCTACATCTCTTACGCTGGTTCCTGCTGGCCCTACGCCTACGCGCTTCGGTCCATCCAGCCTCTATCCCCCGCTTGCCCTTGTTCCAGGGTTCATTCTTGTTTCCCATACTATTTCCCCGTGAAGTCGAACAGATCCGCCTTGGGATCCTTCTTTGGCATCTTGCTCAGGCCCGTGTCTGGATCAACTATGTCCAGTATTATGGGCGATTGACCATTGACATCAGCGTTTATCAATCCAGGCTTGCCCTTCACATACCGCACACCAGCCGGAAACTCTATCGCTATCTCGCAGGGACTATTGTCCTTGAACACGCGCAACAGCGACGCCCAATGGACCACGTTCTGCGCGGTGGGATCAACATAAGTGTATTCATCCTTGATCTCATCACCCTCGACGGTCTGTAATCTGACCTCCGCTATCCTGTGCCCATATGGCTTGGTTGGTTTCTTGGGATTCTGCTGTGCTATACAGCTCCTCACCTTCTTCAATATTGATATATGTTTCATATTCACTCCTATCGCCTATTATAACACACCACGCACAAAACTGCCTAGATGATTCCTGTGATGCTGATGATGGCGGGTCATATTACCACGCCTATAACGCACCTCACAATTGCCCAGGTCCCACCCCGCATCGATGTTCTTGCGCGTTAAAATCAAATTCTCCGCTGACCTCCCACGCTGACGCCAACGATCCAGGCTCCACAGCTGACACCACTGATCCAGGGTCAATGACCAGGGCTCACCTCTATAACGCGCCTGGCAGCGACTNCGCAGGAACGCCAAGCGCCTGGCCCGTAGCTCAGGATCTGGCCCTGACTTCCATAGATGCGGTCTCGAACGTTTCATAATCTTCACACGCCCCACCCTTTGGAGCACACCCTGACTTATAAACAGGGCGGGTGGGACGCTGATGTATTTATTACTTACTAGNTGGTANTGGTCGATAATTGGGATCACACCANTGCTCCCGNGGCGTGTTGGGATGGACNTTGGGACACACTGGATCAGGATTGGTTGAACAGGATGCCAACAAAATGACCACACAGATCATCAGCACCCTGCCCAAACTTGTGCCTATGCTTGCCTTTTTATATTCAAACAATGCCATAAGTGCTCACATTATAACACTGATCCCAAACGCAGTCAAGCCCCCTAATCTGTGCGTATTTTTGTAACGCCTTAAGGCCCTTACCAATCACAAAAGGACAAGGACGGCCTGGATCCCCCTCACCCTCACACCAGGGTTCCAACCCTGACTGGGACTACCATACCAAGCGCTCTCACCCTAGGCGGCGTCACCCTTCATCAGCCCCCTTACCAATGGCCATAAAAAAAAGCCTTTCGGCCGGATGGGGCTCATTGATGCGATCTCGTCCTCACTTCTAGGGCCCTGCCTAGGCAGTCCCTTCCATCATCCGGCCTACTCGGCCCTCTATCACTGGATCCCTAATCACTTAGCCCTTCCCCAAAACCCAGTGATATAAAACAATCTAGGGGGGCTAACTCTTAATCCTTTAATTCATTCTCCCCTTGGCCAACACATCTATATGCTCATGGTCAGCTACCTTATCACCAGTATAATGTTCAATCATATCCTTCAACACTTGCTGATCATTAATCAATTCTTTAAAATCAGGATAACTCTGTATATCAGGTAATTTAACCGTCTTAAGATCAAATCCCCCATCCCTTTCAACAACATACACAGCCAACGCATCTGGCCAATCGGCCTTTATACTACCATCCCTATACATATCCATATCCTCTACATTATCAAACATATCTCTTTCCTTTCTCTATTAAATTAACCTATAAAACTATTATAACACAGGATAGCACATCGTCAAGCCCCCTTACCAACCTTACACTACCATCAGAAATGGTCAGAAAGGTGGGCTGGATCACCAAAACAACCTAATATGGGCTGATCTACCCCTAATATGGTAATTTCCAAACTTTTTTTCCAGGGGGTGCCAATCCGGATAATACACAACTACCTAATCAACCCAACTCACCAAAATAACACCCCTCTATGCCCTAGCAATCGCCATCATTCTGGGTCTGGAACACGGTCCAATCTTGCCCGCAAACGCTCACTCCTCTGCTGGCTACTACCTGTTATACCACGGTCCGCACACAGCTGATCATACAATCGCCTGAACTGCGCGACCCTACACTCCCAACCTGGTTCAACTGGCACTTGGATGCTCACCGATATCAATTCCTTGCGATCACCATCTTCCGTTCCCCAATTGATCCAATCACGATCTATCGCCAGATTAATGCTGGCGGTCTTGTCCTCATACTCCCTGACCCTCTGCCATTGGTCCAACTTCGATCTAACACGATGACGCCATTCGTTATCTATCATATCACCTCGGTTCCTACGCAACGACTTCAGCACGCTGGCACAATCATCACTACCTGCGAACCAATTGATCCAATACTCACCCTTGGGCACCATCCCAGCCCTGTGGGTGGCCTTCTTCTTGACACTACGGAAAACTCGCTTCATCACGTCCTGCTGGCCCAATCCCATCAACACCTGGTTCTGACGCAACTGGTCTTCCAACCAGAACCTATCAATCAGATACACATACTTGCTGAGGTTGTTATCAACCCAGACCTGGCTGAACAGCCCATGGTCCAAACGCCTACTTCGCTTCATCAGCACCCCCCTTCTCGGGCATCACTATCTCATACACGCCCTTGACTATCTTGTTCCGGCACCAATGCTGGGTCTTGGCCGCGGTCTCTTCCTGATCAACACACCAATCACCATTCATCAAAAACACGTGCTTCCTGATCGACACCAGATACCATTGATCTGCCCGCAACTTCAGGTCCTTTACGGCCATGGCCTTCAATCCAACATCAACCAACTTGGCCCCAACGAAATGTCCGAAACCATGGCTTACCTCGACCAGACCATTATCTGTCGCACCAGCCCAGGTGCCACCTTTATTCCAATAGGCCCTGATATAATCGAACACAATATCGAACCTCACACCTGTGTAATAACTCACCGCATACACACCGCAATAGCCCATCGATGGCTGGTAAAGGCTCTCCCTGTAATGGGCTTCTAGTTTCCCCTTGCCCAGGCACAACCTGGCACCCTTGCCATTCAGCCCCAACTGATCACCCCTACCTGGGGCATCCTTCAACAACTTGACGCTCTTCAACCTGGTGTTCTTGTCTATGTTCTTCAACATGGCCTCTGCTACACCAACGGCATCCTTTAACTTACTCTTGTTCATATATTTCTCCTTTTTGTTTGTCATACTACTATAATAACACACATACTGGATCCGTCAAGCCATCACCGGGCATTTAGAATGCCCATAGCACAACACTTTTTTTGGGGATTATATTTTTTTCTTGGCCGCTAACAGGTTTTTCCTATTACCAACATACTGGAAGGTGGCAGTGACCCTACCGAAACCCTTGACGCTGTCCTTGGTCAGCTCCGTGATCCCATGGCTGACCACATACTCGACCTTGTTACACAACCTGAAGTCTGGATCCCGCGACCTGGCCGCTATGAAGGCTGGATGGCTGGTGATCGCCTTCACTATGAAACCCTGCTGGGTGTAATGACGCATTATGGTCTTGGTGGCCACTGCGCCTATGCCCACGCCCTGGTAATCGGGCAACACCACACTGCGGTGCCCCCTGATCACATTCTTCTTCTTGCCCATATTGTCCTTGACATAAGCGAAGAAGCCTGCTGGCTCACCATTGGCCAGAGCGATATAACACTCGGCCTGGCTGACCAGATTACGATTTAGATAATGATGCTCTCGGAACAACCTCCAGGCAGAACTATGACACCTTTTGATGTCAAGGTTGATCCTGGGTCGCCGAAGACGCTCCCGCGTGAATTTCGCTTGATCCACATAATACACCCAATCGGGTTCCAACCATTCCAGGATGTCATAATGACAACTCAAAAGGACCATTCGCTTATTCCTACGCCTCGCAGTCTTGGCGAAGGCACAACTGCCTATCTTGGCCACATTACGATCTATCACACTGGTGAATTCATCCACCACTATGGTATCCCTATCATCAAACAACAGCCTGGCCATCTCGACCCTGAAACGCTGACCATTGCTCAAGGTGTGGTAAGGCTGGAGCCAGCTGGGCGGACTGCTGAAACCCACACTGCTCAACACCTTGGTGATCTCCTCCGTGGTCTCGCTTTCTGGGAACGCGTCCAACACGCTCCGATCCCTGGGCCAATCATCATAGCCCTCGTGATAATTTGACGCTCCAAAGCCCACGCGACCAATACTGGTCTTGCCCGCCCCGGATGGACCAACTATCACACCAATGTTCCAATCCATATCCTCGATGGGGATATCCACCTGCCATTGCTTCTTCAACTTGCTCTCTGGACTGAGGTCAAACAGACCTTCAACCTTGGTGCTCCTGAAACTCCTATTGTAATCGGTCTCTACTATATGGTTAAAACTCGGCATTTCTTCTCCAATTCTTCTGTGACATATCTGTGTAATTCCTTCTGCTGACCCTCGCTCTCACAATCAACAACCAACTCGAAAGTGGTTGGTTCTATCTTCTGGGTATCGCTGATGGCGAGGTCCGTCAAAATGTTCTCGATCTCCTGCTGACTGAAACCGGTTGGGTTGTCATCAAGGTCCGCCAACTCCTGCTTCAACAGCTCCGGATCCCATTTGCTGTCCTCCTGGCTCCTGTTATCCAAAATCCTATACTCCTTGGCCTGTTCATCCGATCCCTTGAACCTGACCACTGGCACCTCTGCCATCTTAAGATGCTTGGCCGCACGCCATCTCGCGTGACCCGCCACTATGACATTATTATGATCAATCACAATGGGCTGTTGGAATCCATAAGCCTGGATGCTCTCTGCCACCACCAAAACCGTGGCATCGTTCCTACGGCTGTTCAACTGGTATGGTCGCACCTGGTCGGTGGCCATGGTCTCTAGAACCAACTCTGACGACATTTCTTGAATCCTTTCTGTTTGATACGGGTCTCCACCTGATCCATATCCTCACGACTATCACACTGGACTATGATGTGGTGCTTCCTGTTGTGCTGGTGATCCTTGCCTATCAATCCCAATTCCGGGAACAGGATATCGTCCAACTCCTTCAATCTGAAACCGGTGGCCTCCACATCTGGCAGGCTCTCGATCTCCTTCTTGAGATCAACGACATCCCAACGGGTGAAATCATGGGCCTTGTTGTCCATTATACGGTAAGCCCTGGCCTGTTTCTCATCCAGGTCAGCCACTATCACAGGCACTTCAGTGAAACCCAATTCCTTGGCGGCCGCATATCTGGTATGGCCCACCACTATGGTCATCGATCCATCAACCACTAGTGGTTGATTGAAACCATATTTCTTAATACTGGTCTTGACCTTGTCTATGGTATCAATATTCCTACGGGGATTATGGGGATAAGGTTTTATTTCATCGATTGGTTTCTTGACTATATCCATCATATCCCTTTCAATTGGAGTGAGCTGTATGGCTCACCGGATCCTAGGATGGATCCAATTTAGTCGGTTAGTTCTGCAAGGAATTATCGACCAACTCACTCCTTCTATATTTACACAGAACTGATCACAACACACATCCTTTAGGGTCTTCACGAAGACCCAGAAATTCGCTACGCTCATTTCTTTTTTTCCAATTGGCTAACTCTCTTTATGTAGATTGAACTCATAATTCGGCTATCTCTAGCCGAATCATTTGGGATACTTTATGTGAGTATCACTCATCTGTAAGTCGCTGTCTAAACCAGGCGGTAAGGCTATACCTGTTCGCTCATTCTATCCTACGCGATCTAATCCATCCTGCTTACAATCATTATGGATCAAACTGGTGTTGCTTTTTCTCAGAGCACCATCATTTATTTTTAACAATCTCCTAACGGGATTCACCTGTCGCTTTTCAGCCGCATTTCCCTGGACTTTACACTGCCTATCTATTGAAATTAAATGGAGCCTATTCCTTGCCTATACATCTATTTATAGCGTATTTTTAAAAGCCTATTATTTTTAAATACAAACGGTGGTTTGTATCCCAATGAGATCTTACTCTCATTCTCCAGCAAGCCACCTTCCACATTTTAAATAACCTATATGCTAATATGGTTCAATCATCCTTCGGTGGCCAGCATCGCCACCACACTACCCCTACAACCCAATGAAATTGGTTGTAACTATTTCTATCAAATCAGGCCTACCGCACACATCGTGGTCTATGATCCACAAACCCGCGATCTCATTACCAAAGATACCAAAAACACCAAAATGTTCAATACCACTTTCTGGGCCAAAAACGGCTTTAAGACAGCATTTTTCAAAGAAGTCATCACTCCCACCAGGTTAAGGCCACAGGATTCTGGCACACTGGCCATCGCCCTGGCCCTATGGCATCTATCAGCAAAGGACATCACAATCATTGGATGTGGATGGCACAAAAATGACACATCAAGCCTATTCGATCAATACTACACACACAAAAAAGGGGCCAGCAAGATATCAAACCCTAAACTGAAATTGCTACGCAATTATCAATCTGAATTCAACATCAAGATTAGATTTGTATCTGATACTATTATAGATCCGGCGTTCGACCACCTGACGATCGAAGATCTATCCATCTCAAAGACCGCTGATATTTCCTATCTAAAATAAATTTACAGGTATGGTGTCCAACACACACAGATTTCTTTGAAGCCCTACTACACTTGTAATATCCAAACACCAAAATCTTCAAATCAAAAATACTCTGTTTCATTACGACACCGTGAAGGTTGCCGCACTGGCGTAATCACTTCTCCTATCTAACTCGTTACGCGAGGCGACCCTGATGTCCCATTGGTCTCCAGCACTGACTGGTCCCCATATAAACTCTGTATCGTTGGTCAGCCCAACGGTATAATAAGTCGAATCAGCGGCCCTCTTGACCTGGACGATATACTCCGTGGTGAATGGATCCGTTGATGCGGTCCAAGTGATATCCAATTGTTCATCAGCTGTATAACCACTACCTGATAACGCGGTGCTCTGCGATACACTGATATTGGTCGGTGGGCTGACCAACAACGGATTAGGAAGATTTATCGTTGGCTTAGGTGCGGCCGCCGCCTGACCATCCAACACATAATCAGCACTATTATGTTCCGTAGCAACGAAACCTAAATCACCCCCAGCATTCATATTGATACTTTCTATCCTGAACACACCATCAAAATTTAGATTCTTATTCTGGAGCCTGACGAGATCACCAACACTGACATCTGTCACAGCACTGGTGGTAGAAAATTGGACAGCCATCTTGTTCCTACTGGTCTTGACCAATGTCTCGGCGATGTTCAACGCCCTCTCTCTATTCGCACAATGAGGCATAGCAACTTCCTTATCCAGCGGGATGTCATTGTCTTCTAGCAAATAATTGGCATACACACTACTATCCGAAGGTGGCCAGAACACATCATTAGGCTGGTAATCAGCATCAGGATCAGTATAAGTGACCCTCAATTGGTTTATCTTACGACTTTTACTTTCACCCTGGATCCTTAAACCACCAACCAACACATCTTCATCTATTATCTTGACCACTGGCGGTGGGTTTGGTGCGGCATCAATGTCCGCGATATTGCCCCCATGGGGAATTTTCAAGAAATACTTCCCAGCCTGGTATGGCATTATACCATTAAAGCTGGCCAATATACTCCTCACATTATTCAACAGGCTTTCTGAGGTCTCCAGCACACCATCAAACACACTGAACTTGCCCGTTGTGGTAGTGGTGTATGGCACCGTCTGATCACACTGCTGTGCGGCCAAAGCGATACTATCCCAATCAAAATAATCATTGGTCAGACCTTTTCCATAAATTGGATTACGCAAAAAATCAACCAACACATTCACTGGGTTGTTATTATAGACTTCCGTCTCATCAGCATATGCGGTCGAATGCGCAACCGTGCTGGTGGTCGGTAATTCAACAGACCAAGAAATCGATCCACAAGGATCTGGTCCCTGCGACCCAGTAAAAGGTCCCACCGTTGAAGTCAATTGTATTTGGTATGTGCCAATTGCTGGGATCACTATATCTTCATCAATGAAAGAAGTGGCAGGAGTGCTATCAGTNGTCGTCGCTGAATTATAAGGCCTACCATCAGTGTTACTATTGAAGATTTCTTGTGTTGGACCAGCATCGGTCCTATACACAGCATAATTCGTCACTACCGTTAGCAAATCACCTGGCGTGTTATCCCTAGCACTAGCGGTATTAACCATTTTTATTTTGACCAAAGCATTGGTGCTCGTTGTGGTAAGGAAAATATTACCCGTATAATTTCCTCCCCTGGTCAGCGGAATCGGTGGTCTCGTGACATTGGTTCCATTAGCATAATTGCCCGTGTAACCTACCGTGCTCGTGGTATCACTTGGCCCACCATTATTGGCATTAGTGATTGTTCCATCAAAATTCTGTGAATAACCAGACAATACATTGAAAACTTTCTTGCCTTGGATCCTTACCTGGATTTTAGGTATTCCTGATCTATAAGGATTATTATCAGCGTCCTCTTGGTTCTCGATCTTCTTCCATCTAAACCTACAAGCCAAATAAGCCACACCTCTCAACCTATGGTTGGTGCCCCATCCTGGTGCTTCCTGTAGCAGTGTTGATACCGTCTGGTCTTCCCTACCATCGAAGAATTGTGTGATCAACCTATCCTGATACGGACCAGAACTTGGTGATCCCTGGACCCCATGGGCGTAACTGCTGACCACTACCTCTTCATCATCAATGAAAATTTGATCGATACCCTGGACCTGACCCTCACAAATGGCCAAAGCCACATAAAGGTATTCATTGTCCGTGCCATTGGTCGAAACGAACACCCGATAACCACCAACACGCCTTTGCCCATAAATCACAGGTATATTACCCACACCAGAATCCTTGTTCAATAATGGACCTAGGATCTGGTTATTGACTTGCCCTGCGGTTAAATCACCACCACCCATTGAAGGCATAGCGAAAGGCGAAGCGACTATATCAACAACCGCCTTGACCGTATCAGTGACAAAATCTATGGCATCATCAACAAAATCTTTTACCTTATCAAAAAATTTCTTATGGAACGGCATTATCTTTTTATCCTATATAAAGTCTGAGGTTCAGCCATCATAGCGATGGTTTCTTTAAACACCTCACAATCATTACACAATGTCCAATTATCACTGGTCTTCACATCCTTAATATCAAGATCATCAATCAATTTTGACACAGGATTTAACAATTTGCGATAATTCTCAGGGGTCCTGAATTCAGGTAAAAGGAAAATAGAATCTATAATTGCGAATCCGGAATCATCATAAAACCTAGCACCCACATCAACAAAAACGAAGCCTATTAGCGTATTCATTTTATACAACCCAAAATTAAAACTTTCAATCCTACGCGACATATCATTCTTCAACTGCGTCATTAAGATATCATCTCGAATTTTTTCTATACCTTTCTCCACCAACGACATCTTGACCATATTGAACAACTGGCCTATATCTCTCCCCACCATCCTTCTAATCCTGATATCATCTATGATCATTATGTCCTCCCCCATTTAATATCTGTTTGTATCTGTGGAGCAAATTCAAATCCCACATCATTAGCAAAAAATCTCTGCTGGCTATCACTATTAGTCCTCCTACCAGCCAACTTCTCATAATCAGCAAATTGACTACCAACATTAAATGACAAGGTAGCCGTATCTTTGGATTCACTAATATTGAAATCCTTTATCCTACCATCAAAATATTGGAACACCTTGGTGCTATCGAGAGACAAATTATCATCTAACACAGCCCTGTATATAACCACACGCCTATCAATATATTCATTATTCAACACATACCCCAATGTAGTATAATCAACTGCGGTAAAGGCAACACTCATTGAACCAATTTTAAGATCCTTTGTCTCCTGGACATTACCCAGTCCAATGAACTGGCCCTGTGCCAAATAAGAATTAACACCTGCGTCTGGTGCGCTGGCACTATCATAATCCAGGTCAATAATACCATTATTGAAATACAAAGCGGTCGCTAAATGGATTTCAATCAGATCAACTACCCTGATTTGCCGACCCGACAATGAAGTGATCAATCCCGAAGACAATCTTCTCGACATTAATGATCCTCTGCTAATGAAATTTCTATTCTGGAAGTGCCATCTAGATTGGTCTTGAACACCTGCCTATCACTCATCAACATCATTTTGAAAGGCACATCATTATAAATTATCGTTGTGGTGTTATCAACCTCGTGCTCTAATCTAGGCGTAAATTCAAAAGTATCCTCACTACTCAAATCTTGATTGACATCAGCAGTCAGCATATACACTTTATCGTGATTACTGAATTTTATGAAATCACCACTCTTAAGAGTGCCTCCACCTCCATTGGCTCGCACACTGGATAAACCAGCCACATAGTCTTGAGTGACCAATGGTGTGCCTGTGGCATTATCACTACTGGTTGATCCATATATTGGCGGCACAAAAGTGAAACTGCCCAACATTCCTTCTTGCTTGGCCAAAAACGCAAACAACTCTCCCTGCTCCGCACGGTCTAATGACTTACTCGTGACCGTCATCAACCAATGCTGTGATCCTACTGCTTTCCTATATGTGATACCACTCAAACTTTCAGTGATCCTGGTAGTGGTCTCACTGGTGATTGACGCACTAACAAAAAAATTAGTCGATAAAGTTCCACTCATTAAACCAGACTCCTTTGCCCATTTTCATTCAACGCCTGGTTGATCACACCTATGATGGTGTCTTTCCTCTCTGCCAACAAAGTATCAAAACCTGCGGCATCTACAGCATTGATGTTAAAATTAATTACCACTTCTGTGCTTCCACTCCTACCATTTGGCACGATACTGCCACTCGTCCTAGGACGGAATTCTTCGGGGCCATCCTCACCAACCATATATGTCTCACCCGGCACAACAGGACCTCCCCTACGCCTACCTTGGTATTGTGTTCCTTTTATGGCATTCACCTGCGCCATACCTGCCGCCAATTGGGCCGCCGCGAATATGAAACTGAAAGGTGGTGGATAAGTCGATAGCGCATTAGTCACACCCTTATATGTGTTGATCAATGCCTCTGCTATCTGGACTTTTTTCCTAGCCTCGAACGCCTTCTTGTTGAAAGTGGCCAGGTTATCTAACATACTCATAAACCCTGCCTGACCTATTTCTACCTTCTCTTTGGTAGTCATATTTTCTAGATCTAATTCATCAAACTTGCCCTGCTTGATCCTATCAAGATTATCCTTATGGATCTGGGCTTTCTTGTTGGCTTCTTCTTGTTCTAATCTACTCCTCTGCGCAATGGCATCCTTGGTGATGATGGTCTTTAATTGCTCAAACTCTCTATGGTTGATTTCACCAGTATCATATAATTTTTTTGTCCTATCCAATTGCTCTTTTTCTTTACGAGCGATGGCCTGGATCTCGGTTTCATTCAATTGTAAAAGATTATCAACGAAACTCTTGTTGGCACCTTTTAGATTTTCATAATTGATGATATTGGCTTCTATGGCCTTGGCCAATCCAGCCTCCCTAGCAGTGATCTCTGGCAAGATGGTCCTGTAATCTTTATACTGCGCATTTATGTTCTGTAAAACCCTAGCCTGTTCTAGTCTCTTCTGATTCAATTCCTCTAATTCAGCTTTTTCTTCTTCCGTGAGCTCTATGACCTCATTGCCAAGATCCATATAGTCCTGTATGCCCTGCGATGCTTCATCAGTCTTATCCTTCAACATCGCGAACGCAGTGGCCACACCAGCAACTGCCGCCGCCAACAATATCAATGGATTGGCCAATGTGGCGATATTGAACGCCGCCATCGCTATGGTAGCACTCCTAATGGCAGCCGCCATCCTCAAGAACATCGCACCCACCTTTAGACCAATCAAGCCACCCAAGGCCATCATAACAAGATCACTATTGTCTTTCAAGAATTTTAAGGCATTGCCAGTTCCGATAATGGCCGATGCTAAACCCTGACCTATCGCCGTGGCGTATTCATCTATTACATCCGCATTATCTTCAAAGAATTCATTGAGATCACCCAATTCACTATTCAAGGTATCAAAGAATTCCCTGGATATCACATCTTGGAATTTGAACAATTTATCCTGTAACATTGAAAGGGTTCCTTCTAATGTTTCAGCAAACTCATCAGTGGCACCACCAAACTCTCCACCCTTACCAAACACCCTTTGGAACGCTTCTCTGGTCTCTTCTATAGAAACCGTAGCACCTTCTTTGAATCCTAACAGAGCCCTCACACCTCTTTCCCTAAAGATGTCAGCTGATGCTATACCACCCGACAACGCCCTTTGGATCTGCTCACCAGTGGTCTGGAAATCTAATCCAGTAACCGCGGCCACATTACCAGTGATCTCTAAAATATTTTTCAATTCATCAGCATCTTTAGCCACAACAGCCAAATTACCTGATGCCGCTGATATCTGTTCAAGGCTGAACGGAACCCTACCAGCAAATTCAGTCAANGTGTCAAATGCTCTGGCACCTTCTTCAGCACTACCAAATAAGAATTTGAACCTTAGGCCAAGACCCTCGACCTGCTTTCCAACATTAATCAAACTGCTGATTGCCCTACCAGCACCGATGGCCGCGATCGCTCCAGCGGCGACCTTTGCCGCCGTGCCAAGATTGAAGGAGGCCTTCTGCGTCCTACCCAATGCCCTTTCCAGATTATCAATCCGCTGGGTGTTCTTTACTACGACATCAAGGTCTATTCTTTGTTTTGTAGCCACTCGCTCTCTGTCTCCTCATTTGTTGGTTGGCGTAATCTTGTTGTTTCTTGATCCAAGCGGACCAAAGATCCAATTCCAACACAGACAATTCCATAACATCCTTTATCGGCATCTTGAGCCGATCAGCCAACATTATTATGAAACCTAACTCCGTGTTGGTTTCTATTCCTTTATTACATCACCAATCGGTTTCCTGATACCTATGTTATTGATCTGCCCAGCGACCTTAACGATCACTGCGGGATCGGCCTCATTCATCAAATTGACTCTGTCCGCATCAACAAAGATCCTCTTGCCATCCTTGTCCAACGCTTTTATTATCAGTGATTCAACCAACGCCTCGACCGTCTTACCTTGTGATTGTAATTCGATAACCTTGGCCTCATCTCTGAACGCATATGTCCTTTTACAATAAACATCCATATCCCATTCTTCTACCCTTATCTTTTCCAGCTCACCAGCTATCGCTTTCTGATAATGGTTTGCTATCTTTTCTAATGCCTTACTCATCTTGTTCTCCTATTTTTTACTGTTTGTCTTATTGCGGGTTTCAATATACCACGACCTTTGGTCTGCTTACTGTAATTGTTCTCTAGTCGTTCAATATACGGCACCCTGTTCTCTAATGTAACTTTCTGTTTTGATCTTCTGCTGTTCCACCCCCTTCGTGCCTTACCCTCACGGTATGGAGTCTGTGTCTTGACATTCTGTAAGAGTTCATCACCAAACGCAAACAATTCCGTCTCCACATCCTTGCGTATCTTTTTCATCGTGATACGCACACTAGGGGTGAAACTGACTCTGATCATTACAATTCAGTTCTAACCAAATCTCCGGTTCCTTGAAACTGAATTGAACATTCTACAGCTCCGTCGAAATTTGACGTTACAGAATGTCCTGTCACGATGATGTTTCCTGCTAACTTAATACCAGTCGTCTCACCTGACGGGAACAATTCTATTTTACCGATAGAATCTGGATTCTCCATATAACTTAGGAAGTTAGTTTGTCCAGCGTCATCATCCCTTAGATACACATCTAGAGATCCTGAATACTGAGCCAAGCCAGCTGTGTAAGTTCTTGAAGTCTCCCCCATTACTGTGGTTTCGATCGTTCCAACCTCACGGTCTATAGTGAAAGATCTAACCGAAGCAACTGAAGCCACGGTAGAATCATCGCCTACAAATTTGATGACTCCACTCTCGCCTGTATATACACCACTATTAATAGCCATTGTATTACTCCTTGTTGTTTAGATCTTCTGGACCAGAAAGATCAGTGATTGATTTAACCTCTACCTCACCCACCTCAAGTTTTAATTTCGGTAAGCTCTTCTTAATTGGTTTTGGTTTTTGATTATCAGGATTAAAGGTCCATCCTGAATCCAAATGTGCTTGGACATTCAATCCCCGCACTTTTTTTGAATTTTGATTCTTATACATTCTAACACTCATTATACTACTCCTTTTTTATACCTATATCTCACTTCAACCGTCACTACTACTTCTCCTAGGGGGAGTTCCCTTTCGACCACCTCAATTGCTATCACACGAGTCGTAACGCTATGAATGTTGTCCGCTGATAAGGTTATATCCCTATCCCGCGACACTTCAAGCGTCTCTTCTATACGCTCAACTATCTCGTTCCTGAGCGTGTCTATCTCTGTGCCTCTGACATAACATCTCAAATTGTATGTGATTATACCTAACCTCTCATCTGTGGTGATATCTTCTCGGCTTTCATCACCTGTGATGATTAATATTGCTGGGAACTGCGTGATCGCCAATTTCTGGACATCAAAGAATACCCTGCTCACTGACCCCACAGCAGGATCCGTCATATTCTCTAATTGTTTCTGTAAA
>JGI10211J34971_10001559_pt1 | contig 18869 bp, 3 predicted proteins | sample Etolagsediment_FD_34971 | JGI IMG/M metagenome (IMG submission 34971)
TTTTCATGGAAGTGGTCCAGAGTTATGGTTGCCGCCAATCCGGCCCTTGGCAGCTACGGCCGGTGCCCCCCCTGGCTCGTGCGCACACGGAGTCAGGCAGCACGAAGCGCAGCAGCCCGGGCCGGACTCCAATCGGTTTCTGGAGTGCAGAAGCCAGAGGTTCACCGGAATCAGGGCACCCCGATCGTGCACGGTTCGGTCGAGTGAATCCAGTAGCCGTGTCCGAGCTCAATCGTTTCGGGGTCCACTGTATACTCCCCTGTCGCGGGATTCCACCCATAGGCGGGGCGGACCACTGTCGGCGTGGCCATGTCCACAATCGGGCCGACGAGATTCCAGCCGGAGATCAGGTCAATCGCCGTGCTTGCGGGTTGGTTCCCCCACAGCACCAGGCTCGTGCTCGTGCTTGCGCCGTAGTGCACCCAGTAACCCGCTCCTGGCTCAAGCGAGGATGGACGAACATAGCTTCCCCGCTGCCACCCCCACAGCACGATCGGCAGATCGCCGAACACCGCGGCCGGGGACGGGTCCGGCAGGGCGAGCGGCACGGAGACCAGGTTCCAACCGGGGTGCAGGACCAGTTCGATGCTTGCGCCCGCCGCGTTGCGTGTCTGGTCGCACTGCACGACGTCCAAGCTCGCGTCGGGGTAGACCAAGGTGGATGGCGCGGGGAGGTCGGGGCCGAACGTGGTGGCGGCGTTCCCCGTCTGTCCGTCAACGAATAACTGCACGGCCGCAAACCGGCTCCCGCTCACGGGCATGCCGGACAGCAGTGTCGATTCGTCCCAGACGACAAGGTACAGCGTTTCGCCCGCCGCGGCGCCACGCGCGACTTGGGTTTCCGTGTCGATGTCGGGCGTGGCCGTGAGCATCAGGTACCCCTGGAAAAAGCTGTTCGCGGTGGCCAGGACGACATTCACGTTCTCGCCGTCAGTGAGCACCGAGCCGGCCGTGACCAAGTCGCTCGGGCGCAATGGACAGCACTGGGCCAGGTCCACCAGTCCGCCGGAGCGCACTGAGAGCAGTACGGCGACGCCACCATTACCGTGCAACGTCGTATCATCCGTCCTCTGGAACGCGGTTACCCCGCCGCCCCAGTCCAGGTCGGCCCGAGCAGTCACGCCGACCAGTATCAACGCCAATGCAACTGTGTTCAGCTTACGTGTGATTGTTGCCATCTCAGTATCTCCGTTTCAAGCGTGCCCTATTCGCCGTCTCGCCACACATACCCGTCGCCGCCGTTCCACAGCACCATGCCCCGGACCGGGTCGAGCAGTTCATCGTCTGCACGGACGGACGGCTCGCCGGCAATGCGCCATTCCGAACCGGTTCCGACCGCCCGGAGCCAACGGGGGACACGGTAGTCGCCCGTCATCGTATCCCAACTCAGCAGCAAGTCTGACTCATCGGCCTCTTCGCCTCCATGAAACCCGCTTTGATCCAGACGCAATGCGGACAGTTTCGGGGCCGCGCCGGCCCCGATGTCGTCTCGGACCAAGCTATACTCCGTGCCGAGGAAGTTGAAACCGGGCCTCACGGCCTTCCGGATCGGCACATCCGGGACGATCCCGACGACCGGGACGGACACGTCTGCGACCGGTGCGGGATGATATACGAAGAACGAGATGCCCGGCGGCAGGAATACGACCTCCGGCCCGGCCCGCGTCACGGTGGGCACGTTCGTCCAGCCCGCGCGCGTCAGCTCGCCGTTACTCAGCCAGTACTTCCGGCATCCCCCGCCCTGGTAGAGGTGGACCTGGCCGGCCAGCACATCGAGTCTTGCCGCCGGCACGACGCTACCATCTGTCGGCAGCAGTTCATCCAGCCTGAACAGGGGATGGACACTGAACCGCTCGCCCCCCACGAGTGCCCCCAACGCTCCCGCGGTTCCCTCGGCATCCAGCAACGCTTGAGCCGGGCTCGCGGCGTAGTCCTCGGTGTCGGCCGGAGCAAGAAAGAACCAGGCACCACGCGCGGGGCCGGTACGGATCAGGATGAAGTACTCCGTTGCAGCATCCAGCCCGCCGAACACCTCTTCGGCGGCGGTGACCATGCCTGTTGCCGACGAGACCGACGTCAGACGTCCGGCCGCTGCCGCCGGCCTGATGAACGGTACGCTGACCAGATTGAACCGTCGTCCCGCCTTGACGATCGGCAGAGACCGCCCGCCGCCGACGATCACCGTATCGGAGAGGGCAACGGAACAGGCTGTCGCGAAAGCTGTGAAGGCCAATGTCGTTCTCATTGGATTGCTCCTTTTTGCAGGACTATCTGACAGAATCATCGGATGACAGAATCATTGCCCGGATGGTCGCTGTCCAATGTGGGAGGGGACCTCCGGGCCGCGACCCGAAACACACCGGTCGCCGTCCGGAGGCCGTATCCCACATTGGGCAAGCCACCTCTCACAGTCTTGGTTTCGTCAGCCATTGGGTGTGTGGGTACTTGGGTCTTTCGTCATTCAGCCCCGCAGGGCGGGGCGCACTACTCCGGCGTGATCTCGATCACCCAGTTCTGCAACGTGCCGCTGACTTCTCGCCAAGCGTCCTGCACTTGGAGCTGCCAGTTGCCTTGGATCGGTTCGCCGATGAAGGCGTCGAGAGATTTCTGCGGCCGGAACGAGCCGGTGAACGGGCCTACGCCGTCGGCGATATCCTTGTCCGCGTGATCGTCGAACAGCGTGTCCGTGAAGCCGTGTTGGGAACTGGTCAACCCGACCTTCTGGAACAGCGTCACTTTCGTGCCGTTCGGGGAAATCAGGTACGCGTACAGATCGTGTTCGAATGCGTGGTTGATATTCAGCACGACGCGGACGCGTCCGACCGTGCCCGTCTTCGCCATGGCGATTGTGGAAATCGCTCCGGTCGTTACGTCGTTGTCCGGGATCGCCAACGGCGTATCGGCGCTCTGGACTACCACTGCCGGGGCGTGAATCCATACCGTGGCCGTGGCCTGGCTCGTGCCGCCTTGTCCGTCATCGATCGTGTACACGAACGTGTCCAGCCCCATCGCGTCCGGGCTCGGCACAAACGCGATCGTCTGATCTGCCTGCACCGTAGCGGTACCGAGAGCGGGCGGCTGCGTGACCGTCAGTGTCACGGATGCGGGGTCGGTGATCGCGTCGTTGGCCAGCACGTCGTAAGCGAACGCCGCATTGACGTCGGTCTCCGCCCAGTCGTCCGCCGCATTCAGTTCCTCGAACACAATGACGAGCTGCCACGCGCCCAGAGCGCCGCCGAACGGGTCGAAGAACCCGCCGTTCTGCGCCCGGTCGTAGACCTCGATCGCCCATTCGCCGCGGGCATTCTCGCCACGCAATGCGCCCAGCGGCGTGAGCGGGCGGTAGGTGAGCACGCCGAGCCCCGGGTCTTCGTACGCGTGCACGGCCGCTTCGTCGGAGAAGGTTGCGGCCCACAGGTTGGAGCCGGTCGCAGCTACGTTATCGAACAGCGGCACGCGAGTTCCGGTCGGCGAAAGCAAGTGCACGATCAGGTCTGACGCATACGGATGCTGTACGTAGACGACCACCGCAATGTCGGAGACGTTGCCGACCTGCGGCACGAACTGCGCATCGCGTGCGCCCTGATACCACTGTCCGTCCACGATCCCGATCGGCGTCGCGGTCAGGTTCCGCAGAAACCCCTTGGCGGGGCCCTCGGGGTACACGTCCACCTCGACCGTACTCACATCGCTCTGACTCGCGCCCGTCTGCACGGTATACGCGAAGCTGTCCGTGCCCGTGAAGCCGGGCTCAGGCGTATAGGTCACCGCACCGGCTGCCGCATCCACCTCGACCGTGCCGTACGCTCCGTTCTCGGCCGAGACGAGGAGCAACGAATCGCCCTCGACGACGACATCGTTGAGCAGCACGTGTACCGTGGCCGGACTTCCGGCAGCGGACGAGCCGTGATCGGGAACCGCCAGCGGTGGGTTCGCCGCCACGGTCTCGGTCAACAGCAGCTCGATACTCCAGTCCTGCACCCACCCCGGCAACTTGATCACGGGGCCGACATCAACTTCCAGTTGCCACTCTCCGCGCGCCTGTTCGCCGCGGAACGCGGACAAGGGCATCAGGGGTTGATACGCACCCGTGAACGGCGCGTTGCCGTCATCGATCCTGCGTGACGCGGCGTCACTCAACACCGTGCCCGTGAAGTGATACTGATCCTCGCCCACGTTCTCGAACAGTGCAATGCGCGTGCCCTCCGGCGACGTCAGGTACGCACGCAGTTTGCCGTCGTGCAGGTGGAGTATGTCCACGGCGACGCGCAGATCCTGGACCGTACCCACGTTTGGCACGAACAGCGATGCCTTCATCGGCGTGCCCACGCCCTTGCTTCCGGACCGGGTGTTGGTCGGCACAAAGTGCCACGGACGACCCGCGCGGCCGTATTCGTACCAGGTGACGGTGACGGTCACCGTAGCAGTTGCCCTGCCGCCGTTGCCATCAGCCACAGTGTAGTCGAACGTGTCCGTGCCATGGAAGTCACCGACAGGCGTGTAGACCAGGCTGTTGTCCGGCAGTGTGTCGACCGTTCCATTGGGAGGAGCGGACACCGAAAGCACGGTCAACGTGTCGCCGTCCGGGTCGCTGTCGTTGTCGAGAACCGCGATCGTTACGGGTGTGTGCATCGTGGTCTCGGCCTGATCGTCAAGCGGCAAAGGCGGAGCGGTCGGCGCAAACGCGAAGCCCGTCACCCATCCCTTGTCAGCGCCCGCGCTGCCGGACAGATCCCTGGCATACACCCATCGCAGCTCGTGACGCCCGGCAACCAGCGGGATCGACTCCGATGTCCACTCGACCTCGCCCGATATCACGCGGTCCGTCACGCCGTCGACTAGGAACGAGAGCGTGTCCGAACCGGCCTCCGACGATACGCTCCATCGGAACGATGCCTGCCCGGGGCCCTGGACGACCGTTTCCAGCACGGACCGCGCGCCCGGTTCAACCGGGCCGCTCTCTGCGGCAGTGCCCCCGGCCGGGTCGGGTGACGCGATCCACGACGACTCGGCTGAGCAGAACCACGTCGCCGGCGTGACCATGCTGATCGATGGCTGAAGCCCGACCGGGGGGCGCTCTTGGTCAGCCGACAGCACGCGCACCCGCAGAAACTGCGGCCCACCGGCGTCGGCCAACGGCGTCACGCACCGGTACGTCAGCCACGCCGCGCCACCGTCGAGGGTCGACTCCAACAGACCTACGCGGCTGCGCTCCGACGACCACACGGCCAGGTCCTCGGACACTTCCACGATGTAGTCCACGTTCCGGACAGCCAGCGGTCGTGCGAATGTGACCTGTACGTATCCCACCTTGGTTTCGACACGCGGGAACCCCGGGGCGTCTGCATCCGCGGAGAGCGGATCCTCGCCAAAAGCGAACTCGGCCAGGTTCGACCGTCCATCGTCGTCAGCATCACCATCGGAACTCACATCGGTTCCCGAAGGCGCACCCGCAAAGGCCGTCTCGGCCCATCCGTCGTACGGCTTCGTCTCGTCCACGATCGCGACTCGGGCCGACCACGGCCAGGCAACCGTGTAGGACGGCCCCGGCTCAACCGTCACCGACACCGTGCGCATCGCCCCCCGAGTCGGCGTAACCAGAGGGCGGATCATGATCGGTACCGCCGACTGACCGGGCTGGAACGTGACCAGATGCGACACCCACTCGTAGTCGCGACCATTCCGAGCCGTGCCGCCAATACGCAACGTCGCGTCCATCGTCGTCTGCAGTACACCGCTGCGCCGGACCATGAACATGCCGGGAATGCCGTGCAATGCCTCGGCCACAGGCTCCGGCGCCTCGACGGTCACGCGCATCGGCTGGTCCACGATCAGCACGGTCGCCGTTGCCGGAGAGCCGACCGCATAGCCCGTGCCCGATAAGAGGGCCACTTCGACGAATTCGTCCGGCTCGACCGCGGAATCCGCACGCGGACGCACAGGTACACAGATGGTTGTCTGTCCTGCCGGAATGGTTACCTGCGAGGGGATGAAGTCCGCGTCCACGCCGTTGGCGGCAGACCCCTGCACACTCAGTTGCACGACGCGTGGCACGTCCAGAGAGCCGGTTCGCGTAATCCGTAGCTCGCCCGGGTCGAGGCCCTCTTCCCGCGCCGTCGGGTCCGACGCCTCGATGACGATCATGTCCGGTCCGTCCCGCAGCGTGATGGTCGACGATGAGGACGCGCCCACGTCGTAGAGCTCGCCTTTGGGCAGGAGCGTTAGGACGACCGTTTCGTCCGATTCGGTGACATGATCGGCCACGGGCATGACGCGCACCTGCACCGCGTCGTCGCCCGGGCCGAGGAACACGGTGATGAGCGAGGTGACGGGGGTGAAGCTGTAGGTTGCGGATTCAGCATCGTACGTTCTGGCTTCCAGGGCGTAGTCCGTACCGAGCACGGCCGTGCCGCCGGTGGCGATCGGCAGCCGCAGATCGCGCGGCACCACGCCGCCGCTGAACGCGATGCGGACTTCGCCAACGGTGCCGTCCACCTCCGTTGCGGTGTTCGCAACCGTGGTCACGTTCACGTCGAGCGCCGGCCGGATGTCGCCGGTCTGCAGGCTGCCGTTCAGCCAGAGCCGGGCCAGATCGTTGTTGCGCAGCACGGTGTAGCGCAGCTTGACCACTGCGTCCGGGCCGTTGCCGTCGGCGTCGCTGTCGATGAGCACACGCGTGTTGGCACCGTCGTTGTCGAAACTGACATAGTCGGCCAGGTTCCGGCTCGGACCGTCCAGCAAGGCTGCCAGGTGCAGTACGTCGCCGTCGTCGGCGTCGAAGTCGTAGACCGTATCCCCTGCACCCACGACAAAGACGTCCGCACCGCCCTTGCCTTGTAGCACGTCAGCGCCTGGGCCGCCCATCAGGATGTCGTCCTCGAACCCACCCCGGACCACATCGTCCGCGTCGCCGCCGATCAAGACGTATTGCTTGTCACGGCCGTATTGTGGCACGAACACGTTCAGGTAATCGGTCGTCGTAGCGGCGCGACCCGGTTCGCCCTGCGGCGCGGACGGCGTGGCGATCTCGACTGGCTGTGATTCCGCCGACAGGTCGCATACCACGTGGCCGTACCACTTGCTGAACAGGTACGTGTAGATCTGCCACTTCTTCTCTTCGGAAATCGTTTTGTCAAACACCAGCATCTCGGCCAGGGCGCCGACGAAGCTGTTGTCCACCTCCTCCACCTCGGTGTCTTGCACCGGGTCGATGTCGCGGAACATGCGGCCGCCCACCAGCGTACTGCTGCCCATCGTCTCTTCGCCGGGCAACTCGTACGGGCCGCCGCGCCAGAGACCGTCCAGCTCCATGCGGGTCTCGCCGTCCGCGGAGATCGCGGCCGCCATGGTCCACTCACGTTTCACCTTGCGGTTTCCGAAAACCGCACCGTCCGGCGTGGCCAAGCGCACTTCGTTCGGGTGCGACGCATGGTCGTCGCCCGTCACACCGAACTCGAAGTACGGCGTGGACAGCAGCGACTGGTCGTCGCTCCCGGTGGACTTGAAGACGGCGAACACCGCACTGTCCCCCGCGGGCGCGACCGCACTGCCCAGCTCGAAATAGGGTGTGCGCCAGAACTTCAGCACTTTCTTGCCCGACGGCGAGAACACCGATGTCGAATAGAACACCGTGCCCCAGGGATCCACGTTCTCGAACGGCGCGTCGACATCGTTGCCCGAGCGGTCTTCCATCTCCAGAATCGTCTCGCCCTGGTCGGCGTGCGTCGCGGCGTCGGTCCAGTACAGCGCGTCCGAGCCGTCCTCGGCAACCGGCTGGTGTACGACCACGTCCACGGTTGCGGACACCGCATTGTGATCCGGGTCCTTCAGTGATATCTCCAATCCTGCCGTCTGCCTCCCCTCATCCCTCATCCCTCCGCCTTCATCCTTCTCTGCAATGAGGATGTGGCCGTTGTTCAGGTCGGCCCAGGAGAAGGTGTCGTTGACGGCCAGGGGAGCGTCGTCGCCGAGTTTGGTCAGGACCAGATTGTCGGACAGATCCGTGATGGTGATTGCGAGATCCGCAGGGGCAGTGTCGGTGTCCACGATCGTCAGGCGGAGCTGGGTGCGGCCGCCTTCCCAGGCGACGACGGCCGTCGAGAGCACCATCGGCGTCTCGTTGCCTTGGGTCGGATCCGTGCCGCGCCGGAACTCGGCGAGGTTGCTCATCCCGTCCCCGTCGCCGTCCGCGGTCGCGTCGGCCAGGTTCTTGTTCAGCCCGAACATGTCTTCCCAGAAGTCCGGCATCCCATCGCCGTCGGTGTCCGGCCTCACGGCCACGATGTCGAGGTCGATGCGCACGAACTGACTCCTGCGCGACTCGGATGCGACCACATAGTCTTGCGCCGGCGCCACGATCCGCGCTGGCAACCCGTCCACCGTGATCTGGATATGATCGTACTGCGTGTCGGCGGCGGACAATGGAACGGCGCCCTCAAGCACCGCCGAGACCTCGGTAGCCACCTCGTGCGGAATCTCCAGCTTGTAGGAGTAACCGCCGTCCAGTTCGTCCAGCGCCGTCGTGTAAGCGTACTCCGCACGATCCGTCGCTGTGGACTTGATCCGCCACGCCAGCGTGCCCGAGAACACCTGTTGTGGATACCCGTAGTACGTGTTCGTCACCTTGCCGTAGAATACGGTCGACGGCTCCGGGATGCCGGCGCTGGCCGGTGCCAGGGAAATGACGAAGTACCCAAGTACCCAAATACCCAAGGAATGACGAAATACCCAAGTCTCCAAATACCCAAGGAACGACGACATCCGACGCATGAAGGGGACGAGCCCGCGGGATGAGTCGCAAGAGGTGTGTGTGTTCATCATCGTCACCCGGTTGTCTGCAGGACTATTTGGCAGAACTATTTATGGCAGAAGCATTGGAAGAGAAGGATGAGTGGGAAGAGGGGACCTGAGTGTGGGAGGGGACCTCCAGACCGCGACCCGGACCATAGGTCGCCGCCGGGGACGTCGCCTCCCACATTTGGATTTCGGGCTTCGTCATTCATTGGGTGTTCGGGTATTTGGGTATCTGGTCATTCCAGCGGAAATCAGTTTCCGCTGTATGCATATGTTTGGAAGAACAGCTTGATGTCTTTGACGCCGTTGCCGTCGCGTTCGGCGTTGGTGACGCGGCCGTCGGCCTTGGAGCCGGGCACGGGCGGGCCGTGGATGAAGGTGCTCATGCCCTCGTCTTGGTCGGCCAGGAACGTGCCGCCGGGGATGATGAGCAGCCAGCGTGTGTTCCATACCGAACGTCCCACAACGCGGCTGTCGTAGCTCATTTCGGATTCGTCGAAGTAGCCGCTGTCGTGATAGGCGCGGAAGGAGGAGTAGCGCCGGATTTCGGCCATGGAGCCGTCGACTCCGTCGAGGGCCGGGATCCAGTCGGGATTGCCCAGGTTCGAGCCGCGGACTGGCAACGGCACGGGCAACTTCTGGTCGACCACGGTCCACTCACGTGTATCGAGCTCGTTGCTGTCGGGGACGTACATCACGTCGATACCGCAGGGCACGAGGTAGGCGCGGGGCGTCTCGGCCAAAAGGCTGTTGTCGTAGCCTTCGAACCAGAGGCCGACGCTCCGCACCTTGGTGGCGAAGTTCGTCGGGTCGTAGGCATGGTCCCCGCCGCCCAGGGGCCAACCGAAGAAGTTCTTGCCGAAGATGACGTTCGTGGTGAACGGGATCACGAGCCCCGGCTGCAACCCGGCGGCTTCGGGCGCGAACGGCCGACAGAACTTGCGGAACTCAGGCACGCCCCACAGGTCTTCGACGCGGTACTTCTCAAGGGTCCGCCTCCAGTCATCGTCCTGGTCAGCTCCGGTCTCGATGCGGAACAGCTCGCGCCGCAGGGACATGCGGCCGGTCTCGGTCTGCGGATTGTTGAAGCCCATCTGCGTCTTGAGCACCTGGTAATTGGCGTCCATGTAGGCCAGCAGGCCACCGAGCCCGTCCAAGCCGATGATGTACTGGTCGTTGTAGAACTGGCCGAGGGTGCGCTGCTTCATGAGATCGGTGAGGATGGGCTTGACGGAGGCGGGGTCGCGGTCGCTGAGGTTGGTCTCGTACGCGTAGACCTTGCCGGCGAGGTGGACATAGCGTGCGGCCACGTCAAACATGGCGCGGTATTGTGCCAACGCGTCGTTGATGCCGACGCGGAACGCCATGTCCAGGTAACGCTTGCCCTGGGTCTTGGCCGCGACCTTTGCGTTGAAGGCCTGGCGCTCCTCGAGCAGGCGCAACCCTTTGCCGAGCACGGCACGGAATTGCTCGGAGACCTGGCGCATGTGCTGTTCCCGTTTGAAGATCTCCATGCGCGCCGGCGCCTCGTTGCCCATCATCACCTCGATTTCCTGGATCTGCTGCTGGATCTCGTAGCCGAATTCAAGGCTCTGGATCTTCGTGTCGGCCGCCATTTCGACGATCTCTTTTGTGCTCTCGATCCGGTCAGCCGATTCGTTGTCCGCCAGCGCCTTGAACTGCAGGGTCGTGCCGGTGGCGTGGGCCAGGCCCATGGCGATGCTGCGCCCCACAGAGGTGTAGTCGCCGGAGAGGCCGGTGACCTTCGGCAAGCCCTCGGCGAAGATGTCGCCCAGCAGGTGGGCGGATTCAGCCGCGAAATCCCACTTCGCAGCGGAGGCGCGCAGGTCGTTGACGGCCTCGTTCAAGGCGCGCTGCTGCTCCATGTGTTCGTCGCCAATCTTCAGTATGTCCGTGTGGAGGTCGCTGGTAGCCTGCAGCATTTCGGTCGCGTTCTGGATATCGAGCAGCAGTCCGCAGTAGTCGGCCAGTGCGAGTTGCAGGTCGGCTTCCGCTTTGACCAGCTCGATCAAGGCCAACTGAATCTGGCCGGGAGACTTGCGCATGCCCCAGTCCTTCGGTGCCTGGAAACTGTAGTCGCTTGCGCTGCGGGGGAAGTCGATCTGGAGCGAGGCGGCGTTGAAGTCCGAACTCGCCCAATCCGAGGAGATGCCGGCAGGCATGTCGCTGTCAAAGAAGTACGCAAGGCTGACCTCCGTGCGGACCACGTCTGTTCCCGGGTCCACGTCAACGCTCTTTGTGCCGAACCATCCGCCGATGGCGTCAACTGCCGCTTTCGCGCCCGCTCCCACCACCTCACAGGCCTTCTTCGCTCCCTGCCCCACCGCCTTGACCCCCGCCTGGACGCCCTGCGCCACGTATTTCGCCCCGGTGGCCACCCCCGTGGCGACCTTCTCCTGCGCTATGGAGACGCCGGCCGCCATTGTGTCAGTCACGTCCTTTACCCCCCTGGCGGTCGATCCGCGCGTCTGCCGGCCGTCGTCCGTGCTCCGGCTCCCGCCCGCGGCCGCCTCCCTACTGCCGCCGCCGTCCGGACTGAGTGCGTACCCATTGACGTTGAGCGGTTTGAAGTATCCCGTGATCGCGTCGCTGGGCGGTGGCACGCTCGTATCATTTACCTCGTTGACGTCGATGTACATATACAGGTAGTAGTCTGGCCCCTTGTAGCCGGCCGGGTAGACCTTGCCGGTGCCGACGGTGCCCTCGTAGGGCGTGCCGAAGGTCTCGATCAGCCGATTGCGGTAGTCCCGGTCCTGATCCACGGTCTGTTCGGCAAACTCCTGGACGGAGTTGGCCAGTTGACGGCTGCGGTTCTTCAGGTCGTTGGCGTAGTCGAAGGCGACCTGAGCATTGGCCAGAGCCTTGTCGGCACGTTCCTTGAGCTGCTCGAAGTGCGTGGCGGTGTCGAAGCGTCCGGGCAGGAGGCGGGACGGGTCGACGTCGAAGGGCACGGCGTCGGAAGCGACCCCGAGGGGATTGATCCCGGTGTTCGCTTCGTCGAGTCTCTGCTGCACCTGCCGCGCCTGGCCGGCAACGTCGACCAATTCGGTAACCGTGGTCCGGTCCACGGCCTTGATCCCGGTATTCCGCTCCACGTTGTCGAGGATGAGGTCGAAGTACGGTGCCAGGGCATTGTTCGCGGCGGCGTACTCCTCTGCCACCCGGTCAGTCATGGCTGGCCCGGCGACGGTCAGGGCGGCCTGGAGCGTGATGAGGTCTGCCCAAAAGCTCTCCTCGTCCTCATACTCACCGTGGGCAACCATGCCTTCGAGCAGCTCCTCGAGGTCAGCAGGTACGCCGCTGCCGCGCAGGATGCGGACGTCATTGTCGGTCAATACGTAGGTCCCGTAGGTCGGGTGCCGGGCGCGGCTGACGATGGCGTCGCGGTACTCGGCCAGGGCGTCCTGTGCCAAGGCGGTCGCCTCAGGGGTGAGCACGGTTGCGGCGTACTGCGCCACGACCTGTTCCAGGAATGCCGTTTCGTCCGTGAACGCGTCGAACACGGTAATGTTCCTGATCTTGTCAATGACCGCCTCCGGGACGCCGGCGGCCAGCAGGTTGTCGAGGGTGGCCTGCGTCGCCTTGAATGCCGCGGTGGGCGGGAGCAGGGCGTTGGCGGTGAGCCAATCGAAGTAGGCACCCTGGAAGGTCCTGCCGGCCCAGCCACTGACACCCCAGGCTCGCCCCCGGTCGGTGTCCTGGTAGCCCTGCCACTGCCCGTCCGGATCATCCACGTATTTGTCGCGATAGGTCAGGTCGAGCACTTCGGTACCGACCTTGGCCTTGGCAGCGGCAGCCTCGGCGAAACGGCGCTCGTCCAGGTAGTCCACGTCGATGACCACGCCCTCGATCTGGAACAGCTCGGCGCGTGACTCCCACTGAAAGACCGGGTGGTTGAGCAGGTCGTAGTAACCTTTCAGCGCGGTCAGATAGTGGCCCCAGGCGTCGCCATGGCCCTGGGGATAGGTGGCGCGGGCGTCGGCTTCGTCGACGAACCCGTCCCTGTTCACGTCCTGGACATTGTAGTTGAGCGCGTAGGCGACCTCGCCCTCGGCCTTGGTGAAGTTCCACAGCAGCCGGTTGTAGACCGGTCGCGCGCCCTCTTCGTCGCGACCGCGCAGGAGGCACAGCTCTTCGTCGAGCAGCGTGGGCATCTGGTTCATGAAGGTGAAGATGGTAGGCGCCAGCGAGCCGTACTCGACGCTGTCGGTGCCGAACCCGATGGTGGGGTCGAGCGCGTCGGTGTAGGCTTCGTTGCCGAGCAGCGTGTAGAACTGGCCGATGCGGCTGGCGGCGAGCAGCAGGGCGCTGGTGATTCCGGGCGAGGTGACCGGCTGTGAGAGGTTGATCGAGAGGTCCATGGCACGGTTCTGCACGGTCTGGTACATCTCGATCAGGCCGACGTTCTCGATGACGTCCTTCTCGGGGTTGAACGCCACGTTGCCCTCGTAGCGCGGCCCGGCCTGCTGGATCATGCTCACGTAGGTGGCGGGGCTGTCACCGGCGTAGAAGTCCTTGACGCGTGCCTCGAAGGCGTTCAGTTCGTTGAGCACGCGTTTGACCCAGCCCTCGGCCAGCTGCCCCTGGTAGGTCTCGGACGGGTCCTCGCCGGCCAGTGCAACGATCAGTTCGAGTACCGTGCGGTGGTCCACGTATCGCTCGAGCAACTCGGTGCCACCTTCCACGGTGGCGGCGGCCGCTTGGATCGCCGCGAAGAACTCCTCCCACGTCCCGTAGACGGCCCCGGCCACGTCGTCGCGCAACGCCTCGATGAGGTCGGCGTCGATCGGGTCGCCGTCGACAGTGAAGCTGGCAAGTTGGCCGAGGGTGACACTGGTGACCAGGTAAGTGGGCGGCCGGGAATTGGCGGCGCCGGCCCAGTCCGACCACGGTCCGTACAGGCCGGTCTCGTAGTTGTAAAAGCGGTAGCGGCAGAAGAAGAGGTTGTCGACCAGCATGGCCGCGCCGGCGCCCTCCATGCAAATCTGGGGGCCTCTGGCGTCGCCGAAACGCTCCCAGCCGGACTTGGGCTGGTCAGGCGGCGGGTAGTCCGCGTCGCCGGCTTCCCGGTACCACCATTCGAACTCGACGTTCTCCGCGGCGTTGGCACCGAAGTCCGCGGTATGGCGAATGGTGATTCTCTCGTCGAACAGGTTGTCCGAGAGAATCGTCTTGAGCGCGCCGCGGTACTTGTCCTTGACGACCTTGATGATGTGCAACGCGACGGGGGCGGCACCGAGGGCGGGGTGGTTGTTTTCGGCCAGAGTCACGTACCCTTCGTCGATTGAGGTGTTCGGGTGCAGCAGCGCGGCGCTGGGGAACAGGGCGAGGCCGGGTCCGAGCGCCATGCCGTGCTGCGCCTGGTTGTCGTGGACGCCGCCGTCCTTGTCCACGAACTTCTCCATGCCCACCAGGTACTGGCCGCAGTCCTGGTTGCTTACCTGGATCCCGGCCGGGTTTCGCGAAACCCGCCATAGCTCGCGGGCGGCGTCCTTGAACGCCTGGTTCGCGCCCTCGAGAGCGCACAGGTCGTCGTAGTCGTTCTCGGTGAGGATGTTCGGGCGCGTGACATAGACCGACGGCGGCGCGGCCATGAGCCCTTCGTCGCCCAGGGTCTTGGCGTTGACAAAACCGCGGACCGTGAGCATGCCGAGCGTGCCGGTTGCGGGGTCGCTGGCCATGGGATCGTAGACCACTCGGTCCTTGAGACTGGAGTTGAGCTTCTCGAAGTACCACAGGCCTTTGACGACGCGGACGTTGCCCGCGGCCGGGAGAAACTCACCCGGCAGGTCGGCAACGGGCAGCGGAACACTGCGTTCCTCGAGTACTTGCGCGAGGCGGACGAGGTAGGACGTGGCGGCTTCCGCCATGGGGGGATTGAGATCGTCATACACCACTTGCCCCGCCCCCCAGCCAAGCACGCCCGGCAGGCCGGGATAGGTCGGATGGTCGGCCCGGTATTCGCCGCCGGGAAACGTGAGCGTCTCCCCGGCCTTCAGCACCGCTGCCTTTCGGGGCCACGTGGTGGTGTAGCGCACCTCGACGGGCCGCTGGTCGTGGCCGACACCGGCTTGGGACTGCTGCAGTTGGGCGGGAAAGCTGCTGTCCACCCGGCCGGAGGGCAGCCACGGCACCGCTTCGCCGGCGGCCTCGACCGCGCCATCACCATCCTCGTCGCGGTCGTACCAGAAATCGACGGACAGCGGGTACCAGAAGTGGGCAGCCAGCCCAGTGTCGTTGACGTACAGCTTGAAATCCTCGGGCTCGGGCGGCTCTTCTACAAGTCTGAGAATGGACTCAGGGTCGAGGTCAAAAGCCACCGTCAAGGTCGTGTGCCCCACGAGACCCTCGGCATCGAGCACACGCGTGGCGGTGTGCACCACGGGGGAGCTCTGCGAGGGGTGGAACCTGGTGACAAGCTTTCGGCCAAGGGCCGACAGCACCAGCGTGTAGGACTGGTTGGCGAGGGGCACGCCTTCGAGGTGCAGCGTGCAGGTCAGAATGCCCTCCTGCTCGCCCAGCACGGTCCCGGCCACCGGCAGCGCGGGCGAGCCGGACACGGCCCAGGCCTGCCCCTTGTGATCCTCCCAGTAGCAGCGCCGACCCGGATCCAGGTTCTTGCCGAAGATCTGCTCGGGCGGCACGGCGCCGATGACCAGGTTCAGCGGATACGGAGCAACAAGCGGTTCGCCGGCCTTGGCGGGGTAGTCGAAGGTGTAGCCGCACGCCTCGTCCTCGCGCTCGACCGCAAACAGGGTCATGCCGTGCTTCTGCAGCACCGTGTCGAAGTACTGAACCAGGACGCAACACTTCGAGGTGTAGTCGTCGCTGGTCTCGTTTTCGTGGTTGAGGTCGTTGCGCAACGCGTACACGGTCTGCGGCTGCGGCACAACGCTGATGTGTTCGAGCGAAGGCGCGACCACGGCGTGCTCTTCGTTCGGGTTGTAGCCTGCCGCGTCCGGATCGGGCTGGGAGTAGACGGCCAGGTCGCGGTAGCGCGTCGGGTGGAGGTAGTTGAGGGGCACAGCGTTGCTGTCGGGATAGAGCTGTTCGTCGCCGTTCGCGTTGCGGCCGTCGGAGCCTTCGCGGCTGGCGATGACGATGCGGCGGGAGAGCTTGTCGGGCCAGACGGGCTCGTAGATCCTCGAGGTCGACGGCCAATAGATGCCCTCCTCACAACCCGTGTACCAGATGATAAGCAGGTCGTCCTCTTCGTCTTCGGGGTCGCGTTCGATGTTGACCGGGAAGATGGGGCCGCGTCGGGTGGGGCGGTTGTAGACATCGACGTTGTAGGGAGCACGTTCGCGGAAGACGTAGCCGTTGTGCGGCGCGCCGCGGCAGTCATTCGGCGGCAGGATCTCCTTGCCGATGATCGCCTCTTCGGGGGCGGTCGCGTTCTTCGGCGTTTCGTCGATCGTCTGCACGACGCGGATGTGCACGTCCTCGGTGGCCAGGTCGCCGACCGCCACGGTGTCGCCGCGCGTGAACATCAGGGTCGAGTATCCCTGCTCGGTCGGCAGGAATTCGCCGCCGCCGGAGACGGTGGCCCCGGCGTTGGTGTACTTCAGTCCTACCAGTGCGAACACATCATCCGCGCGCGGATCGAGCGCCACCGCCGGACAGCCGACGACGAACTCGTACGGCGCCGGGGGCCACGCCGTCTTGACCACGAGCGTGACGGTCTCCTGCTCCTCGCCGGGTGTTTCCAGCGGCCAATTGAACAACAGGTCCTGAACCCCGTCCAAGGGGTAAAGCTTGTGCTCGCGCTCGTCCCAGTAGTAGTTGGCCGTGGCCTGGGCCCCCGCCTGGGAGCCGTCCGAGCTGGCCAGAGACGGCTTCCGGTCGGTCAGGATGCGGACCGCGATGTCGGAATGACGCCCGAGACGGTTGTTCTCATCGATTTCGGTCAGCAGTTCCCGGTAGGCTGCCTGGTGCGGGCCGGCCATGGTCGGGTCGAAGGTCACGGCGTCGCCGACAAAACAGGGGATGGTGATGGTGTTGGCTTCGTACTCCCAGAAGATGTCGAGCGGCTCGGTCATCCTTGCGATCGTGATGGTATTGCGCTTCTCGGTGAAGCCGCCCGTCGCGTTGTTGCGGTATCCGCGCAAGGTGAAGACGCCCTGGTCCCGGAGGACCTCCAGGTAGAGGCTCATCCCCCTGTTGATCCAGAAATCACCGCGCACGCTGCGCTGGTACAGATAGCCATTGGTCTCCCGCTGGGCGTAGTACTCCTCCCACATCTCGTCGGCAATGTCTGTGGACCAGACTTCGCCCTTCGCGGTGATCTCGTCGTGCAGCTGCCGGATTTCGGCGAGCTTGGCGTTGTACGCCTGGTCGCGTTCCGCCTTGGAAATGGTGGAAAGGCCCACCGTGCACTCGGGCCCATCCACGTTGTCCGTACAACGGACGCGGTACTGGAGCTGCCACTTGAAGGCGAAGCTGACCGGCTCGCCCATGGTGACTTGGAACGCATGCCGCGCAGGGATCTCGTCGTTCCAAGATTCCACTTTGAACCCGTTGAAGTCCTCGTCGGCTTCGAACGACGCGGATACCGAGTCGTACTCGCCGGGCTCCCGGTTGCGCCAGTCAACCTGGGGGTCGAAGTTGCGCATCTCGGCCAGGCCGAACTCTTCGTCCCCGCGGCGATGGTCCGAGGCGAACCACTCGTCCACGATGCCCTTGCCTTCGAGGTGCAGGCGCTTGAGCTTGCCGCGGAAGTGGTCGGGGGAGATGGTCCCGGTCTTTCCGAAGGTCAACCCGCTGAGGTCGAGGTCCTTTACCCGGGGACTATCCGGGTCGAGAGGGAGGTGAACCTGGATTTCGCCGCAGGGGTAGCCGTCGGGGTAGCCGTCGAGGTCCGCACACAACACAATCTTCACACGCATCCCCGCCATTGGTTTCTCCTGGCCGGCGTAAGTCATCGGCTCATCCTCGATGCTGACCCGCACGGTCACGAACTCCGGGGTCTCCGTCCAGTTGAGGAACTGCCACCCATCGTCGGTACCCATATCCCCGTACACGCTGGCGACGCGAAGGTGGAAGTACTTCTGTTGACTGTCGCCGGTCATCTCCATGCCGCCCGCCGCCGGGCCGCCAGGCGGCTGCGGGACAAAGCCGTCATCGTGGTTGTACCGCGTGATCTTGGATCCGTCGATCGTCCGGTCTTCGCTGGACCTGTACGGGCACCAGTAGAGCCACGGGGCATGCAACTCGTGAATCCAGTCAGAGCTCTGCCGGTCCTTGGTAACGGATTCGTGCGGAATGATGCCGTCTATGCGAACGTGCAGCCCCATATTCCCATCCATCGCGATCTTGACTCCCGCGGAATCAAAGAACGTGCGCTGAACCGCGGAGTCCCCCCATGAGTCGCCGGCCCTGCTCGGTTTGCACTCCCACTCGAAGATCAGCTTGTCGCCGCCGCGGTAGCGGGTGCCGTCAAGCTTGAGGTATTGATCGTGGCCGTCGAACCAAAGCGACCCGATGGGTCGAGCGGACAGCGCGGACTTGGTGACGTATCCGGTGCAATAGAAACGGCGGTCGAAGCCAAAGGCTTCCTGCGCCGCCGCGTCGATCGAGCAGTTCACCACCGTGCCTTCGGACACCCACGTCAAGCCGATGGGAGGCTGCGGGTTGCCGATGTTCTCGAGATAGCCTGGAGACAAGGCCTCGGCAAAGTCATGCGAAACCCTGATCGCGTAGTCGCGGTTGCCTTCCACATCCTCGCGCGTATAGGCAAGTTCGTCGATCTCGCTCTGCAGCGGGTTCTTCATCGCCTGCCCGGACTCGTTGTAGTACGTGAAGGTCAACTCCTGTCCGCTGGCCGTCGATTGCTGCGTGCCACTCGAGGCGGTGCTCGTGGCCGTGGAAGTGGTCTCGGCAGTTTGGGTGGTTTGGGTCGTTTGGGTTGTCTGGGTGCTCTCCGAGGCCGTACTGAATCCGGCCACGTACTCCGCGTACAGCTCTTTCGTGGCTTCAGCAGCCGAGATGACCTTCTCCTCCGCTCGCGCGACGATCTCCGCGGCGTGCTTCTGCATCCACCACGGGGAGAGGGGCTC
>JGI10211J34971_10001560_pt1 | contig 18851 bp, 10 predicted proteins | sample Etolagsediment_FD_34971 | JGI IMG/M metagenome (IMG submission 34971)
CGGGCCTCGGGTCCGCAGCCATCGTGCCTCTTATCAAGGCCGGATTCGTGGACTGGATCGTATCCACGGGGGCGAACCTCTATCACGACATGCACCACGCCATGAACCTGCCCCTGTACAAGGGATCCGCCTCGGTTCACGACCCCGAACTACGGCGCTTGGGCGTGGTACGCATCTACGACATCTTCCTGGACTACGACGATGTTTTGATGCGTACGGACGACATTCTGCGCCAGATCATCGTTCAGCCCGAGTTCCAGAAGGAGATGGGTACGGCCGAGCTGCACTACCTGCTGGGAAAATACTGCGCCGAGTTCGAGGAGCAGACAGGCTTGCAGGACGCATCGGTGCTGGCCGCGGCCTATCGCGCCGGCGTGCCGTGCTTCTGTTCGTCGCCGGGCGACTCGACCATCGGCATGAACATCGCCGGCGTCGAACTGCGTGGCAACAAACTCCGGATCAACCCCAGCATCTGCGTCAATGAGAGCACGTCGATAGTGCTCGACGCCAAGCGCCGCGGCGTCAAGACAGGCGTCCTGCTGGCCGGGGGCGGGTCACCCAAGAACTTCACGCTTCAGACTGAACCCCAGATCCAGGAAGTGCTCCGCATCAAGGAATCCGGTCACGACTACTTCCTGCAATTCACCGACGCCCGGCCGGACACTGGTGGGCTGTCGGGAGCGACGCCGTCCGAAGCCGTGAGTTGGGGCAAGGTCGATCCGAACCAGTTGCCCGACGCGGTCGTCTGTTACGTGGATTCCACGGTCGCGCTCCCGTTGATCACACACTATGCGCTGTCGCGTCGTGCGCCCCGCAAGCTGAAACGGCTCTATGACAGGCGTGCGGAGATGATGGATCTGCTCACCAGAGAGTACTTCTCCCACAATCCGGAACAGGGCGAGTAGCCCGACCTGTGGAGTTTGCACCATGCCCTCACCCGACGTCCTCGAAGCGCTGGCACTGGAACACGGGACGCCCTTGTTTGTCGTAGACCATGACGTACTCAGGCGCAACTTCGCCGAGTTTGTCGAACACCTCCCGCGGGTCCAGCCTTACTACGCGGTGAAGGCCAATCCGGAGCCGGGTATCGTCCGCACGTTCTTCGAGGCTGGCGCCAGCTTCGATGTTGCCTCCATGCCGGAGTTTATGATCGTCCATGAGAACATCCGCGACATGCCTGATGGGGAACGTCAGAGCTGGATCTGGGACAAGGTCATCTACGCCAACCCTATCAAAGACAAGGAAACGCTCAGGCAACTCGACACCTACAAACCGCTGGTCACGTACGACAATGCGGCGGAGATCGGCAAACTGCGCCAGTATGCACCGAATGCGGGACTCATCCTGCGACTGGAAGTCCCCAACACGGGATCGGTCGTGGAACTGTCCTCCAAGTTCGGGGCGTCGCCGGCGCACGCGGTGGACCTCATCGCCGCGGCGTTCGATGCCGGACTCGTGGTCGAGGGCCTCAGTTTCCACGTGGGCAGTCAGTGCAACAATGTCCAGAACTACGTCCTGGCCCTGGAGCTCTCGGCCAGTGTGATGGAGGAGGCGTGGTCACGTGGGTTCGAGCAGGTGAAGATACTGGACATCGGCGGCGGCTTTCCTGCGCCTTACGACGGGCAGGTCAGGCCGCTCTCGGAACTCGCGGTTACGCTCAACTCCGAGTTTGATCGACTGTTCGGACCCGACATCGACATTCTGGCGGAGCCGGGCCGCTTCCTGGTGGCCACGGCCGCTACACTGGTGGTCGAGGTGATCGGTAAGTCGTTGCGAAACGGCAAGCAGTGCTACTACGTGAACGACGGTGTGTATGGCACGTTCTCGGGTGTACTGTTCGATCACTGTCAGTATCATCTGAACGCCTTCAGGTCCGACCCGACATCGGTCTGCGCCGTGTTCGGACCGACCTGCGATGCGCTCGACGTGATATCTGTAGCCGAACAGCTCCCCGACGATCTCGAACTCGGGGACCTGCTCTACAGCAGGGACGTCGGTGCCTACACCACGGCAAGCGCCACGGCTTTCAATGGCATGCCGGCCGCCAAAGTCGTCGGGATCAACGTGTAGCCCGGTTGGCGCAACGTCTACTCGGTGTGCGGCAACGCTCGCCGGCCAACACGCGTTCACCGGCCTCCGGCCACGTCCTCGGCATCCAGCACACGGTGGTAGACACGCAGGTCGCGGATCTTGCCGAGAACCTGATACGAGCTTTCCTGACGCGTGTACTGGCCGATGATCAACGGCCCGCGGTACTCGGCCAGTCGTGCGGGACACGGGACGTCGGCCACGAGTTTGCCATCCTGGTACAAGCGGGCACGCTCCTTGTCGTATGTGGCTACGATGTGTGTCCACTTCCCCACCTCGACCTTGCCGCCGTCGCAGCTCGTGCCGGCCAGATGCCATCGCCAGCGTCCACCGAACGCCTGCAGGAACCAACCGTTGCTGCCGTAGTTGCCGCATGCAAGAATGACCGGCATTTTCGCGAGTTCCTCGATGTGCACACCGACCTCGACCGTGAACCGACGCTTCACACTCATGTGGTCGTGGTACGGCAGGACGACATTGCCGCCAGCGCCCAGGTCGAGGATCGACGCCTCGACACGTGCTTTCCCCTGTGCCTTCGCGGCCAGAACCGAACCGTCAAGCAACCGTGCCTGCAGTTTGCCCTCGACCGGAAACTGCAGAACAGGATCGACCGGGACAGGCAGCGCAGCGGCGCTCGCCGTTGTGGACGGCTCACCCACACGCCCCTGCCGACTCACCGCGCGGACGATGTAAGAAACAGCTTTGCCCGGCTCGACATCGACGTCGACATAGGCGATCCCTGCGATCGGCCCTTCTGTGAGCCGACGCGACTTGCCTCCCTCAACGCGCTCAACGTGATAGCGCACGCCACGCCACGGAACCGGTTCCCAGACCAACTCGACCGCGTCCTGCACGCCGACGGCATGCAGTCCGGCCGGTGCAGGCACGGGCGGAGACAGGGGGACCTCCACGGCAACTTCCGCGGGTGCACCTGTCTCCTCGCCGTTGCTCGGGATGACCAAGTAGCGAGCTCTGCCCGGAGGCGGAGCCCCGTCCACGGCCTCGCACAACGTCGTCGTCGCCACACGATTCTCCTCGCCCGGCCGATCGTCTGCTCCGGTCAATCGATAGACACTGAACTCCAGTCCTATCAGTTCGGACATCCCCTGCCAGCGCAATCGGACAGCGCCATCCGGCTCTATCTCCGCTTGTACCGACGGCATGCACGACGGCAACGGGACCGTCACCAACTGTCGACATTGACCGGGTTCCTTAACCGCGCCCGGCATGTCCACGCGCGGCGTTGCCAGCGCTACCGTACGTGCCTTGCGAATCGCACGCAGCATCGCCTCGTACGACGCATCGCCGGATGACGCGAACGACACGACGGGGTCCCCCGACAGGTCCGGGGGAGGCGTCCTGGCCGGACGACGCACGTCCGGAGGCTGCTGTCTCTGGGTCACCAACGGGTACGGTGCACGCGCCTTGCGGTCGCGACACCACGCCAGACCGAGTCCGTCCGCGGTCTTCGCAAGCGGAGCACGCAGGATACGGCTCATGCGCGGATCTCGCAAGTTGATCCAGTCGTTGCCGACCTGGGGCACGTGGCACTTGGTGCAGTTGGCTCCCTGCATCAGACCTGCCAGCTCCGCACCGGCCTCGATAACGGCTTTGCAGGTGGGAGTAGGTGTCCAGTCCCATGTCCCGTAGTAGTTGCAGTTCGTATCCATCCATGCCATCAACAGGTCGCGTTCAGCCTGTGTCATCTCCGCGAGCCGGTTCTTGTGACCCTCCACGAGCAGGTTGCCCAACGGTGCAGCGCCGGAACCATGGGCCCGAGGAGGCAGGATCTCGGCCGTATGCACACTGCCGTTGTTGCAGTTCAGGAAACCGGTCAGCGTGTTCTTGATCAACGTCTCGTAACTGATGTTGAACGCCCACGTCCAGCCGCCCGACAAGTCGATACCGGCAGCAATCCCCTTCTCTCCGCCGTGGCAGCTCACGCATCGTCGATCGAGCACGGGCTGAACCGTCGAGGCATAGTCGAGGTATCCACTACCCCATGACTCGGTTTCCGGGACATCGGGCTCCCCGCGTGCAGACACCGCAATGCCCGTATGTGCCGGGGCCGTGTCCCTCGGCTCGTGGCACCCGATACACGATCGCGTCACGCCCGGCCGGGCCTGGATGAAGGTCCGCATGCTCTGAACCGACCGACCACTGGCATCCAGCGCCTGGAAATACAGTGCTTTGCCTTGGGGTGCCTCAAAGAAAGCAGACCCGTCCTCCCGCACAGGTACGGTGCCCAGAATGTTCTTCACCGTGTACGCGCCCTGCCAACTCACCAGGAACGCCTGATTCCACCAACGCCCGCCCGGTGGCAGTTCGCTCACCCGTGCCGTTTCCTCGATAACTCGCAGGCGCTTCACCTCGCCCCGCGCGACCCCGGGCAACCCCCTGTAGACGTCCTGTACAAAGAAACGTCCGCTCTCCACGGTTGCGGGGTCCGCAACCACCGGCGGCCTGGCGCGGGACTTGACCAACATGGGCGAGTAGCAGGAGATTCCGGGATCGCTGAGGACCGTCTCCCGCCTGCCGTCGCGCGTCACAATCTGAATCACGCCCGGTTCCTTGGTATTGTTGGCCATCAGTACCGCATCCGCCGATAGCGGCCACGGATCGCTACACCCACGCTTCAACCCCTGGTCCATCTCGGTCCGGAACTCGGGCGTGAAGTTGGTGATGGCTGCCAGGTTGTTCTTACCAAGGCGCGTATCGATCATGGCAATCGCACCGACTGCCTGACCATTGTGAGGCGTGAGGGCCGCCACCACCAGATTGGTCCCCGGCACGGGGCGGGCATCAAGAAGGGCGGTCGGTTTGGCCAGGTTGTTGGCAAACAGCGCGGTCTCGTTCGTGCCATCCGGGAACACGGTCCACAGGCTCTGCATGTAGAGGGCTGTCTTGTCTACATATTCCCAGCGCCCGAACAGGATGCGTCCGTCCGGCAACACGGATGGATCGAATTCGTTGACGTTGTTCACCGATAGACAGCGGATGTTGCCGCCGTCGGCGTCCATCACGTGCAACACGTCGACGCCGCTATTGAAGCACGGGACCCGGGCGCGAGCACGTGTTGAGGTGAACACGACCCGGCCGTCGGGCAGGTAACAGGGCGTGATGTCATGGTGTCCGGGGAAGTTGCGCACAAACCTGCACTGTGTCAGCGGACATGCATCCTCCGGTTTGGTCAACCGTCGCAGGCCCTTGCCGTCGATACCGATCTCGTAAATGCTCGTGCCGCCCTGTTGTTCTCCCTTGAAGGCGAAGACAATCCGTGTCCCATCCCACCAGAGCTCCGGGTCGCGGTATACCCCGTCGCCAAGTGTCTCCGGGGTCGTTGGATCGATGACGGCACGGATGCGGTGCTTGTCGGGCGTATCCCACGGATTCTCGCACACGTAAATCCCGCCCCCGGGCCGCCACGTGTAGTAGTCGTCATAGATGTGCGCAGCCATGTAGGCGTGCTGCTTCACGAACAGCAACGGTGCATCCAGCATGCCGCGCAGAGACGTTTGGGCCGCCGCGACGCCTCCGAAGAGATGTACGGCAAGAGGGAGGAGCAATCTCCTCGTCCATCGGCGGAACATGGTACCCATGGATCGGACTTCTCCTAACCGGTCAGAACGAGCAGGTCCCTCGCGATTTCCGATGCGTTCTGGTACCGTTCCGCCGGTTCCTTTTCGAGCATCCTCATGAGAATGAGGTCCAACTCGGGCGGGAGACCTGCACAGATCGACGACGGCAAAGGCGGCTCGGAAGACATGATCTCGTTGATCATCCCCGCAAGCGTCTGGGCAACAAACGGCTTCTCGCCCGTCAGCAGCTCGAAACTCAGGGTGCCTAGCGAGAAAATGTCCGACCGATGATCGATGCCGTGGACGTCCTCGAATGACTCGGGCGACATGTAGGCAGGAGACCCCATCAACTCGGAGGTCTGTGTCAGGGTCGACTCGCCCAGGCGCGCAATCCCGAAGTCGGTGAGCTTGGCGACGTCCTCGTGGGTCACGAGCACATTCGCCGGTTTCACGTCGCGATGCAGAATCCCATGGCGATGGACGACGCTCAGTGTCTGTGCAATCTGCACAATGAGGGAGAGTTTGGTCTGTTGGTTGAGCAGAGGCTTCTCGATCAGTTTCGAGAGGGGATGTCCTGCTACGTATTCCATCACAATGTAGGGCGCGGTCAGATCCGGATCGTAGCCAGTCTCGAATACACGCACAACGCCTGGGTGATCTATCCGAGAGATGATCTCGCCCTCGCGCCGGAAACGCTCCAGACGCTTGCGGAAGTTCAGGTCCGTATCGGCACCACGGAGTATCTTCATCGCGTACTGGCAACCTGCCCGTTCGACCAGAAGGACCGTGCCCATCGTGCCACACCCGAGGGAACGGACAACCCGGTAGCCTGGCGCGGGTACATCTTCCAGTACGGCCGTCCTTTCAAGGGTCCGCTTACCTCGCGCTTTCTGTGCCTCTACTGCAGCCTGGACTTTGCCACGAAGATCCGCCAGGGACACCGGTTTCGCGAGGTAGTCAAAAGCCCCCAGCTTCCCGCTCGAGACCGCGTCGGACAGGTCGGGTTTGCCGGTGATGAGAATCACCTCCGACTGCGGATTGAGCTTGCGGCTTTCCCTCAGCAGATCGATCCCGGAGCAGTTGGGCAGGTTTACGTCCGAGAGCAGCACGTCATATGCGCAGGAGGAGAGTTTGGCCATGGCCTCATTCCCGTCGACGGCTGTATCCACGAGAAACGACATGGACTCCAAGCCGCGAACGAGGAAGCGCAAGACCAACGGATCGTCGTCCACGACGAGAAGTCTCGCGGCTGCGTTGGCGGGAGTGGGCTTTGCTGTTTGAACCAGTTCCGCTGAAACCACCGACAGGTCGCCTTGGTTAGGAGTAGCAAGCGGCGTCACTATGAGCGCCGCCGGCTTTGCTGGAGACTATTGCCTTCCGTAGCACGCAGGATCTGTGCCCCCTTGTGCGAGGCATTGCCAAACGTTACTGTAGTGCCTGATCTTGCTTGTGACGGGACATCTGCGCCATGCGGGACACGGATGGATCAAAATGGGAACAACGCAGCGCCGCCATCTGCTATCACCTATCGCTATGCCCTCACTGACCGGGGCGGGCTGATCGACATCGCAGCCGTAGTGCGGCGCCCGGACTCGTCTCGTCGCCGCTTCCGGTGCCTGGCCTGCAGACGCGATCTGGTACCGAAGCTGGGCGCTGTCAGAACGCACCACTTTGCCCACAAAAGCGTGGGTGTGTGCTCATGGGAGACCTACCTTCACCAACTCGGGAAGCTGTCTTTCCACGCCGAGTACAACCGTTGCCTGCGGGAAAACCTGCCATTCCTCCTCGAACTGCCTCGCAGCGTTGTGTGCGACCGCTACGAACGCGAACTCGGCCTCCTGTGCCGAGAAGAAGAGACCACATGCCACGATCTAACCCGGTTCTTCGACCGGGTGGACATGGAACGCAGGATGCCGGGGATCGTGCCAGACCTGTTGCTCAGCGGCCGGGAACATGGCGAACTGCTGCTGGTGGAAATCACGGTCTCGAATCCGGTTGACGAGATCAAGAAGCTCTGCGGTCACCGCATCGTCGAAATCCAACTGCGAACGGAAGACGACCTGGACGCGATCAGGGAGCACTGCGTGCGCGCAAGCGCCAGCAATATCCGTCTCTTCAATTTCCGTGTTCCGCCGCGCCTGGCCCGGACGTGCCGCGGCCCCGAGTGTGGCAACACCTATGGCTGGTTCATCGTCTATCGGAGCGGAAAGGCCATCCGGATCGAGGAAACGCCTGCCGACTTCGCTGCACTCCTGCGCGACAGAGAACACGCCATCATCCATCATCGCAGGCTCCCGGCCAGAACCGATGCGGCCGCTGCGACGTGGGACTTCTTCGATGCCGTGACCGAGGCCCACTTGGGAGGCATTCGTGTTCGGAACTGCTGCCTGTGCAGCCACGGTTCCCCCGGGCGACGCGGAGTTCTCTGTGCCCTCACAAAGCGCGAGCAGTCGTCGAGCACGGCCTCCGCGTGTCCCGGCTTCCGTATCGCCCGTCAGTTACGTCGGCATCGGACGTGAACCGTGGAGCGGCGAGAAGTGACGTGCCCCGCACGAAAATCGTGATGGGATTCTGACACGGTGCGGTTGACGTCGGACGCGTAGATGTCTTAGTACCGAATTGCCCGCCCCTCCCCCAACACGATAGAGGAAAGAAGCGAAGTCATGACAAAGCCCATCAGTCTCCAGCTCTACAGCGTCCGCGAAGCCATGAACGAAGATCTGGCCGGCACACTTGCGAAGGTCGCGGCTGCCGGATACGTCGGCGCCGAACCCGCGGGGATTCCCGCTGACACATCGCCTGCCGAGTTCGCCAAGATAATCCGGGACCTCGGCATGGTCGTATCCGCATGGCAAGGCGGCACGCCCGTTGGCGACAACAAAAACATGCTCCTCGACGGGGCTGAAGCCATGGGCACAACCCACATCGTCTGCCCGTATCACAACCGTGAGGATTGGCAGGACATGGACGGCGTGAAGCGCGTCGCCGACATCATGTCCGAAGGCGCTGCCAACTGTGCTGAGCGAGGCATGACCTTTGGCTACCACAACCACGATTTCGAACTCGCACTGGTGGACGGTGTCCCCGGCCTGCTGCGTCTGAACGAACTTGTCCCGGCACTCTACTACACGGTGGACACGTACTGGGTTGCGGTCGGCGGCCAGTGCCCGGTCGACATCGTCACCAAGCTGGGGGATCGGGCCAACCTGCTCCACATCAAAGACGGCCCGCTCGACCGCAGTGAGCCGATGGTCGCCGCCGGAAGTGGAAAGATGGACTTCCCGCCGATCGTGGCGGCCGCGCCTTCGGCGAAATGGCTGGTCGTGGAACTCGATCGCTGCGCGACCGACATGATCGAGGCCGTAGAACAGAGCGCCCGGTATCTCATCGACGCCGGACTGGGACACGGCCGGTAAGCGATCGAGAATGACCGCGCACGTACACGTCAGGGCCGACCAGTTCTCATGCTGGTCGGCCCTCTATATTGGGTAGTGTCGCCGTGTTTTCCCAAGCCGCCGGGTGCGTGTTCCGCAGTTCCCTTACAGGAGGAAGTCAAAGATGAGAAGAAGGAGACGTGTCGTGTCAGGACTCCTCGCCACTGCCTGTCTTGCCGGAGGCGTCGGCGCGTACGCCCGGGATGAGATCGTCGGATTGCCGGAGAACTGTACGACGTTCGGCTTCCTGCGGGGTGAAAGCCAGTACTTCGAGCTGTCCGTCGCCGGTTGGGGGCCAAAGTGGTCTTACCTGGGATGGCGGGGGCCAGTGACGTCCGAAGGGGACACGACCGTTGCCACGGCGTCATCGCAGATCCGACAGACAGGCGCGAACGTCAACCTCGAGACGCACGTGGCCCGTGTCACACCACGGGAAGTGGCATTCCAGTTCAACCTGAGCAGTGACAGAGACACTGACCTCACCTACATCAGCATGGGCCTGAACCTGGGCAGCACGGCTTTCCGGTCCGGCAAAGTGCTTGTCACGCTGGCCGACGGATCGACCAACACGGTAACGCTGCCACTTGGCCGCAAAGGCATCGGGGAACAGGTCAAGCAGTTCGTCCTGGTGGATGCGGCAGGGGACCGCAGCACGTTCACTCTTGATCCGCCTTTGGACATTCCGACCGACAACCAAGCCCGAATTATCCTGGCCGACAGCCTCAGTGCCGGCACCCCCGTACAGGCGCGAATAACGGTGGAGTTCCCGTCGGACGTCATGTATTACCCCGCTCAGGACCGGATTCCCGACGATCCTTCGTTTGCCGAATGGTACACGTTCAGCCCAAGCGGCGACCACGCCAAGCCGAGCGACATCGGCATGCAGGATTGGCTCGACAAACCGGCCGGACGACACGGCCGGATCGTGCGCAAGGACGACCAACTCCTGTATGATGGGAAACCCATCAAGCTCTGGGGGCTCAACATCTGCTTCAGTTCGTGCGCGCCGGACAAACCCCTCGCCGAAAAACGGGCTGCGTTCTACGCGAAGTACGGCATCAACACCGTCCGACTCCACAAGTATGTCGACGGCCCCGGCTGGGCCGGTATCCAGTCCAAGGACAGCGTAGCGGAGTTCGATCCGGAAGGCCTGGATCGCCTGGACTACCACATCGCCAAGCTCAAGGAAGTCGGCATCTTCGTAAAACTCTCGCAGTCGTTCGGCACGAGCAAGATGGGGCCGGCGGACGTACGCGATGTGCCATACCTGTCGGAGTTCGGCTCCTTCAGTGGCAAGAACAACCGCGTCGGAGGAGGAAGCAGTACGTTCTACTACTCCCCCGAGATCCAGAACCTTCACTTGCGGCAGATCATCAACCTGCTCGAGCATCGCAACCCGTACACGGGCCTGACTTATGCGGAAGACCCGGCAATCTGCGCCGTCGAGATCATCAACGAGAGTAGCATCCTCTTCTACACGTCCATGAACCCGCTGAAGGAAAGTGATACTATCCGCAAGATGACGGCGGAACGCTTCTGCAAATGGCTGCGCGACAAGTACCAGACACACGACGCTCTGGTCCGGGCCTGGAGCGAGAGGGCCTTCGACTGCTGGCAGCACGAGGGTTTCCAGCCCGTTGGCGAGCATCTTGACAAGGGCAATATCCTGCCGTTGGGCAACCCGTGGTTCTGGGATCCGGTTCAGTTGGAGGGGTCGCAGTCGTTCCGGAAACAGCGACTGCTCGACACGATGGAGTTTCTGTATCTGCTTCAGTGCGAGGCTTACGACCGCTGGATCGCGGCAGTGCGCAGCGCGGGATACGACGGCGAAATCGTGGCATCGAATTGGCAAGCCGGACGCGCCTACAGCCACTATTACAACCTGCACACCGACGCCCGTGTAGGCATCATCGACCGCCACAACTACTTCGGCGGGGGCAGCGGTGCCAAGATCAGCGATGCAAGCATGCTCCGCGTGCCCGGTTCAGGGATGCTCAGCGCCGGCATGCAGCAGGTCGGTGACCGCCCGTTCATGCTCTCGGAGTGGATTCACGTGACGCCCAACGAGTGGGGCGTAGAAGGCCCGGCCATCATTGGTGCCTACGGCATGGGACTGCAGGGGTGGGACGTGTCCTACATGTTCCAGAACCGGGACAACGGAGAGTTCAGCAACCAGATTGGCCGGGACCGTTGGGACGTGACCGCTCCCAATGTCCTGGGGGTGTTCCCCGCTGTTTCCCGTCAGGTGCTCCGAAACGACGTTCGCCAGTCGGAGCTGTGCGCCCGACGCTATGTGCATGTTCCGTCGTTGGGCAAGGCCAGACTCGGGTTCAATGACCGGACCATACAGGCCTACGATGTAAAGGCGTTCGACTCCGACAGAGTGCCGGCACGGACCCTCGCCGTCGCGCGGTGCACGGTCGATTTCACCGACGAGTACCGCGACACGCCACAGTTCGACCTCGCGAAGTTCGCAGACGGCAACGTCTACACGTCTGCGACCGACGAGCTCCAGTGGGTCGAGGGGGTCTCGAAGCACGATGGCTACTTCACCGTGAACACCCCGGCGACCAAGGCCGTCGTCGGCTTTGCCGATGGCGAGACCTGTCGGCTCGGAGCTGTGACCATCCAGTTGCGCAGCCGGTTCGGAGCCGTCTACGTGACCGCAAAGGAACCGGACGCCGACATCGCATCCTCCCGGCATCTTCTCGTGGTTGCGGTTGCCCGGGCACGAAACACCGGCATGAGGATCTTCGACGACAGCCGACTGATCGCCAAAGGCAAGCCGCCCGTTGTGATGGAACCGATCAACGCACGGATCACGCTCGGCAAGGCCGGGACACCCGTTGTCTACCGACTCGACCATGACGGGTGCCGGACGGAGGGAACACTGCCCGTGCGAGACGGCGCCGTCGAGATTGACGGCGTCCGTGACAAGACCCCCTACTACCTCATCAGCTACGGAGAGTGACAGCCATGAACAGACGGCCTTCTTGAGTGGCCTGCGAAGATCGCGGAAGCACGTGTCACCGATCTGCCCTGCGTCACGTCAGACTATTTCCCGACCATTCTCGATGTTCTTGGCCACGCTCTTCCGGAGAACGAGGCGCGTCCCTATGATGGGATCTCGCTCATGCCCCTTGTCGCCTGGATCGAGTCGTGCAGGCGCTCGAACAGCGGCGCTGATTACGCTGCCGACTGACCACCCGGGCCGCGAGGGAACGACCGAGTGTCAACGAGAGACACCATGCGCTTTTTTGACACTAAATAGCAATCATTCGGCATTGACGCAGCCTCTACATGTAGTATGTTTGCCGCTCCGATAACACTACATAGCGAGCTGCCAGCCAGAAAGAGGCGGCATCGCACGGGCACACGGAGAATGGGTGGAATGAGCGTCAAGAGTCTTCAGGACTACATATTCGCGAGCAAGTACAGTCGCTTTCTACCCGACAAGAAGCGGCGGGAAACATACGAGGAAGCGGTTGAGCGCGTCATCGACATGCACCGCGAGCATTTTGCGCGACGTGGCGTGGACGTGGAGGATCTTCTGGACTGTGTTCGGGAAGGCATGCTCGAACGACGTGTGCTCGGCAGCCAGCGTGCTCTTCAGTTCGGCGGCATCCCGATCCTCGACAAGCACGCCCGTATCTACAACTGCACGACGTCCTACTGCGATCGTCCCCGCTTCTTTCAGGAAGCACTGTGGCTGTTGCTGTGCGGCTGCGGCGTGGGCTTCTCGGTGCAATGGCATCACATCGCCAAGCTGCCGGATGTGCAGTCTCCCGCGGGCGAGCATGCCGTGTTCACCATTCCCGACAATATCGAGGGCTGGGCCGATGCGCTCGGCGTGTTGCTCAGCAGCTTTTTCGTGGACGAACAGCCGTTCCCCGAGTATGCCGGCAAGCAAGTGACGTTCGAGTACAGTCGTATCCGCCCCAAGGGCTCCTCAATCTCCTGCGGAGTGGGCCGCGCACCCGGTCCGGAACCGCTCAAACGGAGCCTGGAGCTGATTCGGGGAATCCTCGAGCGTGTCACCGCCGATGGCTGCGACAGGCTTCGACCGATCGATGCTTACGACGTACTGATGCACGCCTCGGACGCGGTGCTCTCCGGCGGCGTCAGGCGCAGCGCTACCATCTGTTTGTTCTCCCCGGACGATGACGAGATGGCCACAGCCAAGACAGGTAACTGGTTCAACGAGAACCCGCAACGGGCCAGGTCCAACAACTCTGCCCTCCTCCTGCGTGGGGAAACGACGCACGCGCAGTTCGCCAAGTTGATGCAGTCCGTGCGCGAGTTCGGCGAGCCCGGCTTCCTGTGGGCAGACCACCCGGACATCACCTACAATCCGTGTGCCGAGATCGGCCTGTTGCCGCGTATCGATGGCATCAGCGGTTGGGCGTTCTGCAACCTGTCCGAGATCAACATGGGATTGGCGTCATCCGAAGAGGAGTTTGCGAAAGCCGCACGGATCGCGAGCATCATCGGTACGCTCCAGGCCGATTACTCCGACTTCGACTATCTCGGCGAGACCAGCACACGGATTGCCCGGCGCGAAGCTCTACTCGGCGTGTCCATGACGGGGATGATGGAGCGTCCGGACATCGCGTTCGATCCCGACCTGCAACAGCGAATGGCCAAGATAGTGCTCGACACGAATGCGGAGGTCGCACGGAGGATCGGCCTGAACCCCGCCGCCCGGGCGACCTGTGTCAAGCCCTCGGGCACCAGCAGCTGCCTCTTGGGTGTCAGTTCCGGAATCCATCCTCATCATGCTCGACGCTATTTCCGTCGTGCACAGGCCAACGAAGACGAGCCGATCGTCGCCTTCTTCCAGGAGCACAACACGCTCGCCGTGGAGCGGAGCGTGTGGAACCCCAACGGGACAGATGTCGTGTTGACGTTCTGCGTGGAAGCGTCGGACGCCGCACGGACGAAGCGCGAGATCTCCGCTGTCGAGCTTCTCGAGCACGTCAAGCTGACGAAGGCCAACTGGATCGACGCCGGCCGTCGCATCGATGCCTGTGTCGAGCCGTGGCTCAGCCACAACGTCTCCAACACCATCACCGTACGCGACCGCGAGTGGGACAGTGTAACGGACTTCATCTACGACAACCGCGACTACTTTGCGGGCATTTCGCTGCTGCCCGACGGCGGCGACCTGGACTACCCGCAAGCGCCTTTTGTGGAAGTGTGGACAGCCGATGAGATCGTGGACTACTATGGCGTGGGCGCGATCATGTCGTCCGGCCTCATCGTCGACGGGCTGCACGCATTTGACGACAACCTGTGGGAAGCATGCGATGCGGCGCTGGGCCGCGGCGAATCACTGACTTTCCCGGACATCGATTCCATGCCCGCACGCGTGCGCGAAGCGGTGCAGAGAGTACTTGACGACCGCAGAGACTGGGTGCGGAGAGCGCACAAATTCGCGCGGAACTACTTCGGTGACGACGCTCTCAGAATGACGCGGTGCCTGAAACGCGTGCATAGCTGCAAGCTGTGGGAGGATCTCCAGCGCGTCTACACCTGCGTGGACTACCGCAAGCTCATCGAGGACGAAGACAACACCGTTCTCGAACAGACCATTGCCTGTGGCGGCGGCGCGTGTGACATCCTGTGAGGTGTGTTCTGTCCGGGCCGGCGGACGGCGAGCCATGCACGGCATCAGCGGAACAGCGGCAGGTGTTCGGGCGGAATGTCACGCAGAGGACGCAGGGCGGCATCCTTGGCGGATAACATGGGTTCGATCTGTGTTGGCCACGAAATCGCCAGAGCCGGATCCGACCACAGAACACCGTACTCGTCATCCGGCGCATAAAAATCGGTGCATTTGTAGATCACGTCAGCCTGCTCACTGAGAACACAGAAGCCATGGGCGAATCCCGTTGGGACATAGATCTGGCGATGGTTGTTGTCGGACAGATGACACGTCACGCAGCGGCCGAATGTCGGCGATCCTCGGCGAATGTCGACGGCCACGTCGAGGACTTCGCCACGCGCAACGTAGATCAGCTTTGCCTGCGGATTCCGCAGCTGGTAATGCAAGCCACGCAGGACGCCTCGCGAGGAACGCGAGTGATTATCCTGAACAAACTCGACATCGACCCCCGCGTCCCCGTAACGCAAACGCTGGTAAGTCTCCAGAAAGAACCCACGCGAATCACCGAACACCCGGGGCGTCAACACGAATACGCCGGGGATGTCGGTGGGAGTGATGAGAGAATTCATCGAACCAAGCACGTCCTTTTCTATGGGCCGCCTGCGGCTCCATAGGGTAGAGCCGTCGCGCGACTGGTCAAGCAGCCACGCGCAGTTTTCTCGCCTGGACGGGCATCGTCCCATCCCTCGACCAGTGCCACGCCGGGTTGACAGGCCTGAGCCCCAGACTAACGTACGCAATCAACTCCATCCCACCAGAGAACAAGGCGCTCGCCCAATGACCATCCGCATCATCTCCACTGACGAAGCTCCCGCCGCCATCGGCCCTTATTCACAGGCAGTAGAAGCTGGCGGTTTCCTGTTCTGCTCCGGACAGATCCCGGTCAGTCCCGAAACAGGGGAGCTTGTCATCGCCAACGTTGCTTCGGCCACCGATCAAGCGATTCGCAACTTGGCGGCCGTCCTCGAAGCGGCAGGTCTGGGCCTCGAGGATGTTGTCAAGACAACTGTCTTCCTGGCCGACATGAACGAATTTCCCACCATGAACGCCGTCTATGCCAGTCATTTCGGAGACGCGCGCCCCGCCCGTGCGTGCGTTCAGGCAGCCCGTCTCCCAAAGGGCGCTTTGGTTGAGATCGAGGCTATCGCGAAGATCCGCTAACCGGAAACTGTCCAAGCCTACATGAACTCCTTGGCCGAGTGTCCCTCACGACGGACTTGATCGTACTCGGCCTTCGTGCACCGGCGCAGGACGACATTGTCGAACCAGTAGCTGCCGAGAGGCCACATGGCGTAGGGCTTGACCAAGAGGATCTCGGGCCTGTACCGCGGCGTCGTCGGGAGCTTGATGCCCATCCTGAAATGGCTCCACTTGTTTTTCTCCGGAAGACGGCAGAACAGGCTCTTGCGCCATACCATCAGGCGGTCCCCCTCTCTGGCCTCGCGCTGCTCCTTGCCGAACTGCTCCGAGTAGGCAGGTCCTCCTTCGTGAGGGACGTGGAAGAAAGAGCTCGTTCCTGCGTCCCGTTTCGCGTCGAACTCCTGATAGCCGCGCAAGAGCACCTTGGGATGGAACAGGCGCGACGATCGCTCCGTGCCCTTGACGTCGACCTCGATGATCAGGTACTTGTCGTCCTTGTCGAGCTCTATCGGCGCGCAAAACGCCCAGACACCTTCGACAGCTCCCACCGTGGCATACTCTCCGCCGTCCGTCCGCCCCTCGAACGCCTCGGGATTGGCGTCATGCGCCTGCTTGTCACTGCGCTGGACTGTGGTATCGAAACGGATGCAGTAGCCCCCCTTTCCTGCCTTCTCCCGGAAAGTCGTCAAGCCGTCCAGCTTGCTCCACCCCGCAGCCTGCCCCCGACCGCCCTTCTCCAGGTCGCCGTTAACTATAAGGTTGTCCCCCGCACCCGACAGGCTCCCGATCAGTACCAACGCGGGCACGCACAGACGATTCATCCTCCGACTCCTTCTCTCCCCCCTTGTGTGGATCTGATCTCACTCGCCACAAACAGCGATCACGTCACCACAGAGCCAGGCACGTGTGGTGGCGCATCGAGAATCTCGCGCACTTGGTACGACAGACTCACCGGATCCAGCGGCTTCTGGATGAACATCACGTTGGGCGTGTCGATATCGCCAAACTCGAAGTCGTTCCCATACCCGGAGGCGAATATGACGCGAAGATCGGGGCGGCTCCGAATGAGCTTCATGGCCAAGTCAGGGCCGTTCAAGATCGGCATGACCACGTCGGCGATGAGCAGGTGTATTTCACCCCTGTGCGCCTCGGCCATCTCAAACGCCTGCTGTCCGTTCTCCGCGTCAAGTACAGTGTACCCAAGGCGTTTGAGCATCTGCGTCGTAACCGTGCGCAGGGCCTCGTAATCTTCCACGAACAGGATTGTCTCATCGCCTGTCGGCAGCTGCTCCTTCTGGGACGCCCTGTCTTCGAACGATGTCTCCTCGCCGGCACATGGCAGGAAGACCTGGAATGTCGTTCCCTGGCTCGGCTCGCTGGAAACAGTCACCTGCCCTCCGTGCTGCTTGACGATGCCATAGACGGTCGCCAGGCCGAGACCCGTGCCTTTCTCAGGCCCTTTGGTCGTAAAGAAGGGCTCAAAGATACGCGACTGCACCTCCTGCGTCATGCCCACGCCGGTGTCTGTGACGGTCAACGCCACATAGTCCCCTGGCGTGATGCCGCTGACAGCGAGTTGACTGCCGGGCGCGATCGTCGTGTTAGCGGTGCGGATGACCATGGCGCCGCCGGATTCCATCGCATCTCGCGCGTTGACAGCGAGATTGAGCAGCACCTGCTGAATGTGTCCACGATCAGCACGGACCTTGCGAAGATTGTCTCCCGGCGAAACCACAAGCTCGATGTCTTCGCGGAGGAGCCGCCTGAGCATTCGATCGATCTGGGCAAGCACGCTGTTGATGTCGAGGATCTCGGGTTCGAACGTCTGCCTGCGGGCAAACGTGAGAAGCTGCTTCGTGAGAGAGCCGGCGTGTTCGGCGGCGTTGATGATCTCGTCGATATTGGGACGGACGGGCGAGTCGTCGGACACCAACAGATTGATGCACTCCGCGTTCATGACGATCACGGTCATCAGGTTGTTGAAGTCGTGTGCGACTCCCCCGGCCAACTGCCCTACCGCCTCCATCTTCTGTGCCTGCCGCAGTTGCTCCTCCAGCTCGACTTGCCGTGTCACATCACGCTTCACCGCCACGAAACAGACGATCTGACCCGAGGCGTCCTTCACAGGCGAGATTGTACACTCTTCCTGGTACTCCGTACCGTCCTTACGACGATTGACCAATCGCCCCATCCATACGTTACCCCCCTGTATGGTGGACCACAGTTCGCGATACAGGGAGTTGCGATTCTTGCCGCTCTTGATAATGCCGGGGCTCTTGCCCAGCACTTCTTCGACGGCGTACCCTGAGATCCGCTCGAAAGCAGGATTGACGTACTGAATTATGCCAGATGGATCCGTGATCATAATGCCCTCGACGGCCTGGTTCACGGCAGCGCTCAGCTTGGCGCGCATCTCTTCGGCTTGCTGCCGGTGCATGGCCTCGCCAAGAATGCTACCGGCTGCCTGAAGGCTCTCTATCTCCGGACTCGACCAATCCGGTTGCTGACTCGAAGCGTGAAACTGCATCATCCCCCAGAAGTCCTGTCCCACGGAAATCGGAATAACCGCAATTGACGGAATGGACCAAGCCTGCAGAGCCTCCCTCTGCTCGTCAGCGAAATCGCTCTGGTTCCCGGCAATGATGTTGCCGTCCGTCAGCAGACTCAACCAACGCGTCCCGGTGGGGGTATGCCAGAATTCCCTCACCCCGGCGATCGCTTCCTCGAGCTTGGCCGCCTTTGGGGAAGCCCACCCGAACGGCACGTTCACCACACGTTCGCCGTCCTCCGTCACTTCCACGCGCACGGCTGCGACAAACGTAGCTCCCGTGGCCTCACCGAACGTGGACAGAATGTCGTCCAGATGGTTCTCCAACGGCGGGTCCTTCAGCAAACGCTCCGCGGCCAAAGCCACGGCCTCCATGATCCTGCTGCTGCGTTCCAACG
>JGI10211J34971_10001561_pt1 | contig 18848 bp, 16 predicted proteins | sample Etolagsediment_FD_34971 | JGI IMG/M metagenome (IMG submission 34971)
CAGATCAACGAAAGCACTTTATCTTTTCCCACTTAAGGCTTTAGCCCAGGACCAACTCAGGGTGCTTAAGAAGTTTGATGAAATTTTCTATACAGATAAGCAGAAAAATACTCATACGCTTGCAGCACTGTATGACGGTGATACTTCTGCCCGGCAACGAAAAAAAATCAGAACATGTCCTCCCAGTATCCTTATCAGTAACCCTGATATGCTTCACCTGTCGTTGCTTCCCTATCATTCAAGCTGGGCCCTATTTTTTAAAGAATTAAAATATATTGTTATTGATGAGGTGCATATTTACCGAGGAGTTTTCGGTGCCCATATGTCCTGGGTTTTACGTAGACTTCAGAGAGTTCTTGAATTCTACGGAGCTCGTCCAACTTTTATTCTCCTTTCTGCAACCATTGGGAACCCTGAACAATTTGCTGAAAAACTCATTGGACAGCAGGTTGTAAGTATTGTTGCCAGCAGTGCTCCAAGATCGAAACGAAATATGCTTTTCCTGAACCCCTGGAACAGTGTGACTCATACTGTGAGTCAGTTGCTGGAAGCCTCTTTAAAAAGAGGACTGCGAACTATTGTTTACACCGGTTCTCGAAAAATGGCTGAGCTTATAACACTGTGGACCAAACCAAAGCTTGGTGAGCTTGGTTCCAAATTAAGCTCCTACCGTTCGGGTTTTCTCCCCGAGGAAAGGCGGTTAATTGAAAGAGATCTCAATTCCGGAAAGCTGCTTGGAGTGATATCGACTTCAGCCCTGGAATTAGGGATTGATATTGGTGATCTTGATCTCTGTATTCTTGCAGGGTATCCAGGGTCTGTTATGGCAACCTGGCAACGGGGTGGACGGGTAGGACGTGGAAGAAAAGAATCTGCCATTATTCTGGTGGCCCAGGAAGATGCACTTGATCAGTATTACATGCAGAACCATGAAGATTTTTTTTCAAGAACCATGGAATCAGCGATTATCAATCCCTTTAATTGGCAAATAATGGAGCAGCACCTCCATTGTGCAGCGGCCGAAGTGTCTATTCACACAAATGAACTTACTGTTTTCCCATTGATTATAAGGAAAGCTGTGGAAGACTTGACATCGAAGGGGATTTTGCTCCAGGGCAGTGACGGCAAAGAGTTCTTTGCTACGAGAAAATATCCCCAGCGTCAGGTGAGCCTCCGGGGGAGCGGCAGGCAACTGCAGATTATACAGGTAGACAATGGTGAAGTGCTGGGAGATGTTGATTCCGGCCGTGCCTTTAAGGAATGTCATCCAGGTGCAGTGTATCTCCATTCCTCGAGCACTTGGCTGGTTCATAGATGTGATATTGAAAACAGTGAAATTGTGGTCTCTCCATTCAGAGAAAATTATCATACAAGACCGGTGAGCCAAAAACACACAGAAATCTTAAAAGTTTTTGATCAAAAGGAAGAGCCTGGATATCGGGTGAGTCTTGGGAGGCTTATTGTCCGTGAAAAAGTTACCGGGTACCAAAAACGCAATAACCGAAACAATAAATTGATGGGTTCTATTCAACTGAATCTCCCGGAACAGTCTCTGGAGACAGTTGGTCTCTGGCTTGAAATACCCGAATCTACAAAATTGGAAATAGAGGAGCAACAACTCCATTTTATGGGTGCTATACATGCTCTTGAACATGCAATGATAGGAATGTTTCCTCTTCTGGTGCTCTGTGACAGGTACGATATCGGTGGTATCTCCTGTCCAGCACATCATCAGACCAGTGAAGCAGTGGTTTTTATTTATGATGGCTATCCCGGAGGAATGGGGTTGTGCAATGAGGCTTTTTCCCGGATTAAGGAACTCCTGGAACAAACCGCAAAAACCATCGGGAACTGCGCCTGTGAAAATGGTTGCCCATCCTGTGTCCATTCACCCAAGTGTGGTTCCGGCAACAGACCTATTGATAAGAGGGCTTGCCATGCTCTTCTAACGCTTCTCCTGAATCCAGGATGGCACCGCCCTGTACAGGAAAGCCTCAAAAAAACTATGATGACTGACCAGGAACCTCCCATGGAGATCATTCGTTCTGCTACTGTTCCTGATTTGCCCCTTTCCGTCCTTCCGACCCACTATGGTGTTTTTGACTTGGAAACAAAATACTCAGCTGCCGAGGTCGGTGGCTGGCACAAAGCGCATAAAATGGGCATTTCAGTTGCTGTGGTTTATGATTCCCTGCTTGATCATTGCGTGACCTATATGGAACATGAGACGGATAAACTGGTTGAACATTTATTCGCACTCGATTTGGTTGTTGGATTTAACAATCGCCGTTTCGATAATGCTGTCCTGAGTGCATATAGTGATAAGGATTTGAATACAATGGTGATGCTTGATCTCCTGGAGGTGGTAAAAAACCAACTTGGTTATCGCCTGAGCCTCGATAGACTTGCTAAATTTACACTTGGAAAGGAAAAATCAGGAGATGGTCTGCAGGCACTGCGATGGTACAAGGATGGGGAGATGGAAAAAATAATTCAATACTGCAAAAATGATGTGGTCATCACCAGGGAGCTACTGCTGTATGGTTTGGAATATGGCTTTTTCCTGTTTCAGAACAAGGCTGGAAAAATAGTTCGGCTACCACTTGATCTTGAAGGCAAAATACTCAGAAAAGACGGGTGACATGAAAGAGAGTGCGATTCTTCTTATTTGAGAACCGCACTTATGTAGATGATCTTCAGGAAAAGAAATCAGGGCCAGAGGAGAGGACCGTATATCCATCCAGTGGCACCTTGAGAGTGACTTACTTTAATCCATTTTCCCTCGGATGCTATTTTTTTGAGAACAACACCACGATCAACGGTTGCAACAATCGATGCGGAAGTGTTTGGTTGTGATCGCATATTAATAGATTTTTTTCCATTTACAATAACCGTGGAAGCTGGTTCAACAAGGGACCCATAAATCCACCCGGTGTCATTTTCAAAGTCAGTTATCTTCAACCAGTCACCATTCTTCTCAATTACTTTCAATGGATAGCCTTGAAATAATTCCATGGAAACCGGGAAGGTTGTTCCAGGGCCACTTCTCACATTGACGTTATCCTTTTTGACACTGACATTTTGGGCAAAACAGAGAGTGGGAAGGAGGATCAGAGTTAAGGGGATGATAGCAAATCGACATAGACGAGCAGGGAAATTCATAACAATCCTAATGGGTAAATATGGTTATTGTAATTATCTTTACAAACATTGCTGATTTTATCTATACTAAAAAAACGTTTTTAGTTCCACTGCTTTTTGATCTCAAAGAATACAGATCCGAGCTTTTACCAAGTTACGTTAACTGTAAAATGCCTGTTGTTAGATGGTTTTTTGGTGGGGCCAGTAGCCAACGGTACACCCTGAGATTTTTTGTCAATCAAGAGTAAAGGAGTATCCTTAGCAATGCAGGGTTTTCATAGCCTATTTCAAAAAGTCCGTCTTGTAGTTCTTACCCTTCTCCTGGCAGTTTCCTTCAGTTACAACGCCTTTGGGGTCGACCCCCTGATGTCAATAGCTCAGAGATTTTATTATGGTCATGGTACTCCCCAGAATTTCCAAAAAGCCTTCAGTTTGTACCTTAAAGCTGCAGAGCAGGGAGATGTTGATGCCATGTTTATTGTTGGTGGCATGTATATGAAGGGGCAGGGTACTGGTGTGAATACTGCTGAGGCTTTCAGATGGCTCTATAATGCTGCTATTAATGGGCGCAGTTCCAAAGAGTCCGAAAGAATATTGGCCGAGTTTTTTGTGACCGGTAAAAATGTTCCTCAAAACTACGAAGAAGCCTTGCACTGGTATGAGCTTGCTGCCAATGGTGGTGACTTTGAGGCACAAAGTGAACTTGGCTATTTATACTTCACTGGGAAGGTGGGCGAAAAGGATTACAAAAAGGCGGCTCACTGGTTCGAGCTTGCAGCCAGAAACGATTATCCACTTGCCCAGTACAATATGGGAATCCTCTGGTATACCGGAAATGGTGTTGATACTGTTGATATGATAAAGGCTTATGCCTGGTTTAGCCTTGCTGCTGCTAATGGCTATGGTAGCGGGGTGGTTGCGGAAAATTTTCTTAAGACTGTGCTTTCAGATAAAGAACTCAAGGATGCCCAGGAAGCCTCAATGGAAATCTATCGAGAAATAAAAAGCCTGAATCAAGGAGCTGTGACGAATTAAAGTCACAATCGAGTTTAACCGATAGATGGTGATATCGGCAGGAGAAAACTGAAGAGTACCAGGTCATTGTCCCCGTTTTCCGCCCATATAACACCGCCATGGTCCTCTACGATCTCCCTGGATATGGCGAGTCCAAGCCCGGTGCCGCCTGCACCTGTACTGGTGGTACTTGATTGAATAAACTTATCAAAGATTGTGTTCAGTTCATTGTTAGGAATAGGAGTTCCATGGTTGGATATGGTTATTTGTTGATTCAATGTACTTGCTTGACTGGTGATTTCTATACACTGCACAGAGATCACACTGTTTGTATGGCTGAATTTAATGGCGTTTGAGAGGAGATTACGGACAACTTGAGAGATTTTATCTTTATCGCAAAAAGCCGCAACCTGCCCACGACTGCATTCTATATTGATTTCCAACCCTTTTTCTGTCGCACTGGCTTTAATTTCTCTTACGATTTGATGAATTCTTGGCAAGAGGTCGCAGGTCTGCGGATTATAGCGCATCTTTCCAACCTCTAGCTTTGAAAAATCGAGAATATTGTTGAGCAGACCCATGAGCCTGGATCCTGATTCGTGGATAATGGTAAAGTATTCCTTTATTTTGTCACGAGGCAGGGTGTCATGGCGCTTGATGCCAAGTCTTGCATACCCGAGGATACCATTCATCGGGGTACGAAGTTCATGGGACATATTCGCAAGAAATTCTGATTTTGCTCGATTGGCAGCGGAGGTTGCTGCCAAAGCTTCAACTTGTGGGGTGATATCACGAATGGTTGCGATAACTACAGAGTCCTCACCCCATAGAGTTTTCCTCAGGTTCACCTGGACGGTTGAAAGTTTTGGGTTGTCACCCTTTTCGGTGAGCCATTGGAACTCCTGATCCTCTCCTGAGCGAACCTTTCTCCAAATTTCCTGAAGGTTGAGGTTTCCGTTGGTTCTTGATTCAAAACTTTTCTTAATATCAAATCGTAGGGCATCCTGGCGGTTAATATGAAACATCTTCAATAGAGTTTCATTGCTGTCTACAACTTTACCATCCAGGTTAAAAATAAAAATACCATCGTGTGCTGAATTATAAATGTCCTGTAACTTTTTTCGACTAATCGCGATCTTTTTAGCAGTTTGTTTGCGTACTTTGATTTCTTCCGTCAACTGTATGTTGAGTTTTTTAAGCTCCAGGGTGTTTTTTTCTATGACAAAAGTATTTATCAACGAAAGCCAGAAATGTTTGTTCCAGATTTTTGCCTGAATAAGATTGAAAATTAAAAAAAAACTGATGGCAATACCAATGGGAATTGTCACTTTATTCTGGATATAGAATTCAACAATGATGGTAGGAACAAGAAGAGCGCAAAGATAGAAGTAGGAGAGAAACTTCCAGATACAGTAACTTACCATTGCACCTCCACCAATACCTGCAAGGAGAATTATTATAAGGGAGACGGAAAGGGTGTTGTGATAAAAGAAAACGCTGGTTGCGGAAAAACTTCCCCAGACAATACCGGTAAAGATATTTGACAAGAAAAAAACTGATATCCAAGCAGGATTGAAACCTACTGAAACCTTAGTGAAATAGATAATCGCCAAAACCCGAAACAATGTTGCAATAGCTAGAATGCCTCCTAAGAGAAAAAAGAGGGAGGGGTGGTCCGAAGAATAATCGGTTGCCAAACCGCCAACGAGCAAGGACAGGGGGACAATAACGGCACCTGCAATATTTCTGTTTTTAAGATCAACTATTGCCTGGTTGAGAATTGCTAAAATCTCTCTGTTGCTGAACTTCTCATCCAGTGTCTCAAGGTGTCGCTCTAGTTCCTGTTCAAAAAACATTCATTCAGGCTCCGGACTGCAGTTGTGAGACAGAGAGAAGGTGTTCATTCTCCTGCCGTGGATAAAGGGAAGGAAAATCTAAACTCGGCCCCTTCACCAGGGACGCTATTAACATCAAGACTGCCCTGATGGAGGCACATGATTTCTTTTGCAATTGCAAGGCTCAGAGCAGTTCCCTGACCGTGATGCTCTATCTGGGGTGAATAAAATTCATCAAAAATTTTTTCCTGACATTCAAGAGCTATCCCTGGCCCCGAATCTATAACATTAATAGTTGCAAGTTGATCGTTAGTGTTTGCTGTCAGTAAGACAGTGGCATTATTTGGAGAATATTTGACAGCATTCTCAACCACCGCGTTGAGTGCGCCCTGGAATAATTCCCAGTCAATTTCAAGATCGAAATCAGCTTTGCAGTCAATTCTTGTCATACATTTGGTATCGGGAAGTGCATTAACCTGTTGAGAGAAATCACGTAGATATTGTCGTACAGATCGACTCTCTGGGTAAAGCACCCCATTGTTTCTGAGGCTGGAAAGAAGAAGGATCTTACGAACCAGATCATGGATACGTTCGCCGGAAATCTTGATCAGCTTTGCGTATTCGGCTACTTTCTCAGATATGGATGGGGTGTCAAGAATAAGCTGGCTACCGAGAAGAATGCCATTGAGCGGTGTTTTTGTTTCATGGGAAAACAGTTGCAGGATTGTAGTTTTGAGCGCATCTATCTCTTCAGTTTTTTTTAATTTGGAAAAAACTTTTAATTTTGCGAGCAATTCATCATCAACAAAGGGTTTTGTAATATAGTCATCGGCCCCCGCTTCATAGCCCTTGAGCCGTTCTTCAATCATGGCTTTGCCACTGACCATAAGAACTTTAGCCAAGTTATGCCTTGTATCTTTTTTTATTTCTCTGCATACTTCATAGCCATTCATCACAGGCATCATGATATCAAGAATAATTATGTCGGGGGAATATTCATCAAGCAAAGCCAGGGCATCCCTTCCATTACCGACAGATCTGTATTGAAACTCTTTTTCATACTCAAGGATTTCTTCAATCAGCCTGACATTAATGAGTTCATCATCAACAATGAGAACTTTGGTAGCCATATAAAACCTCATGAATGTAAGAAGACGAGCATTAAACGTCAGTATTTGTAGGGCAGGTGTCGTAGTGAATGTCTGTGTCATCTTATAGGTAATCTGCCGGAATGTAAAATGTTTCTTGCATTCTATGCTCCATTTCCTCTTTTACGTGCAGCTTGCAATACTCCTTTCCATATGCTATTTTCTCTTTCTTTTGCATCGGTCGTTTATAACAGAATCCAAACTCTTCGATAATCTGTGAAAATAGCAATCTTAGGACTCACCGCAGGGGGGAAACTCCTTGCAGAAAAAATCAGTTCATTTTTTGAAGATTCGTTCGTCGACAAGAGAGATCTTCCTGTTTTTAAGAAACTCTCTGGCCTGTGGCAGCAGAATGTCGATGCAATTGTCTGCATCATGGCTGCCGGAATTGTTGTCCGTGGGCTAGCTTCTCTTTGTAACAACAAAAAAACTGATCCCTGTGTGCTGGTGCTTGACGAGAATGGACAATTTGTTATCAGCCTCCTTTCAGGACATCTTGGAGGTGGAAATCGGCTGGCAAGAGAGCTGGCAGATTTTCTTGGTGGACAGGCAGTTATCACCACAGCTTCCGATGTGACCGGACATACATCTCTTGATTTATGGGCTGAAAAGAACAGTCTTGTCGTGGATGATTCCTGTAAGCTCACCGAGAAATCAGCAAAACTTATTAACAGTGGGATGCTTACTCTGTTCACTGAGTTAGAGCTTGAAGCCCTTCCTCATGATTTGACTAGGGTGGCAGATCCGGAATTGGCAGATATAATTATTTCCGACACAATGTATCCCGGGCACTCTGCATTGATTTTCAGTCCCTGTGCTCTAAGTGTCGGCCTTGGTTGTAACAGAGGGACGCCAGCTAAGGCCTTTGAAGTAGCCGTCACTGAACTTTTTTATGACAGCAGTTTGAACCTGCAATCGATTAGGAATTTTGCCTCAATTGATTTGAAGAGTGATGAGGAGGGTTTGCTTCAATATGCCAGTCAAATGGGAATACCAATACGATTTTACACCAAAGAAGAGCTGAACCGCGTGGATACGGTTTCCTCCTCCGCAATTGTTTTGGCAGCGACCGGTGCCAAAGGTGTTGCCGAACCTGCTGCTGTTCTGGCTGCAGGCTGCACACCTTATCCCGGTAAATTAATAATTAGGAAAAGAAAATGGAAGGATGTAACAGTGGCAGTCGCCATGAAACAAACCCTGATTGTGGCCTGATTTCCGTAGTTGGAACCGGTATCGGTAGTGCCGATAATATGACACCTCAGGCAGTTAGAGCTCTGACTGAAGCTGATGTGATTATTGGATATAAAACCTATCTTGATCTGATTCCAGAACTACTGGAAGGAAAGGAAGTTATTTCATCGGCTATGATGCAGGAAGTGGATCGCTGCAGTAACTCATTTGATCTGGCCGAAAGCGGTAAACGGGTGGTTCTTGTTTCTGGTGGAGACCCGGGTATTTATGCCATGGCCGGGCTGGTACTTGAGATAGCTGCTAAACGCGACAGCAGGGTTGCAATTGACATCATACCAGGGATTGCCGCTGTGAATGGGTGTGCTGCCCGCCTTGGAGCTCCTTTGATGCACGACTTTGCTGCCATTAGTCTTTCTGACCTGCTGACTCCCTGGGAAGTTATTGTGAAAAGGCTTGATGCCGCAGCCAGTGCCGATTTTGTTATCGCACTCTATAATCCAAAATCTAAAAAACGAACCGAACATATCGTACAGGCCCGTGATATAGTGTTGTCCTATCGTGCCAAAGAAACTCCCGTTGGAATTGTGACCGCTGCAAGCAGAGAAAATGAAGTGATACGCCTGACTACCCTTGATGCCATGCTTGAAGAAGAAATTAATATGCAGTCTACTGTTATCATTGGGAACTCGACCACCTTTTCCTGGAATGGGTATATGATTACCCCCAGAGGATACCGAGACAAATACACCCTGGCCAGGTAAGAATGAAGAAACAACTCATCCTTATTCGTCACGGTATGACCGGTTATTCAGGAAAGTATGTCGGATCCAGTGATGTGCCACTTTCAGCAGACGGTTGTAGACAGATCACGGAGCTGAGAACAAAAATTCCTGATATTGCCGTATCTGCAATTATCGCAAGTCCAATGTTGAGGTGCCGACAAAGTTGTGACCTGCTTTTCCCAGAACATCCGGTGATATATAAAAAGGCTTTACGTGAGGTGGATTTCGGCCGGTGGGAGAAACGGAGCTTTTCTGAGATAGCAGCAATGGATCCTGGGTATGTTGAGCAGTGGGCTGAGGCATCTGACTCTTTCTGTTTTCCAGGTGGGGAATGTCTCAAACATTTTGTTCAACGGGTTCAAGATGTTGGGGATTACATTGCTTCATTATCTGAAGATACTGTCATAGTTGTAGCTCATGGTGGTGTTATTCGTACCCTGTTGTGTTATTTTCTGAAAATTGATCCATCACATTATATTCTCTTTAAAATTGCCAAGGGAACATATACAACCCTTGAGCTCTTTCCCGAGGGAGCCGTGCTTACCGGTTTGAACCGTGGAGTTGATAAAAACAGATGGCTAAATTAATCCTTATTACCGGCGGTGCCAGGAGTGGTAAAAGCGACTATGCCTTAAGCCGTGCCGAAACTCTTGGTGGTAAACACTATTTTCTTGCCACCTGTCCTGTTGTTGACTCAGAGATGGACGAGAGGATTGTTCGCCACAGGGCTGATCGTCAGGGGAGGGGCTGGCTGACCATAGAGGAAGAAATCCATATCGAATCCACTATTATGTCCCTGGAACCTGATTCTGTCTGTCTGGTCGACTGTTTAACCCTTTGGGTTAACAATTTGATGTATGTTGCTGAAAAAGCGAAACAGAAGTTTGACGAAGATGCGATGGGTGACAGGGTTGCAGATCTTATTCGGGCAGCTGAAATTTTCAAAGGAACCCTGATTTGTGTCAGTAATGAAGTCGGAATGGGGGTGGTTCCGGACAATGTTCTTGGACGACGATATCGAGATTTGGTGGGACGAACCAACAGGTTGATTGCCGCCGCAGCGGATGAAGTAATACTGGTGAGTTGCGGTCTGCCAATATGTATCAAGAATGAATCCACTAATCACCCTATAATTATTCAATAATCAATAACTAGCGAGATATACTTTATGGGTCTGCTGAAGAGAACACTGCAAAATATTTATCCTCAGGATAGTGATTCCCGGGATCGTGCAAAAGAACGTCTGGACCAGCTTGCCCTGCCACATTGGTCCCTTGGAGATCTTATGGATTTGAGCATGGATCTCGCCGGGATCACCCGTTCCATGGATCCTCCAGTGGCACGAAAGGCGATAATTACTATGGCAGGAGACCATGGTGTGGTCGCTGAAGGTGTGAGCAAGTTTCCACAGGAGGTGACTCCTCAGATGGTCCATAACTTTGTTAATGGCGGAGCCGGAATCAACGCTCTTGCGCGACAGGCAGGAGCCGAAGTTATTGTTGTTGATATGGGAGTGGCCGCCGATTTGAAACAACTGGCTGCGGAGGGTAAAATTATCAACAAGAAGGTAGGGCTTGGCACCGATAATATTGCCAAGGGCCCTGCAATGAGTCTTGCCATGGCAACACGTTCGGTGGAGGCTGGGATTGATATTGCAAATGATCTCGCCGACCGCATTGATCTCTTTGGAACCGGTGACATGGGTATTGGTAATACAACACCGTCAACTGCTATTGCAGCAGTGATAACCGGAAAACCCCTGGCAGAACTTACCGGCCGTGGCACAGGTCTTGATGATGAGCAGCTCGCTCATAAAATCAAAGTTCTCGAAACTATTCTAGAGTGCAATAAACCCGATCCAAAGGATGGCCTTGATATACTCGCCAAGGTAGGCGGTTTTGAAATCGGTGGACTTGCCGGTCTTATTATCGGAGCTGCCGCCCACAAAAAACCAGTTGTTGTAGATGGTTTTATCTCTTCAGCTGCTGCACTTATTGCCATTACCATTGAACCATTTGTCAGGGATTATATTATTTGTGCCCATCGTTCCATGGAACCGGGACATCGTGCAATGCAGGAGAAGCTGGGCTGCAGACCTCTTCTTGATCTTAATCTCCGTTTAGGTGAAGGGACAGGCGCTGCTCTTGCCATGAATCTGGTTGAAGCTGCAGTTGCAATTCTTACAGAAGTTGCAACATTTGAAGAGGCTGCCGTTGCCGGAGCCGATAAGTAAAATGGCTGCCGGGTCAACAGGAGAGCCTGGTCAATCAGAAAATTCCATCATACTCGCCTTGTCTCATCCTCTTGCGACCTTCCTTGCCGGGATTCGATTCCTTAGCATCATTCCAATTTCCTGGAATCAGGACAGAGATGGCCGTTTTTTCAGGGCGAGTTTGATCTGGTTCCCAGTTATTGGGCTACTGATAGGTGGGGTGACGGCAACGCTGCTCTCATTTTTTGTCGGGATCCTTCCTGGGTCTGTCTGCGCGTTTTTAGCCATTGTTCTACTGGCAGGTATTTCAGGATGTCTCCACCTCGATGGAGTGGCTGATAGTTTTGATGGACTTTTAAGTAGCCGTCCCCGAACTCGTGCACTCGATATTATGCGGGACAGTCATATAGGTGCGATGGGTGTTATTGCCATCGTTTTTCTCTTACTGGGTAAATTTGCAGCTCTCTCAAGCCTTTCAACAGAGAATATACTGCAGGTGATAATTCTTATGCCCATGGCTGGGAGAACGGCAATTGTACTGACCATGGCCATATTGCCCTACGCACGACAGGAAGACGGGCTCGGCATGTTGTTTTATTCTTCTGAAACTCGTAAAGTGGCTGTGGTTGTGACAGCCTGTGCTCTGATGGTGAGTGCATTGATTTCCATTTACTCTCTTATACTTATGGTCGTAACGATTATGCTCCCTGTGACCTTTTTTGCTTTCTGGTGTCACAAAAAACTTGGTGGGGCAACAGGAGACACTTTAGGTGCTGTGTGTGAACTCACCGAACTTTCGGTGGCCGTCGGGTTCTGTCTCTTACCAGGGCTGGGGTAGGCTGTCATGACAATAGATACGGAATATGGTCATGGTGGGAATATTCATGCGGCAGCAGAGGCCAGAGCCATAGCGATTGATGAGATGATCGATTTCAGTGCAAATATTAACCCACTTGGTGCCCCTGACTGGTTACGCGCCTGCATCAGCAGTAAACTCGATTCCATTCTTCACTATCCGGATCCGACCGCCTCTGTATTAAAAAAAGGTATATCACAACAGTACAAGGTACCCTGCGACACTATTCTGGTAGCCAATGGCAGTACCGAATTGCTCTACCAGTTACCCCGGGTTCTGAGCTACAAGAGAGTTGTCATTCCAGTACCCTGCTATATTGATTATGTAAAAGTAATGCAGCTTGCGGATATTGAAATCAAGCTATTGCAGCTCAAGGAAGAAAATAATTTCAACCTTGAGCTGAATCTCCTTGAAGAACTTTTGCTTCCTGAAGATCTGGTCATTATCGGCTCTCCAAATAACCCGACCGGGATAACGGTTCAGAGTGACAAGCTTCTCCAGCTTGCCAGGAGCGCACCTCGGGTACTGTTCGTCATTGATGAGGCCTTTCTTGAATTTGTTGAGGGTGCAGAGAGCCTTGCTGGAAAAGCTGAAAATATTATTACCCTCCACTCCCTGACCAAGTTTTACGCCATACCTGGCCTGCGTCTCGGATTTGGCGTTTTTCCCGAACATATCATCAAAGCCCTGCAGAGAATTTTTCCACCCTGGTCCGTTAACTGCCTTGCTCAGGCCGTAGGGGAAAGGGCCATCATGGATCATGCATACCAGGAAAAGAGCAGGAAACTCTGTTTGCAGTTGAGAAAAGATCTTCATGGTGATCTTGAATCTTTTCCAGACCTCTGTGTTTTTCCTGGTAGTGCAAACTACTTACTTATAAAACTTCATTCGTCATACACTGTCCCAAAGCTTCAGGAGCATCTTTCTAAATACAATATACTCATTCGTGATTGTGCTAATTATCAGGGGCTTGGGCCACAGTTTTTTCGGATAGCTGTTCGTGATAAGGCTGACAATAAAGCTCTTTGCTCTGCTCTTTCAGCTTTTTTTCCATCGATGAAACGGGCAAGGGACAGAATAAAACCTAAAACACCAGCAATAATGTTTCAGGGCACCTCTTCCAACGCTGGTAAATCAGTTCTCACTGCTGCGCTTTGTCGTATCCTGCTTCAAGATGGTGTTCGGGTAGCGCCCTTCAAGGCCCAAAACATGTCGCTGAACTCCTTTGTCACAGCAGATGGTCTTGAAATGGGAAGGGCCCAGGTCGTTCAGGCTCAGGCTGCACGTCTTGATCCTCATGTGCTGATGAACCCTGTCCTGCTAAAACCAAATTCAGACACCGGAAGTCAGATCATTGTAAGAGGTAAACCCTTGGGAAACATGTCCGTTATGGATTATGTGACCTATAAAAAGGAAGCCATGGATATCGTTTCCGCATGTTACGACGAACTTTCTGAAGAGTATGAGGCCATAATTCTTGAGGGAGCAGGGTCTCCTGGGGAAGTAAATCTTAAAAAACATGATATTGTCAATATGAGAATGGCCCGTTACGCCGAGTCACCTGTTATTCTGGTTGGTGATATTGACAGGGGTGGGGTGTACGCTTCTTTTGTCGGCCATATGGAGGTGATGAATCAATGGGAAAGACAATTGGTGGCAGGGTTTCTGGTGAACCGTTTTCGTGGTAACAGCGATCTTCTCCATGATGCTCATGAGTATGTCAGAAATCACACCGGCAAGGATGTTCTTGGAGTGATCCCCTATCTTCACAATCACGGAATCCCTGAGGAAGATTCAGTCTCCTTTAAGGAAGGACTTTTTGATGCGACACGGCCTGAACATGATCATATCGAAATAGTGATTATAAGCCTGCCTCATATATCCAATTTTACCGATCTCGAGCCTTTTATTGCAGAGCCGGATGTTTATTTACGTGTCGTATCCCATCCAGACAAACTGGGAAATCCCGATGTTATCATTCTACCAGGATCAAAAAATGTGATTGGGGATCTTCAACACCTGCAGGCAAGCGGGATGGCATCCCAACTTCTTGAAAAGGTTGATGAGAGATGCGAGATCATAGGAATCTGCGGAGGGTATCAGATGCTTGGCAAGAGCATTGAGGATCCCCACAGAATAGAGTCCCTACAGGAAAGAGTTGATGCTTTATCGCTTATTGATATGCATACTGTGCTGGCTGCTGAAAAGACCCTTACCAGAAAACAGGGGACCCATCTGGCGTCGGGGCAACCAGTCATCGGCTATGAAATTCACCACGGTCTCACAGCAACGACAGCCCGGTCTCTGTTCTCGTATGATGATGGGTCAAGTTGCGGTACCCAGGGAGATACAGCTACTATCTGGGGGAGTTATCTCCATGGGATTTTTGACTCAGACCTGTTTCGACGCAATTTCATTGATACTGTCAGGAAACGAAAGGGGATAGGAGCCTATCAGGGCCCACTGAGTAGCTACAACCTTGAGCCAGCATTTGACAGATTGGCTGATACGGTAAGAAGTGGCCTGGATATGGACCGGGTCTACCAGCTGTTAGGGCTTTGATTGAGCTGATGCCTGTTTTTGAACTTCAACTCATGGCAGCGGTTCTGCTTGATTGTCTCCTTGGAGATCCCAGATTTTTGCCTCACCCGGTGAGGCTGGTCGGTTTTTTTTGTGTTACCTGTGAAAAAATCTTTCGAAAACTGTTTTCTACTGAATTGCTTGCTGGATTTGCAGCTTTTGTCACTGTTCTTTTCCTGTCCCTCGCTTTGACTGCTGTTTTGCTTTTCTCCACCAACCATTATTCAGGCTTTCTGGCTCAGATTTTTGCAGTAATTCTTCTCTACAGTACCATTGCAGCTCGTGACCTGGTGAGTCATAGTCGAACTGTGTATCGTGCTCTTGTAGATGATGAATCGCTTGATAATGCAAGATCTGCAGTGGCTCAAATCGTAGGACGTGACACCTCAGTTCTTGATCGAAAAGGAATCATACGAGCCTGCGTGGAAACAGTTGCTGAAAATATGGTGGACGGGGTTACCGCACCCCTTTTTTATGCCGTTGTTTTTTCACTTTTTTCTCCTCTTCTCCCTATAGAACCGCTATTTCTTGCAGTATTTGGAGCCATGGGATACAAGGCAGTGAATACCATGGACTCAATGTTTGGTTATAAGAATGAACGGTATCTATACTTTGGCAGGGTAGCGGCAAAATTTGATGATGCTGTAAACTGGGTGCCTGCCAGGCTAAGTGGTTTGGTACTCGTCCCTGCTGCTTTTTTCCTGGGACTTGACTGGAAGAGTGGGTTTAGAATTTTCACAAGAGACAGACTTGCTCATGCAAGCCCAAATGCAGGCCACACCGAAGCCACAGTAGCCGGGGTACTTGGTATTGAGCTTGGTGGTACTTCTATCTACTTTGGAAAAAAAATAATCAAACCAGCTATTGGTGAGGATAAGAGACCTGCCGAAGATATGGATATTCTAAGAAGTAACAATCTTATACTCGTTGGCTCATTACTCTTTCTCTCAACACTTCTTCTTATACGAATCTTTATCGTTCAGATTGTCCTATGAAAACATCCTCTGCATTTTTGACAGGTGGTACCGCAAGCGGATCTGGCAAGACAACCCTGACCATAGGAATAATGGCAGCCTTGAAGGCGAGGGGATTGTCGGTTCAGCCTTTCAAATGTGGTCCGGATTTCATAGATCCAAGTCTGCACAGAATGGTGACTGGAAAGATTTCCTCCAATCTTGATCTTAGAATGTGTGGCAGGGAGTTCTGCAGAGACACTTTCAACTTCCGCTTCAATGGAAATGACGTGGCTGTGGTGGAAGGTGTAATGGGACTTTTCGATGGTGGAACTGCCTCATCTGCCGCCCTTGCCAGGGAATTGGAACTTCCGGTGATTCTTATCGTTGATGCCAGTTCCGCTGCAGAGAGCGTGGCCGCCATTGTGAAAGGCTTTGAAAGCTTTTTACCTGATGTGGAAATTGCCGGAGTTATATTTAATCGTGTTGGCTCCCTCAGGCATCGTGAACTTATCGAAAAGAGCATGGAAGGGATCTGTAAGGCTCAAATACTAGGGTTTTTTCCCCGGGATATCCGATTTGAAATTCCCGAGCGGCATCTCGGTCTCCATATGGGAGAGGAAAAGCCATTGAATGAAGTTCAATTAACGCAACTAGTTCTTGTCGTGGAAGAACATATTGATCTTGATCAGCTTCTACAAATTTCCAGGCGAACTCAAGCGGCAGAGCAAGAGAGATTCGTGGCCAACGCTTCAATTACAAAGAATGTACGTCTCGCCGTTGCACGAGATGAAGCGTTCTGTTTTTACTACGAGGATAACCTGAAGATGCTTGAAGCAGAAGGCGCTGAACTGGTCTCCTTCAGTCCTTTGTCAGATGCTGCCCTGCCTGCCGGCTGCAAGGGCATATACTTTGGCGGGGGATACCCTGAGCTTCATGCTGAGAGGTTGAGTAACAATCAGGATATGCGCCAGGCTGTGAATGACTTTGCACGTTCAGGCGGGATCATTTATGGGGAGTGTGGTGGTTTTATGTATCTCTGTGACCGGATAGAAACAACCGAACAACAGAGCCATACGATGTGCGGCATCTTTCCGTTTGCAGTACAGATGAAAACGAAACTTTCCCGTCTTGGATATCGTAAACCATGCCTCGTGGCTGACTGTTTTCTTGGTCGTAGGGGGCAGCATCTTCATGGGCATGAATTTCACTATTCGGAAATAGTAGGGAGTACCATAGGGACGCCCACCTTATATCAAATAGATGCTGACATTGTTGAGGGGTATACTTTTAAGAATGTGATAGGTGGGTATCTCCATTTGCATTTTGCCAGAAACAGGGAGCTTAGTAAGTCCTTTATAAGTGAACTGGCGGGATCCCAGATCATTACAAAAACCACATAAACCAGAAAAACAGCTATGCATAGAATAACAGAAATAGCTCCACAGGCGATTGAGGGCGAAAGTTTTCGAATTATTGCAAAGGAATTTGATCAACAGACAGGACTCTGTCAAAAAGATATTATTCCTGAGCAGTTTGCAGTTATTCAGAGGGTTATCCACGCTACCGGGGATTTTTCTTTTGCAAAGCTGTTGCATTTTCACCCAGGGGCCATCGAAGCTGGATGCGAAGCGATACGATCTGGCAAAAATATTCTTACAGATGTTAATATGGCAGTCGCCGGAATCAGCAAAGCTATTTTGGCTCCTTATGGCGGAAAGGTTATCTGTAAGGTTGCTGATCCTGAAATTGCCCAACTGGCCCTTAAACGCGGGCTTACCAGATCCCAGACAGCTATTGAGGAGGGTATGATCGACAATGTTGGTATTGTTGCTATCGGCAATGCGCCCACCGCCCTTATAACAATAATGAAACTTATTCAAGAAGACAAAATACGCCCAGATTTAATTGTCGGCGTTCCTGTGGGCTTTGTTAATGCGCCTGAGTCAAAAGAAATTTTACAGGAACAGGACTTTCCATTCATCACCTGTGAGGGCAGGAAAGGGGGGACAACCGTTTCTGTTGCTATTGTGAATGCCCTTTTGCGTCTTTTATAGAGAATGTTTCTTGACTTTTCTGTATCACAATGGTTATTTTTAATTGATAAGGATTCTCATCTTAAAAGCATTACTGAGAAAACACAAAAAAAACACAAAAAAACTATACGGTACAATATTGATGCTTCGAAAATATTTCCATATATCTTTTATTGTAATTATTCTGGTACTCTGTTCAGCTATTGTAAATGCTAAAGAAAATTCTGGGACCTGTCTTCCCTGTGAGGATGTTCAGCATGCAGTTGACCTTGCAGCCATTGAAAAAAAGTTACTTGTTTTCAGCAATAACTCTCTTGAATTACTCGATGAAAAGGAACGCGACTGGTATGAAACCTTCCAGAAAGGTGGCTTGCTCTTCGATGGCTGGCAGGAAATAAGTGATGATGTTGTAGCCAGGGTACCTGAAAGGGAGAAGGTGAAAACCAAGGTGAGCATGCTTGCGCTTGGTCTTAAAATTGGATGTGAGTGGAGTAAGGAAAACGATGTGCGCAAAATCTCCACCGACATGCTTAAGGACTGGGGAAAGATTATTCAGAAGACCGTTAACAAATCACCACACAAAATTTCCGTTGTTATCAGTTCAATAGAACACGAAGTGGACAGGTTACTGTTTTAAAGGATACAGTTTTACCAGTTATTTATTTACAGTTATTCGTATCCGACCTGACACTTCGCAAAATCAGGTCTTATAGAATCTGACAGATTAAGGAATAGGTAAAATAGAGGCATTGGTAGGATATTTAGAATTTCGATATGGCAATATTAACGCAAAGGCAAGACGCGCGCCTAGCAGAGGTTGAGTAGGTTCGTGTTGTATTAAGTTGGCCGAAGCTGATAAAATTAGCGTGCTTGAGCGAATTGTTACATGGCAGGTTTTTTTTTAGAACCAGTCTTCAAGGCTCAAGCCTTCAACTCTATTGAATTCTTTTGTGTTGTGTGTGACTAGTGTAGCGTTTGAACTTAAGGCAATTCCTGCGATGAGAGTGTCATAGGGGCCTATTGGTGTGCCTATATTTTCAAGTTCTGCTCTGATCATTGCGGCAACTTCGGCCTCTTTTGAGGCAAAGGGTAATACGGCG